>Ga0114993_10004791_pt1 | contig 13306 bp, 9 predicted proteins | sample ArcticOcean_MG_C_FD_87042 | JGI IMG/M metagenome (GOLD analysis project Ga0114993, IMG submission 87042) | Marine microbial communities from western Arctic Ocean - ArcticOcean_MG_CB2_150 | ecosystem: Environmental > Aquatic > Marine > Oceanic | place: Arctic Ocean: Canada Basin | collected...
AATCTAATTGATATTATATCAATTAAAAATGAATTGCTCTTTTATCAATAGCTAGAGCTGCTTCTTTTACTGCCTCTGTATGAGTTGGGTGTGCATGGCAGGTTCGTGCAATGTCCTCGGCACTTGCACCAAATTCCATAGCTATTGCCATTTCAGCTATCATATCCCCTGTGTGTGGACCAATCATGTGAACGCCTAAAATTCTATCGGTTTTCCTGTCGGCTAATATTTTTACAAAACCATCTGTTTCGTTATTAACTTTAGCTCTAGAATTAGCCAGAAATGGAAACTTACCAACTTTATAACTTATGTTTTCCTTTTTAAGTTGTTCTTCTGTTTTTCCAACAACAGCAACTTCAGGTGAAGTATAAACTACGGCAGGAATAATGTCATAATTTACGTGACCAGCTTGACCTGCTATAATTTCTGCTACAGCAATTCCTTCTTCTTCTGCTTTGTGCGCAAGCATAGGTCCCTTGATAACATCACCAATTGCGTAGATATTATTTATTGAAGTTTGTAATTTTTCATTTACTTCAATTTTTCCCTGAGTATCTTTTTTAATTCCTATTTTTGTTAAATTTAGACCTTCAGTATAAGGCTTCCTTCCAACTGCAACTAAAACTTTATCACATTCTAATCGTGTTTTTTCTGAGGTTTTGCTGTTGGTAAAATCTACAACAACTTTGTTTAAAACATTAGAAACTGAACCTACTTTATTGTTTAATTTGAATTTCATTCCCTGTTTTGTAAGTATTTTTTGAAACTCATTTGAAATTTCCCTGTCCATTCCTGGTGTTATGAAATCTAAATATTCGATAACCGTAACACTCGAACCTAATCTTGACCAAACAGATCCCATTTCTAATCCAATATAGCCACCACCTATAACTATTAATTCTTTAGGTACTTCAGATAAGGAAAGTGCTCCTGTGGAAGAGACTATATTTTTTTCATCTATTTCTATACCTGGTAAAGATGATGGAACTGAACCAGTCGCAATTACAATGTTCTTAGATTTGAATGATGTTTTTTTTTCACCCTCATAAACAACAATATCATTATTCGAGGATAAAACGCCCTTACCTTTAATGTAAGTCACGTTGTTCTTTTTAAATAAAAATTCAATTCCTTTAGTCAAAACTTGAACTGATTTATTTTTATTCATCATCATTTTGGCTAAATTTAATTTTAAACCTGTAAATTCTATTCCCTGCTCATTAAAATTTTTTTTAGCTTTATGATAAGATTCAGATAAATTTAAAAGGCTTTTTGAAGGTATGCATCCAACATTAAGGCAGGTTCCTCCTAGTGACCCCCTTGACTCAACACATGCGGTTTTTAAACCTAATTGTGCAGCCCGAATTGCACATACATATCCACCAGGCCCACCACCAATAACAATTACGTCAAAATTGTTTTCCATAACTATAAGTTTAAAAACAGTCTTCTTGGATCTTCAAGACATTCTTTAACTATTTTTAAAAAGGAAACTGCTTCTTTTCCATCAACTATTCTATGATCGTAAGATAGAGCTAGGTACATGATCGGTCTAATAGAAACACTTTTATTAATCACAACAGGTCTTTCTATAATGTTGTGCATTCCTAAAACGGCAGATTGAGGAGGATTTAAAATAGGGGTTGAAAGCATTGAACCATAAATACCGCCATTTGTAATTGTGAAAGTTCCTCCTTGAAGATCATCAATAACGATTTTACCGTCTCTTGCTTTTTGTCCTAACAAAGTAATATTTTTTTCTATATCGGCAAAAGACATTTCATCAGTATTTTTAAGAACTGGCACGACTAAACCTCTATCTGTTCCAACGGCTATGCTAATATTATAATAATTTTTATAAACTATTTCGTTTCCTTGAATTTCTGCATTTAGGATTGGGTAATTTTTAAGGCCAACAACACAAGCTTTTACAAAGAAAGACATAAATCCCAATTTAACTGAATATTTTTTTTGGAATTCTTCTTTGTATTCGTTTCTCATTGAAATAACCGTGTTCATATCAACTTCATTAAAAGTAGTTAATATAACTGCGTTATCTTGAGCTTCTTTGAGTCTTTTAGCTATGGTCATTCTTAACCTTGTCATTTTAATTCTCTCTTCAGGTCCGTGAGTTGTTTTCCGATCTGAGAGTTTTGGGGTTGTGCCCATTAAAATTAAAACGTCTTCTTTTAAAATAACTCCATTTTTACCAGAACCTTTAGCTTCACTTAAATTGATTTTAGACTCGGTTGCAATTTTTCTTGCTGCAGGAGAAATTATATTTGTATTTGAATTTTGTATTGTTTTTTTTTCTTCTTGAACTTCAGTTAAGATTAGAGGTTCTTTTTCTTCTTCTTTTTCAAACATTTTTACTGTTGAATTTTTTGCTTCTTTAGCAACTTCTAATTTTTGTTTAGGAGGAACATATTTTTTTTCTTTTGAAACTACGCTTTTAGTAAAATTCTTTGATTTGCTAATAGTGCCTAATAAGGCTCCAACATTTACAGTTTGCCCTTCTTTAACAGAAATTTTTTCTAAAATTCCATTGGAAGGAGCTGGTACTTCAACATTAACTTTATCTGTCTCTAACTCAACTATAGCTTCATCTGCATTAACTTTGTCTCCCTCATTTTTTAACCATTTAGCCACAGTAGCTTCTATTACAGATTCTCCAAGTGTAGGAACTAGTATACGATCAGACATTAATTAATTTTTCCAACCACCTTTTCTAATATTTCTTTTTGTTGTGCAAGATGTTTATTAAGATTTCCAGTAGCGGTAGAAGCAGAAGGTCTTCTTCCAATATATTCAACGATTTTTTTACTATGATTGATGATTTCTAGAGTTCTATCAATGAAGTGTTTAACTGTATTCCAAGCACCCATATTTTTAGGTTCTTCCTGGCACCAATAAAAATCTGCATTTTGGGCATATCGTTTTAGCTCTCTACCTAATCTTTTAACTGGAAAAGGGTAAATCTGTTCTAAGCGTATAAAAACAACTTCATTATTTTTGGTTTTTTCTCTAGCGTCTACTAAATCAAAATATATTTTGCCTGAACACATAATTACTTTTTTAATTCGTTTATCTTCTTTAAGTTTGATTAATCCAAATTTTTTTGTGTAAGCTCTATCGGGAAATACTCTATGAAAAGAATTATTTTTAGTAAAATCATCTAAGTCTGAAACACATTGTTTGTGTCTTAATAAAGACTTAGGTGTCATAACTATTAATGGTTTTCTAAAATCTCTATGCATTTGCCTTCTTAAAGCATGAAAATAATTAGCTGGTGTTGTGCAGTTTACTACTTGGATGTTGTCTTGAGCACACATCTGTAAAAATCTTTCTAGCCTTGCAGATGAATGCTCAGGACCTTGGCCTTCGTACCCATGAGGTAACAACATTACTAAACCGCTGGCTCTACCCCATTTAGACTCGCCAGAGGTTATAAATTGATCAATGATTATTTGTGCTCCATTTGCAAAATCACCAAACTGAGCTTCCCACAATACTAAAGTATCAGGTTCCGATAAAGAATACCCAAACTCAAAACCTAACACTGCTAATTCAGATAAAAGACTATCTATTACTTCAAATTTTTTTTGATTTTTTGAAATATTATTTAAAAGGATGTATCTTTCATGACTATCTTGATTTCTTAGAACGGAATGTCTTTGACTAAAAGTTCCTCTTCCAGAATCTTGACCTGATAGCCTCACAGAAAAACCTTCTTCTAAAAGCGTACCAAATGCTAGGGCTTCAGCAGTAGACCAATCAATAGGAAAATTATCAGTAAACATCTTTTGTTTTCCTGCAAATATTTTTTGTAATGTTTTATGTATATTAAAATTTTTTGGAATAATTGTAATCTTTTTTCCGATAGAAATAATTTTTTCTTTTTCAACCCCACTAACACCTCTTCTATCTTTCCCCGGTGCTGGTGTAAACCTTGACCAAACACCATCAAACCATTTAAGTTCTGGTTTATAATTTTTTGACTCTATAAATTCTTTTTCTAAATATGATTTAAAATTATTTATTTCTTGAATTATTGTTTCTTTAGATAAAAGCTTATCATTTATTAATTTTTTCGAATAAATTTCAAGGGTTGATGGATGTGATTTTATTTTTTTATACATTAATGGTTGAGTAAAAGAAGGTTCATCTCCTTCATTGTGCCCAAATCTTCGATAACAAAACATATCGATCACAACGTCTCTATTAAACTTTTGTCTAAATTCGGTAGCAATTTTTGTACAATGCACAACTGCTTCAGGATCATCTCCATTAACATGAAAAATAGGAGCCTGTGCAATTTTTGCAACTTCACTTGGATACGGTGAAGATCTTGCAAATCTTGGAGCTGTAGTGAAGCCTATTTGATTATTAACAATAATATGGATTGTCCCACCTATATTATGCCCAGGTAATCCGGACATAGCAAAGCATTCAGCTACTATTCCCTGTCCTGCAAAAGCTGCATCGCCATGAATTAATACAGGTATGACTTTTTTTCTTTCTGTATCTTTGTGAAAAAATTGTTTTGCTCTTACTTGGCCTAATACTACAGGATTAACAGCTTCTAAATGTGAGGGGTTGTCAGTTAAGCTAATGTGAACAACATTGCCATCAAATTCTCTATTTGAAGATGCTCCTAAATGATATTTTACATCTCCTTCAAAATCTCTTTTAGACGCAACAGTGCTGCCAAAAAACTCATTAAAGATTGCTTTAAATGGTTTACCCATAACATTAGCCAAAACATTTAATCTGCCACGATGAGGCATACCAATCTTAATCTCTTTTGCTCCTAAACTACCTCCTCTTTTTATAATTTGTTCAAGAGCAGGTATTAAAGATTCTCCACCATCTATTCCAAATCTCTTTGTTCCTACAAATTTAACATGTAAATATTTTTCAAAGCCTTCTGCTTCAACAATTTTATTTAAAATTGCTTTTTTTCCATTTTCAGTAAAAGTAACCTCTTTTTTTGGACCCTCTATTCTGTCTCTAATCCAAGTTTTTTCATTTGGATCTCCCATATGCAGAAATTCATAGCCTATGTTTCCACAATAAGTATTTTTTAAAATATCTAAAATTTCTAAAAGTGTTGCCTCTTGAAATCCTAAAACACCATCTAAGAATATTTTTTTATTAAAATCACTTTTAGTAAAACCATATGTTTCAGGTTTTAATTCGGTGTGTTCTTCTCTTCTCATTAAATTTAATGGATCGAGATTTGCAATTAAATGTCCTCTAATTCTGTAAGCTCGAATTAACATTATAGCTCTTACAGAATTCTTTGCAACATCCTCTGATAAAGAAGGATTAATAATTCTATTTTCTTCTAAAAATTTTTCTTTGAATAAATTTTCTAAATTAAAGTCATTCTTTATAATTTTTTTTTTAGGAGCCCAACTTGGACCTTTCGAAGTTTTAAAAATGATTTCTTTATTTTCTTTAAGTCCATCAAAAAATTCTTTCCAGCCATCAGGTAATTTACTTGGGTCTTTTAGATAGTCAGAATAAAATTCTTCTATAAAGGCAGAATTATTACCAGCTAAAAATGAAGTTTTTTTAAATATGTTATTATCTTGAGACGATGACATTTTGATATCTCATAATAACATATTATATTTTTAATTAACTATTTAGTTTTTTAAGCAATGTTTTACCAATATCTGCTGGAGATTTTGAGATGGTTATCCCTGCTGACTTCATTAATTCAATCTTTTCTTCGGCTCCGCCTTTACCACCAGATATAATCGCGCCTGCATGACCCATTTTTCTTCCTGGAGGGGCTGTTAAACCTGCAATAAAACCGACCATAGGTTTTTTAATTTTTGATTTTTTGATAAATTCTGAAGCTTCCTCTTCTGCTGATCCTCCTATTTCTCCAATCATAACAATAGATTGTGTTTCATCGTCTTTTAAAAACAAATCAATACAATCAATAAAATTAGTTCCATTAATAGGATCTCCACCTATGCCAATACAAGTTGATTGACCCATACCATTTGCAGTTGTTTGTGCAACTGCCTCGTAAGTTAAGGTACCAGATCTAGAAACTATTCCGACAGAACCTTTTTTATGAATACTTCCTGGCATAATTCCAATTTTACATTCGTCTGGAGTTATAATGCCTGGACAGTTTGGCCCTATTAAGCAACTTTGACTTTTAATTAAAATTTGTTTTACATTAATCATGTCTATAATTGGAATTCCTTCTGTAATACACACAATAAGCTCTATCTTTGCTTCGATTGCTTCAATAATTGCTGCTGCTGCAAATTTAGGTGGAACGTAAATCATTGTGGCGTCTGCTCTAGTTGCTTTTTTAGCTTCTTCTACCGAATTAAAAACAGGTAGCCCTAAATGTTTTTGTCCCCCTTTTTTTGGTGTAACTCCGCCTACAAGTTGAGTTCCATATCTTAAAGCCTGTTCAGAATGAAATGTTCCATGAGTGCCTGTAAAACCTTGGCATATGACTTTTGTTTTTTTATTAACCAATACGGACATTTATTTTATTGCTTCAACAATTTTTTTTGCAGCATCATTAAGATCTGTAGCTAACAAAATTTTTAAACCTGATTTATCTAATATTTCTTTTCCTTCCTTGAAATTGGTGCCCGCTAATCTCACAACTAGAGGAACTTTTAAATTAATTTCTTTTGCTACATCAAGGACACCTTGAGCAATTACATCACATCTCATTATTCCTCCAAATATATTGATCAATATACCTTTCACATTTTTATCTGAGAGTATTAATTTAAAAGCAGCAGATACTTTTTCTTTTGACGCACCACCGCCTACATCTAAAAAATTTGCAGGCTCTTCTCCATATAATTTTATGATATCCATAGTTGCCATTGCTAATCCAGCACCATTAACCATACATCCGATGGAACCATTAAGTTTGATGTACGCTAAATCATGCTTGCTAGCTTCAATTTCAGTTGGTTCTTCTTCATTTAAATCACGTAATTCAAGTATCTCTGGTCTTCTAAACATCGCATTATCATCAAAATTCATTTTCGCATCTAAACATACAATTTTTTGTTTCTTAGTAATTATAAGTGGGTTTATTTCGATTAAGGTTGCATCTTTTTCGATCAGAATCTTATATAGAACTTTAATTAATTTTTGTGCAATCAATTTCTGTTCATTATTAAAATTAAACGGTTTTATTATTTTCTCTATTTTGTCATTTTCAACATCATTTTTTATATCAATTTTATTTATAATTATTTTATCTGGTGTTTCCGACGCAATTTTTTCAATGTCCATTCCACCTTCAGTACTGCTTATGAAAGCAATTTTTGAACTTGCTCTATCAACTAAACAGGATAAATATAGCTCTTTTGATATATCTGAAGCCTCTTCAATATAGAGTCTTTTTACTCGTCTGCCTTCTGGGCCTGTTTGGTGGGTAATCAAATTCATGCCGAACATTTTTTTTGCTTGATTTTTTAATTCTTCGATACTTTTTACAAGTTTTACTCCCCCGCCTTTGCCTCGACCTCCGGCATGGATTTGTGCTTTAAGTACAAATTCTTTAGAATTTAATTGTTTAATTTTTTCATCTATTTCATCTAAGAAAAATATTACAACACCTTTAGAAACAGGAGCTCCAAATTCTTTTAGTAGTTGTTTGGCTTGATGTTCGTGAATATTCATTAGTTTTTACAATCTATTAATTCATGATAAGAAAATTTATTCTCAACAACTATATATTTTTTAAAACATACATTATCAAAGTAATTCTCAATATTTGAAAAAAGTATTTCTTTATCAGATCCTAATAAATAAATCACTTCTATACCGTTTTTTTTTAGGTTTTCATTAACCATTTCTTTGTAAACTTTAAAATATTTATGATTTTCAGTTGGATGAGTATTATTATCCCACAAATACCAACGATTCAAAATATTTAAATCTTCATCTAATAATAATGAAAAAAATTGATAATGAGTAATTAAGATTTTTTTTCTAACATCCGACTTAATTAAAATTAATGCCTCTTTGATTAAACTTACCTCTTCTATAGGATTTTTAAATAATGGAGTAACCCAATTAAGATGTTTTAATTTTATATCAATATTTTTTGCCTCTACTGATATACTCTTGTCTATATTTTCAATATCAAGAAATTTTCTATCCACATTATATCTGAAATGATATTTTGTAGTAGCAAAAATAAGTAGAGAAAGAATTACAATAATAATTTTTTTATTATTCTTTCTATTTGCCAGATTAAGATGAAGAATACTACCTAAAACAGGTATCAGGCTAAATATATATATTTGATTAGCCTGCATTAACTGATTAATAAAAAATAAAAAACACGATATTAAAATCATTATATTTATAAATATTAGATCCTTATTTTTTTTAAAAAATAAATTAATTGTTATAAACAGTAATGGAAAATAAAAAATATGAATAAATTTAAAATCACCAAATAATCTTTTAAGATTAAATTGATCAGAAAGTTTTACGTAAGCCGCAGGGTCACTTGCCCATCTACCTTCTCCTATTGTTAAAGGAAAAAGAAAGTATTGATATATTAAACTTTTTAATGGTGTCTTTGTTAAAAATAAAAAAATTATAAATATAATTAAACTAGATAAACTCCCAAGAAAGAAAAATTTTAAATTTTCAAACTGTTTATTTTTTATAAAATAATAAAATGAAGAAAATAAAACTAAGAGTATTATATAAGAACTAGGAGTCTGCATTGAAAAAAATGATAGAAAAAACATGAAGGGTAGAGCGAACCATAATGAATTTTTTTGTTTACGTACTGCAACTATAAATAAAAAAATAGTAATCAAAGAAAATATATAACCGTGTAAATATGCAAATGGTGTGCCTGAAACTGGGTAACAAAGTGTAGCAAAGCTTACGCAATAAATAATAATTGTAGTAAGTTTCAAATTAAGGCTTTTGAGAAAGTAGTAAAAACCTAGTGTGGCTAAAATATTAATAGTAGAAGAATGAAAAACATAGCTTTTCCAATATGGCCCAAATAATAAAAAAAAAAATGCCTGAAAATAATCAACAATCAAACCAGTAAAAATCCAAAAATCTCGAATAGGTAATTTATTTTTTAAAATACTGTAGCCTGTATCAAAAAACCCAAATGTATCAATTGGCATAACTCCTATATTTCCACTGAACCAATTAACCAGAAATGCATAGAATGCTAATGCAAATGGAATTAAATTTTTAAGACTTATTATCTTTCGTGACATTTTCAGATTAATGTAAAATTATTTTTCTTTGTAACACTAATCACTTTTGATTTATATATTAATCAAAATATATGTTTAAAATATTAAATAAAATCCAATTTCCTCCTGCAGCGAATAGAATGAAGAGTATTGCAAGTACAGACGTCGCAATTCAAATTTTTAATTCATCAAAATCTAAAAATTTAAAATTTCTTTTAAAGCAAAGGTTTAATTGGATGAATAACTTTATTGATGAAAATGATGTTGGATTAGAAGTGGGGTCTGGTGCAGGTTTTGCTAAATTTTTTATAAAAAATAAAAATTTTAAAATGTCAGACTTAAGTAAAGATAATCATTTAGATTTTAAAAGTGTAGATGCACAGGCAACTAGTTTTAAAGATGGTAGTTTTGACTATGTAATTGCATCTAATATGATTCATCATATACCTTACCCAGTAAAATTTTTTAACGAAATGAATAGAATTTTAAAAAAAGATGGTAAATTAATTATTTTTGAATCTTATTGTTCGATTATTTTCCAACTAGCTACTATTTTAATGAAACATGAAGGTTATGATTTTACCTTGGATGTGTGGGATGAAAAAAATCCGAAAAGTGATGAAAACGATGCGTGGGCAGGAAACATTGCCATTCCTCATTTGATATTTGATGATAAAAAAAAATTTAATGATAATTTAGGAAAACTTTTTTCTTTAGAATTTGAAGAATTAACTGAATGCTTAATTTTTCTAAATTCAGGAGGAGTTACTTCAAAAACTTTTTATATTCCTATGCCTGAAATATTTTTAAAGATTTTAAACTTAATTGATAAGTTTCTTATTAAATTTTTTCCAACTGTCTTCTGTATGGGAAGAAGAATAGTGCTCAAAAAAAAGAATTTATAAAGAATTATCAATTGTTTTTGCCGCATCAAACAATTCTTGAACAGCTATTATTGAATTATCAAAATTTTTTTTTTCCTCATTACTTAAATTAATCTCAATAACTTTTTCTATTCCATTTTTTCCAATTATTACCGGAACTCCTGCATATAAATCTTTAACACCATATTCACCATTAAGATATGCAGCACATGGCAATTGTTTTTTTAAATCTTTTAAGTAACTTTCTGCCATTTCTACGCCAGATGCAGCAGGCGCATAAAAGGCCGAGCCTTTTTTTAGTAGTTTTATAATTTCAGCTCCTCCATTTTTAGTTCTTTCAACTATGTTATCTAGAGAACTTTTTTTTAATTTTCCCTCTTTAACTAAATCTAATAATGGCTTTCCATCTACCGTTGTGTGATCTAACATCGAAACCATTGTATCTCCGTGACCACCTAAAACTAATGAAATTATTTTTTTTACAGATATTTTTAATTCTTGAGATAAAAAATATTTAAATCTTGAAGTATCAAGAATACCTGCCATTCCAATAACCATATTTTTTGGAAAACCTGAATATTTTTGTAAAGCCATAACAATCACATCTAGTGGATTGGTAATACATATTACAAAAGCATTCGGTGAAGATACTTTAATGCCTTCAGCAACTTGCTTAATAATTTTTAAATTTATTCCAAGAAGATCATCTCTTGTCATGCCAGGCTTTCTGGGAACCCCAGCAGTAATAATTATAACATCTGAATCTTTTGTTTCTTCATAATTGCTAGTTCCTGATATATTAACATTAGAACCATCAACAGATGATGATTGAGCAATATCTAAGGCTTTACCTTTTGCAATACCTTCAACAACATCAAATAAAACTACATCTCCTAATTCTTTTATAGCTATTAAATGCGCGAGTGTACCTCCAATTTGACCGGCTCCTATAAGTGAAATTTTTTTTCTCATTTTTTTTATTTCATTGTTGGCATCACAAATTCTGGATCAGATCTTAAACCTGAAGGCCATCTTGATGTGATTGTTTTTAATTTTGTATAAAATCGAACCCCTTCTGGCCCATGCATGTGTTGATCTCCAAATAATGATCTTTTCCATCCGCCGAAACTATGAAAAGCCATAGGAACAGGGATTGGAATATTAATACCAACCATTCCTATTTGCACTTTGCTTGCAAATGTTCTTCCTGCATCACCATCTCTAGTAAAAATAGCTACTCCATTTCCAAACTCGTGATCGTTTACTAGTTTCAGTGCTTCATTAAAATCTTTGGCTCTTATAATTGATAGAACAGGACCAAAAATTTCTTCTTTATAAATTCTCATGTCTTTTTGCACGTGATCAAACAAGCAACCACCTATATAATATCCATTTTCATATCCTTGTAATTTTAAATTTCTCCCATCTACAACCAATTTAGCTCCTTCCTTAACTCCTATAGAAACATAGTTTTTGACTTTTTCTAAATGTTCTTTAGTAACAAGCGGCCCCATTTCTGATTTTTTGTCCATACCCGATCCTACTTTTAATGCTTCAACTTTTTTTGCTAAGTTTTCAACTAGTTTGTCTCCTATGCCCCCAACTGCAACTGCAACTGATTGTGCCATACATCTTTCACCAGCAGAACCATAAGCAGCTCCCATCAAACCGTTAACTGCTTGATTTAAATCGCAGTCTGGCATAATTACAGCGTGATTTTTTGCTCCTCCTAATGCTTGAACTCTTTTTTCATTTTTTGCGCAATTTTCATAAATATACTTAGCGATTGGTGTAGACCCTACGAAACTTATTGCTGACACATCCTTATTATTAATCAAAGCATCAACTGCTTCTTTGTCTCCGTTCACCACGTTAAAAACTCCTTCTGGTAAACCTGCTTCTAAAAATAATTCTGCCAACCTCATTGAACAAGAAGGATCTTTTTCAGATGGTTTTAAAATAAAAGTATTTCCACAAGCTATAGCTACTGGAAACATCCACATAGGAACCATAGCAGGAAAATTAAAAGGTGTGATACCGGCGCAAACACCAAGAGGCTGTCTCAAAGACCAACTGTCAACATCTGTTCCAACATTTTCAGTAAACTCTCCTTTTAATAGCTGTGGTATACCACAAGCAAATTCCACAATTTCTAATCCTCTAATTAATGAACCTTTAGCGTCATCAAAAACTTTTCCATGCTCTGAAACAATAATTTTAGTTAGTTCTTCAGAATTTTTTTCTATTAATTCTTTAAATTTAAACATCACTCTTGCTCTTTGAAGAGGTGGTTTATTTGACCAAGCAATGAAAGCTTTTTTAGCTACTTCTACCGCTGCATCTACATCTTTTACTGAGGCTAATTTTACTTTCGCGGTTTGTTCGCCTGTAGCGGGGTTAAAAACTTTAGATGTTCTTTTAGAGATACCTGCAAATTTTTTTCCATTTACAAAATGTTCAATGATATTCATTGGCATAATGCAATAATTAACCTTTTAGCTTGTTGCAAGCATTTTTTTAATTGATCCTATAGCTTTTGCAGGATTTAGCCCTTTTGGACATGAGTTGGTACAATTCATGATAGTGTGACACCTGTAAAGTTTAAGCTCATCTGCAACTTTTTTTAATCTTTCTTTTTTTTCTTCATCTCGACTATCATTTATCCACCTATAAGCTTGTAATAATATAGCTGGTCCTAAATATTTATCTCCGTTCCACCAATAACTAGGACAAGAAGTAGAACAGCAAGCACAAAGTATACATTCGTAATAACCATCTAATTTTGATCTATCATTTGGAGACTGTAATAGTTCTTTTTTCTCTTGACCGGTTTGCGTTGTCTTTAACCAAGGCTGAATGGACTCATATTGTTTGTATAGACCACTTAAATCACCAATTAAGTCTTTGATTACTTTTAAATGTGGAAGGGGGTAAATATTTAGTTCACCTTTAATATCAGTATGAGATTTAATGCATGATAATGTATTTACACCATCTACATTCATTGCGCATGATCCACATACTCCATGAGCACAAGATCTTCTAAAAGTTAAAGTAGAGTCGATCTCATTTTTAATTTTAAAAAGAATGTCTAAAACTTTAGGACCACATTTGTCCATATCAACTTCAAAGGTATCGATTCTAGGATTGTTATCGTCAGATGGATCCCATCTATAAACATTTACT
>Ga0114993_10004792_pt1 | contig 13306 bp, 12 predicted proteins | sample ArcticOcean_MG_C_FD_87042 | JGI IMG/M metagenome (GOLD analysis project Ga0114993, IMG submission 87042) | Marine microbial communities from western Arctic Ocean - ArcticOcean_MG_CB2_150 | ecosystem: Environmental > Aquatic > Marine > Oceanic | place: Arctic Ocean: Canada Basin | collected...
ACAGTTACGATGACTTGTTGGAGTTTGCTGGCGAATTATCTGATTTGCCGATTCGCACCGATTGGCCGTATATGGAACCCAATGACATTGAAGAAATCTGGAGTGAATCTGATTCAAAACGTAATACTGGTGCCATCGCAAATATAAACTTGGACGAAAGCGCAGAGCGAGTAGAGTCTGCCTTTCTTGGATCGGTCGCTGGTTGTGTCTTAGGGAAACCACTAGAAACACGTCTCACTGGTCATGAAATACGACGTGCCCTGGAGGCTATGGGCGATTGGCCTTTAGATAAATACGTTTCTAAAGACATCGAACAACACCTTCCGCGAGTCCATAATTCATTTTCAGAAACAGCACGAGAATTTATTCAATATGTCGCTCCAGACGACGATATAAATTACACGATAATGGGAATGCTTACTTTGGAAGAATATGGCCCTGACTTCACGCACGCCGATGTACAGGATTTGTGGCTAAAACATCTCAATTTTCACACGACATTCGGACCAGAAAGAACCACCCTATTGAGGGCAGGAACCGAGTCTCTCGACCGGTTTACCTTGGAGTCATTTCTCGAGAAGGGTGGAGTCGGTCCTAAGATCGCTTTTAAAGCACGACCTGAACATCTAGCTTTGTTTAATGACTTTCTAAATCCCGGAGATGAGTTATGTGGGGCGGCGATAAGAGCAGATGCTTATGGATACGCCTGTCCTGGAAGGCCACAAAATGCCGCAAATATGGCCTGGAAAGACTCAAGCTTCACTCATAATAGAACTGGTATTTACGGAACTATGTTTATAGCCGCGGCTATAGCAATTGCCCAAGTCACCGAAGATCGAATAGAAATTTTTGAAAATGCCCTTCAATATATACCTCAAAAGAGCCGATTCTATGAACGCGTTTCTGCATGCCTTGAGGTGGTAAGAAATTCAAACTCTTGGGAGCAGGCATACGATCAGCTAAATGATAAATATGGAGATTATGGACACTGCCGTATCTATCAAGAAACAGGAATGTTAATAAACACACTGAAATTTGCCGAGAATACTGGACATGGAATCTGTATCCAAGTTAGCCAAGGAGCTGACACTGATAGCTTTGGAGCCACTGCGGGATCATTACTAGGGGCCTACTTTGGACCAGGTCATCTTGACAAATCATGGTTAGATCCCTTCAACGATGACATACACTCCGGAATGTCATGGTTTTTCGAAAGATCTCTTTCTTCTCTCGGCCGGAGGATGAGTGAATTACCTCGACAAATAATGCCGCAGCTTATTGAAAACAGCTCTGGTATGTAGAAAAGTACTGCGTGAAGCACTAGTCCAAATAGCATTGCTACGCCTCGTGAGGCGTCGAGGTCGTAATGCCGTGCCGTTGAAGCGCTCGTGGGAGTGCTAGCTAAAACTTAAAATCAGCACTTGTTATCGGCTCCGCCTCGCGTCAATGAAGCTCTTCACAAAAAATACCATCGCTAGAGCAGAAGTTCCGATCATAACTAACACACGTAAGAGTCCTATTCCTCCAGTATCTATTGATTTGGGCAGTCGCATACCAAGAAGAGCTAACAGAATAATCAGCGTTAAAAGCACCGCTATATGAGTAACAATGTGATTCAAATTTGGTTTGTTAGACGCTAACAAAAAACATAAAAAAAGCACCACGCCAAAAGCAACAGGAATCAATGCAGTCACAGATGAGACGGCAAAATAGCCCCATAAACCGATTGCAATAAGCGATATTGAGTTGAGTAAGTTAGCTCGGGATGCGTTCATTTTCATCTATCCTCTCCATTAATCTTGTTTATCTAGCTACGCAAGTAATTTCTTGCTCAAGTCCGAAAAATCTCTGGCTACGACATCAAATTGATCGTCGTTTGGAATCTGAACCGAGGCGTCAGATCCGAAAAAATGCTTGGAAACTACGTCATGTTCATCAGGTACGTGTACGTATGCCGTTCTTAGTCCAGCATCTGCCGCGCTATTTAAGTCGTTCTTATGCGTCGCGCACATCATCACCTGATCAGGCCGCAAACCCAAAAGACTTGCAGCCTTTTGATACGCCTCCGGATCTGGCTTGTAGTGTCCAAGAAATTCACACGAAAATATGTTATCCCACGACATTTGATTGTGTTTCGAACTCGAAACAGCTATTTGTAAAGATAAAACAGTCAGTACGGTTACCTGAAAACGGCTTCTTAGTTCTTCTATATTTGCCGGTGCGTCAGGCCACGCATCTAATCGATGCCAAACTTCGTTCAAATCCTGTCTCTGCCCAAGCGTCATCGCCCAGTCGTGCTCGTCCAAAACAATATCTAGAGCTTCGAGGTGAAGCTCATCAGCATTCTTCCAAGTCCCTTCTCCTTTTCTAACCGGCTGGAGAAGCTCAAACATCTTAAATCGCCATTTATTAGCAAACGCAGCGGCATCGATCTGCTTCGACTGCGATTCGGCTAGTACGGTTATTTCTCGTTTGATAGTGTGATGCCAGTCAAATACTGTTCCTCCGACATCCCACGTGAGTGCTTTTATTTCGGTCAAATCAAAATCAGCCATGCAAACTCCTCTATTTAATTTTTATACCAGTATATAGATCATGAAAATTTATCTGCAGACATCATGATATAACTTTGGTTAATTAGTTATCATCTTCAGTAATACTAATAAACCTAAATAGAGTTAAGAGTTTGTGATGATCGTTGACGTCCGTACATATGACATAGCTCCCAGAAAAATGAAAACCTACTTAAATTTGTTCGAGGAATACGCTCTGCCTGTAATGCGCCGATATATAGGTGAGCCACTCGGATATTTTGTGGTCGAGCATGGACCATTAAACCAAGTCGTACACATATGGGGATATGAAAGTTTGGCTGACTTAGAAGAAAAGCGACGAACGAGAGATACCGATCCCGACTGGGCCGAATACCTCAGCAAAAGTGAAGGTCTTATTATCAGCCAAAATAACAAGCTATGCCGACCTGCTGACTGGTCTTCCATAAAATAACAGCCTGACTTGTTCGGTAATTTAAAGGACAGAAAATAGGAAATATTTATGAAACGCCAAGTACACTTGAACTTATTCATACACAGTCGCGGCCATCACGAAGCGGCTTGGCGGCATAAGAACGCCACTCCTTTTTTACTCACAGATTTTCGTTACTACGAGGATTTGGCTAAGAAAGCAGAAGCTGCCCTATTCGATTCTATTTTCCTATCCGATATTTTGTCGCTCGGACCTGATATTGAGTACACACCGCGTGCAGTACTCGATCCAGTCCCACTTGCTGGTGCATTAGCTGCTATTACAAAGAAAATTGGTATTATAGGAACTGCCTCAACTACATATTCTGCGCCTTACAATTTGGCTCGACAATTTGCTTCTCTTGATCACATCAGCAACGGGCGAATTGCTTGGAATATCGTCACCACGGCTTCAGGTCAGGCTGCAAGCAACTACAGTGCCGACCCACAGGCGGGTATTGAAGAACGATATGAACGTGCCGATGAATTCATGAAGGTCGTAAACGGCCTCTGGGATAGCTGGGCTGAAGATGCGGTAGTAGACGATCGCGCTCGCGGACAGTACACCTTGCCCGGCCGTATCCAACCAATCAATCACGAGGGGGCTTTCTATAACGTCCGCGGACCATTAACTGTGCCCAGGGGACCACAAGGAAGACCCGTACTCGTTCAGGCAGGATCCTCGGAACCCGGACGCGCTTTTGCTGCAAAACACGGCGAAGCAATTTTCACTGCGGTCTTGGAGAAATCTGCAGCTCAGGATTTCTACCGAGACATTAAAGCTCGTGTCATCGCCCAGGGGCGGCGAGCAGATCAGTGTGTAATTATGCCTGGGCTGAGTCCTGTAATTGCCTCAACTGAAGCCAAAGCTAAGCAATACGCGAAGGAATTGGATGAGTTGGGCGATCAGGAAGTCGGGCTAAAGAGGTTGTCAGGAAATTTTGGGGGCATCGATCTCTCTCACATCGGGCTGGATAAACCTCTAGTGCCAGAAGACTTTCCGGATCCTAAAACTTTACAGGGATCCGTGAGTCGACCCAGTCTCATCATCGATCTGATACGAAACCAGAAGCCGACCTTGCGCGAACTATTATTCAAACTATCGGGCGCGAGGGGGCACTACACGTTTGCCGGTACACCCGAACAGGTCGCCGATCTCATGGAAGATTGGATTAACGACGGGGCTGCGGATGGGTTCAACTTAATGCCACCGGTACTTCCAGAAATGTTTGATATTTTTGTATCCGACGTGATTCCCATACTCCGAAAGCGCGGGATCTTTCGGACAAAATATGAAACCGACACACTACGCGAGCATTATAAATTGCTGACGCCACCGAGTCGTTTCGACTAGTGTCTGCTCACTAAAAACATTCGATCCAAAGTACTTACAAGTATTTGAGAATAATTCTCAAATACTTGCGCTATTCAAAAATGAGAACTAATCTTAATTTCAGTAATCGCTTAATTGGGAATCAATCTCATATTTATGAAAAAGACTAGAGGAAGTTAATGAGCCTTAGCCAATTTTCAATCCCACAGATACTCAAAAAAAATCACTCGTTTATAACTGTATTTTTGTCCTTAGGTATTCTTTTAAGCGGCTGCACAAGTGATTCAAATAGTGAAGAATCTTCAGTCACACAAGACAGTTCAGCCGCTGCCCATACTCAAATTACTGTGTCAGCAACGATTTTTCCAATTTATGACATCTTACGTCAGATAGCTGGAGAAATGGTGACAACGGAACTAATTTTGCAACCAGGAGAATCACCGCACACCTTCAACATGACCCCGTCGGTGAAAAAAATAATAGACAAGTCTGACCTTATATTCGTGGTAGGTCATGGTTTAGATAATTGGATTGTAAACTCATATGATGTAGTCACCGTGGATACTGATATTACTTTGCGCACCAGCGATGATGATGAGCACCATGACCATAACGGGTCAGATCCACATTACTGGCTGGCCCCTGAAAACGCATCCATTATCGCGACCAATATCGCGGCTGCACTTGCCGAATTGGACCCGAATAATAAAGCCGCTTACGAAGTACGCGCAGCAAAATTTCATGCTGAGATGACTTCACTGAAAATAAAACTGTTAAACGAGGTGACTTCGATAAAAGCATTTAGCTTCATCATGTTACATAACTCGTTCGCATACTTTGCTGAAGCCTTTGGTTTAAATATCGCCGGGTCCTTTGAACCAATTGGTGCCGAAGAACCATCACCAAGATATCTAAAAAAACTTACTGATACTGTTGAAGAACAAAATGTGAAGGCCATATTCTCTGAGCCACAACTATCGGCAAATAGCCTCACCGCTTTTATCAACGACAACAATTTACAAACCAATATCCTAGATCCAATAGGTGGTGTAGAAGGACGTGAAACCTATCAAGCGCTTCTGAAATACAACATCCGAACGCTAACTAGCACCCTAGCTAAATAACATGGACCTCACTAAGATATGGCATCTAACCCATTGCAATCGTTAACGAAAAATATGTACTTATCTGAAACAGCACAATGACTTCAACCACCTACGTACCTTCAGAAAATATCATTGAGTGTGAAAATCTCACGGTCATTCGTGATTCAAAAGAAATTCTGTGTGAGGCTTCTTGTTGTGTACCTCGAAATTCTCTCACCTTCTTAGTTGGTGAAAACGGCTCAGGTAAAACTACCTTAGTTAAAGCGATCTTAGGGCTCCTTCCAAAACTTGCTGGTGATATTTCTTTTAACTCTCAAATAAACGCGACTTCTCCAGTTACCACTGGGTACGTACCACAGTCTGTTGATTTTCCTAAACAACTTCAGATGACAGTGAATGAATACCTTAAATACACCGCGAACGTTTTCCCTGAGCATATGGAAGCAACTCTCGATCGGGTTGATTTTCCATCTTCACATTCCAATAGACCGATAACACAATTATCAGGGGGGCAGCAACAAAAGCTACTTCTTGCGGCTGAACTTGCGCGAGATCCTGAAATACTTTTTCTTGATGAGCCACTATCAAACGTGGACCACTCAGGTGAAAAGCATATCCTCGATGTAATTTTAGAAATAAAAAATAGTGGAGTGACGATTGTGATTATCACGCACGACTGGCAAATGGTTTCTAGCTACGCCGACCACGTTATATGTTTGAATAAAAACTTTAGTTGCGATCAGTCGAACAGCTGTATCTGTAAGAATTCAATCTCAAAGGTAAAAATTAGACAAATTCAAAAATTGACGCCAGATCCTACTGACACCCATGATGGGTACTGTTATGTCGATAATATTTAACTTAATGAACCATAATGCAATTAATAACTGAGATTATTCAAATTCCCTTCATGCAAAGAGCATTACTTGGCTCGGTCATGCTCGCGAGCCTACTTGGCCTATTCGGCACTTTCATCGTGCCTCGTAAGCTTAGCTTCATGGCCGATGGAATTGCCCATGCCTCGCTCATAGGTATAGCAATTGGCATTCTTCTTGGCGGAATACCTCTTATTTGGGCTGCTGCTGTCGCAATTATTCTTGGATCGATACTGGCATTTGTAGATGACTCAAATCTAGTAACTCACGACAGCCTGATCGGAGTGTTTTTAGCTGGCGGGATGAGTGCTGCGATAATAATTATGTCCTTAACTCCTGGATATAAACCAGAACTATTCTCATATCTCTTCGGAAACATACTGAGCATCACTTGGCCAGACATATATCTGTTGGCTGTTTTTTTTATCGCTACGCTGATCCTGTTCAAATATCAATGGCGAACTCTAGTGCTTACCACTATCCATCGCGAGCTCTCTTCAGTTTTGGGGCTTCCGGCCCGAACAGCTAAGTATTTTCTTTTCGTCGGAACCTCACTAGCACTGATCGCTGGAGTCAAGCTATTAGGAGTAGTACTCATTTCAGCATTACTAATCATTCCATTCACCAGCGCAAATCAAGTGAGTCGCTCACTGCGAACTACAGTCATCGTGACACAACTCTTTGCGATTTTTGGGTCAATCGCAGGTATTATCCTCTCTTATACTTTTGATTTACCAACCGGCCCATCAGTGGCAATCCTTCTAGTCACAACTTTCCTTGTTACGCTTCTTATAGCAAAGGTGAATGAAGCCCCAATTTGGAAACATGATCATATCGAAAGAGAATCGTCCTGAAATACCTCCATTAATCTAGCGTTGTACAGGAACTTATAGCGTTTTCACGTCTGACTGCCCTTAATTAACTGCATTAAATAGCATTAAATTTGTATATATTTTGAAATGAACAGACAACCACAAGAATCAGACTAACAATACACTTATTCACCAAAGCGTTAACAAAGTGTTAATGACTTAACAAATGGAAAGAGAAAGGAAAGCACATGAGTATGTCATGGCTAAGGCGGGGATTCCTGTTATCACTACTAGCTCTTGCGTCAGTAGCACTAATCGCTTGTTCTTCAGATGATGAAGATAACACAAGTGCCAGCGCAACTGATTCAGCAGCAAGTGGCGAAAGCACCCTTGAAAAAGTGAAAGATCGCGGTACTTTGAAGTGCGGTATTTCAGGCTCATTACCTGGTTTCAGTCAACTTGAAGCTGACGGAAGCTATACCGGTTTTGATGCAGATTACTGTCGAGCAATCGCCGCAGCTGTTTTCGGTGATTCAAGTAAAGTTGAATTCGTTGAAACAACTGGTGCCAATCGATTCGAAACACTTGCAAGCGGTGAAGTCGATGTCTTAATTCGAAACACCACATGGACACTGAGCAGAGACTCTGATCTTAAGCAATCATTCGCAGCACCAACATTTTATGATGGTCAGGGAATGATGGTTAAAGCTGACTCACCGTTCCAAACACTTGAAGATATGGACGGCGCGACCGTATGTGTGAACCAGGGTACGACTACTGAGTTAAACCTTGCTTCGCAATTCTTGGAGCGTGGTCTTACGTACACAGCACTTACCTTTGAGACAACAGATCTTCTACAAGAGGCTTTTCTTGCAGGGCGATGTGATGGATGGACTACTGATAAATCAGGTCTGGCCTCACGAAGGGGTGTATACCCAGATGGTGCAGATGCACTCCGCATTTTGGCAGTTACTATGTCCAAGGAGCCACTCGGACCTTTGACTCGACACGGTGATGACGAATGGTTTGATATCGTCGCTTGGGTAACTTTCGGTACGTTCCAGGCTGAAGAGCTCGGAGTGAGTAGCGCAAATGTTGATGCTCAAATCGCAAGTCCCGACAGCGTAGCTACCGCCCTCTTATTAGGAGTTGGTTACGAAGGTGGGGATGTCACTGATATGGGTCTGGCAGTCGGTCCGCAATTTATGCAGGCTGTACTTAAGCAGGTCGGTAACTATGGTGAAATTTACGAAAAGAACATTACGCCACTTGGTCTAGAAAGAGAAGGTTCATTGAACGCTCTTTGGATTAATGGTGGATTGATCTATTCACCACCGATTAGATAAGGTGATCAGGAGGTCACCCTTATTACTGTTGACCACCGCTCATCGAATATCAAAAGTCTCAGTATGCCTGGAATAATATTCAGGCATACTGAGGTTTTGATAGATATTTCTAAACTTCCAACTATCTAGTGACAGGTTCATCTCAAAATGAATGTCCTCACCGATTTCTGGTATCGCTCTGCATACAGGAGAGCAATCGTTCAGGGCGCAGCTGTTCTGGTAGTTGTTTTTATCGGACTTGGACTGATCGGACAGCTCTCAAATCTTGAGAATGTCCAAACACCTAGGTTCTCGTCCAGCCCACCATTCCTGACGTTTGACTTTCTAAATGCGCGAGCCGGTATAGCTCTCTCTCATGGTCTTATATTTGATATTGATAGTAATGACAGTCGTATGGATGCCATCCTAAATGGTGCCTGGAACACTCTTCGCCTTGCATCTGTACTCATTGGCTTTGCAAGCCTCATGGGACTACTAGTCGGAATAGGGCGATTATCTGATTTTTATTTAATTCGAAAGGCGTGCACACTCTACGTAGAAATTTTGAGAAATATACCCGCACTTTTACAGATTTATATCTGGTACGTAGTGATATGGTTGAGTGCACCAGCTATTAGCGACGCGATTGCACTGGATATCAATTTCTTTGGCTTAGAACTACTCCAAGATTTCGTTTATATTTCCAACAAGGGCTTTGCGATTCCCTGGCTGGTCGGTCAGGACAATTTAAGTATTTGGCTCTTCGTCTCTGGCGTGACCCTCATAGGGGTATTTATCCTCAGACGATATCTCCAAAAACGCCAAGATGCCCTAGGTGGAAATCAAAGAACTAATAGATACCCCATATTCATATTCCTTTTGATATCTGTGGTCGCATATATTCTTTTAGATTCGCCCTTTACCGGAGAAACACCTGGCATTATCGAAAGTGGTGCCCAAGGTGCGATTCAAAACTATAAAGGTGGAATGGTAATCACTGGAGAATTTTTAGCGATTGTGGTGGCTCTTGGGTTTTACACAGCCTCCTTCATCTCGGAAATCGTTCGAGGAAGTATTTTATCTTTACCCGCTGGGCAGGCTGAAGCTGGAAAAGCTCTCGGACTCTCTGCCTACCAGCGACTCACACTAATAATCCTGCCACAGGCCCTGCGCACTATGATTCCACCTTTAGGCAATCAATATATAAACATGACTAAAAATACCAGTATCGCAGTAGCAATCGGTTTTTCTGATGTTGTGTTTGCTACAAGAACAATTTCTAATAACGCTGGACATAGTCTCGAAATTTTCACAGCTTTACTCTTAATTTATCTCGTAATGGCACTCTTCATCTCAGCCGTGATGAACGGGCTTAACTGGTATGTACAGAGATCAGGTATATAAAGGTATTTATGTCGAATAATACTCAACCAACTTCTGAACTTTCTCCCCTTCAGCGTATGCGAATGACTTATGAGGCTTCAGATACAAAGTCTCAATTATTCAAAACAAAAGTACATACTGCCATCACCTTGCTAACCCTAGTGATAGCAGTATGGGCTCTCATCACGATCGCCCAGTTCGTAGTCAATGCTGAGTGGCAAGTAATTAGTGATAAACGAAGAGCCTTCATGGTCGGACGGTATCCTGAAGAACATATGTGGCGAATCTGGCCATCAGTCTGGATGTTTGCAGGCGTAACTGGTCTGAGCTCTGCACTCTGGCTACGGCCGGGCAGACGAGTCTTAATCAGTCTCTTCGTTGCCGGAACAATAATCAGCTATTTGTTTTTGGAATTCGACTCAAATGCTTTGAAGTTTGGGTATGGACTGCTACTCGGTCTCTCTGGTTATGCCTTGGGGTACTTCGGTGACGCAAAACTTAATCTGAGTGCAATATTGGCAAAAGCAGCGACATTAGGTTGGATTCTTCTTATACCGATAGTTTTAATTTTTCTCTTCATTGGTGATGCGCCTACTACCAATTATTGGGGTGGCTTATTTGTAAATGTCATACTGGCGGCCATCGCAATAGTAATTGGTACACCTTTAGCAGTGTTGCTCGCACTCGGCCGAACAACACAAGGCTATCCCGCTATTCAAATACTCTCTACCAGTCTTATTGAAATAGTACGTGGCGCCCCCCTGATAGCCTGGTTATTTATGGGTCGATTTGTTCTTCCATTCATCCTGCCGAGTTGGTTTGGTCTGAATGAGGCTGATGTAATCATCCGAACCATGATAATTTTGATTATCTTCAACGCAGCCTACACAGCCGAAGTTGTACGAGGAGGTTTGCAAGCAATTCCAAAAGGCCAGTATGAAGCTGCTGACTCAATTGGGTTCAGCTACTTCCAAACTCTTCGACTAATTCTCCTTCCACAGGCTCTTCGTGCCGTTCTTCCATCTCTAATTAACCAATACATCGGACTCTTTAAGGACACTACTCTTGTGTACTTGATTAGCGTTGTTGATGTTCTCGAGGTCGGCCGAAAAGCATTTAATGAGCTTGCATATAGTGGCACAGCGTTAGAAGTTCTAATATTTGTTGGATTCTTATTCTGGGTAGTGACATGGTCCATGTCCAATCTCAGTAAAAAAGTAGAAAAAAATCTAGGACTAGGCACACGCTAGTCCCACAGGAGAATGACCTATGGCAGAGAACTCGTCTAACAAAGTTATAATTCACGCTGAAAATGTTGACAAATGGTTCGGCAACTTTCAAGCTCTGAAGGATGTTTCAGCTGATATCAATGAGGGCGAAGTAGTCGTTGTGCTTGGGCCATCAGGGTCTGGAAAGTCGACTTTCATCAGATGTATCAATCAACTGGAAGAACATGAAGCTGGTGTAATCATCGTCGATGGAATTGAAATCAACGATGACAGCCGTAACCTACAAAAAATCCGATCTGAAGTGGGTATGGTATTTCAACAATTCAATCTTTTTCCACACCTCACGGTGCTAGATAACGTCGCATTAGCTCCTCGAAAAGTAAAAAAAATGCCCAAAAAAGATGCTGAAGAGTTAGCAATGGCAGGCCTGACTCGAGTCGGAATCCCGGAACAGGCTCTGAAATTTCCCACCCAACTTTCTGGTGGCCAACAGCAACGGGTGGCAATCGCAAGGGCGCTTGCGATGCAACCAAAAATTATGCTTTTTGACGAGCCAACCTCAGCACTCGATCCAGAGATGATAAAAGAGGTTCTCGACGTAATGCGAGGGCTTGCAAAATCCGGAATGACAATGATTGTGGTTACTCATGAAATGGGCTTTGCGCGTGAGGTGGCCGACCGATTTTTATTCTTCGCCGAGGGGCAAATTGTTGAACAAGGGACACCCGATCATTTCTTCAATAATCCTCAAGAAGATCGCACTAAGCTCTTCCTCTCACAGATTTTATAGCTAATAGTTCAATGAATTCTCGGCGAGGTAGACTCGATAGTCCTGTAAAAAACTACGCTGTACTTCTGTCTCAAATCTTCCTCCAGCATTTTTTACGCTTAGCAATACGTCATTAGAAGACATCTCCAACGTTGTGAGAAGAGCGGCCGCAAATAAGCCAGATCTACCGATCCCAGCTCTACAATGGATAATCACGCATTGACCTGAGCGAAGTCTCAGAATAACTTCCTCAACAAGGGTATGAAACCTCTCCATATCGACTGGCACTGAAAAATCTGCTATTGGAAAGCCAGATACCTCGATCCCTTCATTGCTCTCAATGTATGCCAAGTACTCGGGAGAAATATTCGCCAATTCGTCTCGTTGGGCTAAATTTACTATTAGATCTGCGTCCCTAGCTTCTGCACCTGCGAGCCAATCCACCAATGATTTTTCTGAACCGGGCATTTCGGACAATAACAATGTGCCCGCAATCGACACAGGCAATTGAACCACTCTACCTACATGAGTCATAGTTATGGCGCTTCACTCCAGGGGGATTTTAGTTGTCACTTTTCCTCATGTACCGATCTCTCCATGACTCATCGTCACTCCATCGATACGGGCTCTGCACTGTTGTTCGAGGAACGAAAGCATTCTCAAGCGTCACGAACGCTAAGTCCAGAATACCTTTCTGAGTAACATCATCATGTGGCTTGCCGCATGGATGACCAAGTGGAAAGTCATTGAACACGAACCTTGGCACACCGACCTGCTCGACAATATCGCGGGCACAACCAACTATTACTGTCGGAATTCCGTTCTCTTCCAAGTGCCGAGCTAGCAGACTCACGGTCTGATGACAAACTGGTCAGACAGCAACCAATAGTGCAACATCAATTTCATCATCTCGACACATCGAAAGAATTTCTGGTGCGTTACGCTCACTGGTCATTCTCTGACTCCGCAATGTCGGTGCTCCGTATAGTCGTGGACCTACTGACCCAAATCGGCCGGTCTCCTGAATCTCATGCAATCGCTCTAGCGGAAAATATACTCGCTGATCATCGATATCTGCATTATTTCGGTCATATCCAATATGTGATATCCGTACATCCGGTATCAATTCACTTGGGTGTGTATAAATATGTTTAAATTTTGCGTCGTTGTTGTACGGTGCTCCCGGACCCTGATCACCTTTATCGGGCTGATACGGTGCAGCCGTCGTGATAAGTGCAACACGAGAATCTGCTAATGGTTTCTTAAGTGGAGTGAAAGGCACATCCTTGAAGCGAGCCCACTGATATGGGTTATCAAATCCCTGTGACAAATAATGATCAGTTGTTTTAGCCATGTAACTTATATACAGGGATCGACTCGTGTCAGTTTTGTTTTCTGTTGATGTCATAATGTGTCCTCTAGCAGTTGTACTATAGCAAAATAATAGTTCT
>Ga0114993_10004796_pt1 | contig 13296 bp, 9 predicted proteins | sample ArcticOcean_MG_C_FD_87042 | JGI IMG/M metagenome (GOLD analysis project Ga0114993, IMG submission 87042) | Marine microbial communities from western Arctic Ocean - ArcticOcean_MG_CB2_150 | ecosystem: Environmental > Aquatic > Marine > Oceanic | place: Arctic Ocean: Canada Basin | collected...
CTTGACTACGCTCTGGCACGTGATGAAGTAGCCATACCTCAGGCGTACCTCACGTCCAGGCGCCAGCCTATAGAACTTCTTGGGCGGGTCCTCCATGAAGTCGTCGCGTTCGATGTATAGCTCACGGGAGAACGGTATCTTTCGTGAGCCCATCGACGGATCCTCAGGGTTGTTTACCGCCTCCATCTCCTCGGTTTTGCCTTCAGGGTAGTTTTCTATAACTACCTTGAGTGGGCGGAGAACACCCAGGACCCTCTGCGCCCGATGGTTCAGGTCTTCACGGACGAAGTGCTCGAGAAGCTGGATCTCTGCCGTGTGGTTCCTCTTGACCACACCGACACCACGGGAGAAGTTGTTGACGGCCTCTGGTGTGTAGCCGCGCCGCCGCATCGCCGAGATGGTCGGCATCCGCGGGTCGCTCCAACCTGTGACATGGCCGTCCTCCACCAGGGACAGCAGCTTGCGCTTGCTCATCATCGTGTAGGTCAGGTTCAGTCGGGCGAACTCGATCTGCTGAGGGTGGTGCACTTCCAGCTCATCCAGCAGCCAATCGTATAGAGGACGGTGGTCTTCGAACTCCAGCGTGCAGATCGAATGGGTTACGCCTTCGATGGAGTCGGACTGGCCCTGGGCAAAGTCGTAAGTCGGGTAGATCGGCCAGTCGTCGCCGGTCCGGTGGTGGGTCGCATAGAGGATGCGGTAGATGACGGGGTCACGTAGATTTAGGTTCGGTGACGCCATGTCGATCTTGGCGCGCAAAACCCGCGAGCCCTCTTCGAATTCACCTGCACGCATCCTGGTGAACAGGTCGAGGTTCTCTTCGACACTCCGATCGCGGTAGGGGCTATCCTTGCCCGGTTCGGTCAGTGTGCCCCGATACTCTCTGATGTCAGCAGGGCTCAGATCGCAGACGTAGGCCTTGCCATTGTTTATCAGCTTTTTCGCAAATCCGTACAGATCGTCGAAGTAGTCCGAGCTGTAGTAGGCTTGACCTCCCCAGTCATGGCCGAGCCAGCGCAGATCCTCCTCGATTGAGTTGACGTACTCCACGTTCTCTTTCGTGGGATTTGTGTCGTCAAACCGTAGGTTACAGACACCGCCGTACTCCGAGGCGATGCCGAAATCGATTGCAGTGGCTTGAGCGTGGCCGATGTGGAGGTAGCCGTTGGGCTCCGGCGGGAAGCGAGTCATCACGCGACCGCCATTCTTGTTGGCCTCGAGGTCCTCTTCGACGATGCTGCGAATGAAATCGGTTGGAGAAGACAAGTATGCTACTCCGTGGGTGAGGGTCGGCGACTATTTCGCCTGCTTGCCTGATGCGACACTTCCTGGAATAGTGTAGTGGATTAGCTAGGAGCTACACAACGTTCTCGTAGGTAGGCATCTTTGGTCCGCAGCGGTTCGTATTCATAAGAACCAGAGACGATCACAGGTGGAGGAGGATCCGTGCGGTCCCTATGGCGAAGACCCAGACTAGGATTTCTGTTCAGGAAACGCACTGTCCTGGGTCTGCTCGCGCTCTTCATCATGCTGCCCCAGACCGACACCTTCCGGCTGTCGCCTGCCAAAACGACTGCCTCTGAGTATCTCTTCTCGCTGGCCGGCTGGGAGGTGGTGAACGTCCCGTACAAGTGGTACCAGTTGCTGTTGAAGGCCTTGCCAGGCGACGATCCTTCTCGGGAGGAGCGTCTGGTAAGCCTAGACCGCTACCTGCAGCTTGCCAGGATGGTGCGCAAGGAAAAGGAGCGCCTTGATGGCCTGACGTTTCGCAGCAGCTCAACGATGGCCACCGGAAGCATCAGAGACAGGTCGGAGAGGTCGACCGACTATCTGGACGAGTTGACCGCCGAGAAGGAGGCCGTGAGGGCGGACGCTGAGGGGGCAATCGAGTCGGAGTTGAGCGCGGTGCTCATTGAGGAGAACCTGACTTCCATGTTTGGGTTCTTATTCCCACCGGTTGACCTGCGCTTCGACCGCCCGCCTACGGTGCTTGTAGTCTCGCCACGAGACCGTATTGAGCTAACCGAGACGGTGTTGTTGCATGCGGATGTGCCACCGATGGAGCGGGATCGTCTGGAGACGGAGCTGCTTGAACGTTACGATCTGTCCGCACTGGTGGCCGATCTGGGCGGGATTGCCACCTACCCCTCGCTCGTAAATGACCTCCGTGAGTTGCGGTCGATCAGCCGACTGGCCGCCCACGAATGGCTACACCAGTACTTCACGTTCCACTCGCTGGGACGCCACTACCGCAGCTCCTCGGAGATGCTAGCGATCAACGAGACGGCCGCCGACATGGCGGGCCGCGAGCTGGGGGACACTCTATTTGCTCGTATGGGTGGAGATCTCAGTGTGTCGGAGAGCCGCTATCTGTCCGTTGAACAGCGCAACCCGGCGTTTACCCGTGAGATGCGGGAGACCAGACAGCGAACCGAGGAGCTTCTTGACGAGGGCAAAATTGTTGAGGCCGAACGGTATCTCAAGGAGCGATGGTGGTTTCTGAGACTGCGTGGAATTGGGCTTAGAAAGCTAAACCAGGCCTACTTCGCTTTCTATGGGTCCTATGCCGCTAGCGCCGCGTCCGTTAGCCCTATCGGCGCTCAGCTCGCGGAGCTGCGGCAGCGCTTTTCCGGCGTCGGGGGCTTTCTGAAGACTGTGGTGACGATCTCCAACTACGACGAGTATCTCGAATTATTGGAGCGCTATGGTGTTGAGACGGAGGAAACGAACGGAGATTAGGACCCTCACCTCGATCCGCTCCCTCGAAGGGTGAGGAGGTTGCTTAGGTCGCTTCCACGCGCTCAATGGCGTGAAGATCCAGGCGTCTGGCGTTGAAGGTCAATAACACCACGGCGACAACGAATATCCCCAGTAGCACTCCGTAGGTCGGTAGCATGAGCGTCCAGTCTGTGATCAGGACGAATGGTGGCACCGATCGCTCTCCTGTCTCGGAGACGGCCACAGATGAGACCATCAGGTTCGTCGTGCGCAAACCGGCCCAGGTGCCGAGGACAAGACCAGTCACGGCGATCGATAGGTGTTCGAAGGCCAGCAGCCACGTCAGCTGTTGGCGGGATAGCCCCATGGACTGCAGGAATCCGATCTCGCTCCGGCTCTTGCTGGCGAACAACAGGAGGTAGGTGGCGTATCCCAGGCCCGCAGCCACGATTACGGTTAGCAGCGCTACGAGCACCATCGAATTCCATCCTGATGTCGCGAGGGGGTCTATGCGCGAGGATTCCAACATGTCCGTTTTGTCCATGACACGACCCGAGAAGCGGAAAACGCGGTCGAGGGCGTCTCTGACGGCATCGTATGCGATCGGTGACTGTGTGACGAAGAGCTCGTTCGGAGTCGCCGCGACCATATTGCTCATCACGTTTACGTGGCCGAGCAGGCTCTCGAGGTCTGCCAGGATGAATCTTCCGCCGATTGGCGCCATCGTTGGGAAGTAGTCGATCACTCCCCGTACGACCATCGGGACATTTCTCTCCGAGACTGAGACGACGATCACGTCGTCAATTCCGAACGCCGTGGTCTCTGCCAGGGCGGCGCTGATTACGACGGGAAGCGGCCCGCCGGTAGGGCTCTGGTAAAAGCCCCGCACGCCATCCTGGTTCTCTGTGCCAAATGTGAACACTCCCGTCCGACGTCCACTATGGGCCGTGCGGCCGGTGGAGGTAATGCGGTCTGGCGATAGGGTGGATGTGACGATGGGCATCCATCTGTGTTGCTCCTCGAATCCGTCGAGAATGTGTACCCGCTGTGCCTCACCGACCCGGGTGTGAATGTCGTCGATCAACATCTGGCCGGCTGTATTAACATCTCCTGCGCCCGCCTCGAAGAGTTGGAGCGACACCAGATCCACGGGGTGCCGCATCCATCCGGGTATCTGAACCTCCAAGAGCTGCCATCCCGGGGCTCCGATTATTCCTGCGGCGAGGGAACTCAGGCGGCCATTGCCCTCCTCCAATATGAACCACATCGAGGTGTTCGGGATCTCCTCGCGAGGATTCACCCAGACCCCTATGCTCGTGGACTCCTCCGGGATTTCCAGCCGTTCGATCCGTGCGCTGGACCGTAGATCTCCCATTACGGCGGTGACCGATTGGTCGGAGAAGTCCTCTCGGTACCAGGTAATGTAGGGAAACTCCAGCGAGTCGACTGCGAGGATTTCGGCGGGTGCGGCTGCGGCCCGCGTGCTCTGCCGCAGCGCCAGTGATACCCCTGTTGCGCCTGGGAGGACCGATAGGAATCGCTGTTCCTCCGCGGCTATGCTCTCCATGGAAAAGGTCGTGATTTCGGCTACTCGGACGTCCGCGGCGGTCGCGTAGGAGATGCGATCCTCGACGTTGCGCTTCAGTGTGCCGCCAACGGTGGTCGCCAGGACTCCAACACCTGTCACGAGTACCAGGAGCAGTACGAGAGAGGTGTATTGCAGAGGGTTGCGGGCCATGTGCCAGAGTCCAATTGAGAGCCAGACGGGCGCGACTCTGGTGAGCCTCCGGAGAGCGATGAACGCTACTTGGGCCGGCACCAGAACCATCAGCCCGACGGCTGGGAAGAACGCCAGGTCTCCGGGCCCGGGCCGTTCCAGAGCCATCAGCGTGGCTACGAGGGCACCCTGCAACGCCAGGCCGCTGATGCGCCAAAGCGATAGCCGTGCGTGGTCTGTCGCCCAGTACGCGCCTCCTATGGCCAGTGCGAGCGAGACGGGGGCTATCCAATCCAGCAAGCGGTCATCGAGGATGTCTACCCATACGGTGACTGCCGAGAACGAGAGGACGGCGGCGGTTGCCGTTAGGTGGACCAGTGCGGATGATTCGCCGCCGAGGAAGCGTATTGTGAGAGGAAACAGGCGCATGAAGAGCAGCCCAACCACCATCAAGAACAGGATGGGAGCAAGCAGTAGCGGCTCGTTGACACCTGGCTCACTGAACAGGCCGCCCGAGATCAGGTGTCCTCGGCTTTGCAGCTCCCAGAACACTACCCCCCCCAGGACCAGCACGCCGATGTCCAGGTTGTAGCGTTGCCACATTGGCACAGTCGGCGGGCGCCCGATTCGGAGCCTGTGGGCCAGTAGTGCGCCGCGGGCGCCTATCAGCCCGGGCAGTACCACGATTGAGAGGCAGAGTAGGCCAGCGCCCCCAGCGATGATGAAGGGCACAGGTCCCAGCTCCACTGGCAGGAACTCGCCCCCGGTTGCAGCCCGCAGGTATAGTACCTTCCCCGCCGCGGCCACTATGCCGATTGCCAGGAATGGCGCGACCACGACTGCTACGCCGGTCATGAGCAGGCCTTCCAGCAAATAGAGCCGGAGGAGCTGTCCCATTCCGGTGCCCCTGGTCCGTAGTAGCGCGGAGTCTTTGGCCCGGTTGTGGACGAGGTACGAGACGATCATGGCCAGGTAGAAAAAGACCGTTACGAGGACGATGGCCAGGAGCAAAAGTAGGGGCACTCTGGAGAAAAAGCTCGTGCTCTCGAAGTCGTTCAGGGTCTGCCTCAGCCGTGTGGCGACACCCGAACCGGGGATCGCTCTGGCCATGTTGTCGCCGAAATCGTCTAGGTGTTGTCGTGCGTCAGCGAGATCCCACTCCTTGAATCTCTCCGTATCGACAAGGACAATCCACACGGAGTCGATCAGGGTCGTGGGGTAGGTGGCGCCAACGGCATCCACCAGGGCTCTCTGGGTAGCATAAAGTGGCGCTGGGGGCACTCTGGTCTCGGCGGCTTCCTCCCCAAGCGCCTCCTCCTCTTCTTCATTGGGGGGGTCGAGGAGTATGTATGGGGGCAGCGGCCAGTAGTCTTCGGTCGAGTCGGTTGCCTCCACGATGCCGGAAATGCGCACGAAGATGGGTTCGACCCCTTGGGCCGGGGTGACTGTGAGCACCTCCCCGACCGCAAGTTGGAAGAGCCTGGATGTGTTAACGCTGATGATCGCTTCGATCAGCGGACGGCCCTGCTTTTCGGATACCTGGTCGCCCGCCATCTCGCCTTCGAGAAATGTGAGGTGGCTTTCCAGGTTGGTTAGCGAGCGGAAGTAGGAGCGACAGCAGGGGCCTGGTCCTTCTGAGGCCCGGGGTAGCCTCGTACCTGGCATGGCCGTGTCATAGGTATCGACGAGCAGGAATCGTTGACGGCTTTGGAAGATCGGCGCTACCGTGCCGTCGGCTGCCTCAACCAGGGAGGTCTCAGTCTCGCTTAGCCTCTCCTCGGTTAATCGGATGTTGGAGAGGAAGATGCTGATGTTCGAGAATGGTGGATCGAGCCGGTCGATCGCCAGGTTGAGCCCGAGGCGTTCCAGGGCGGAGACGTAGACGGGCGCTGCGGCGGCCAGGGTCGTCGCGATCAAGATACCGGCGAAGATGCTTGCCAGGAGTGGCCAATCATCCGCAAACCGTTTGAAGACTAGTCTCGACAGAGAGAGCGGGGGCATTGCCGGGCCTCATCATGAGCCCAAACGTTTTGGCAGAGGGACACGGAGCGCACCGAGCAGTTCGAGCGTGGGCCCGACTCGACGCTATCTGCGATCTCTGCGAAAGGTACGATAGAGGCTCTAAGATAACATAGCTACGGCATCGTCACGATTTGGCGGTGCGCGACTCTTCGTACTACGCCCCTGCCGGACGCTTAGATGTGCTGCGCACGCTCAGGGGGCGGGGTGTGGTGGACTGGACACAGGCGGTGTAGTTCAGCGGATGCTTGCAGAATGGTGCAGCCCTTGCCGCTAGGGCAACTCATCACTATGCAAAAGACCTTGACTCGCGCATGTGCCGCCCATAGAATTGCGGACACCTTTTCACGACATGGAGGAGTTCAATTGGGTCAGAACCTTCGTATTCTTAGCGTCAACGCTCACCCACACGATTTCACTCACTACGCTGGCACGCTCGGGATTCATGCGGCAGCCGGGGACGAGGTTACCGTCGTCAGTATCACCACCGGCGAGGCTACTCACAACGAGGCTCTCCACGATGAGCTGATGAAGCCGGAGGCGGACCGCGACCCCGCCATCATTAACCAGGGGGCCGGGGACTACAGCGCCGTGAAGGCGAAGGAGCTGGAGGAGGCCTGCGCGATATTCGGCATCACAGATGTCAGAATCCTCGGATTCCCGCAGCCCTATCGGGTCTCCCTGTTTCCCGAGTCGATTGACGCTCTGCGGGACGTAATCATGGAGACGAGGCCCCATGTCATGATTACCCAGAGCCCACACACCGCCACCCGCAACGGCATGCCGGCCAGGGTACCTGACGACCATGAGGAGACTGCCTTTATGAGTCTGGAGGCTCAGGGCCGGGCGGCCACTGCCACCCCGGGTGACACCGCGGCCCCCCACTCGATAGCTTCCGTCTACTACCCCGGTGTCTATTATCAGAACGATGAGTTCGACTTTGTGGTCGACATCAGCGACTGGTTCGAGAAGCGAGTCGAGGCTGAGAACAAGTACGTCAGCCAGGGTCACTATCCTGCCTGGTCCCGGAAGCGGATGGAGGTCTCGTTGGGCAATGTCGGCTGGTTCGCGGGGGCCATGTACGGTGAGGGCTTCGTGCGCGACAAGGCCGAACTGGTACCGATGATTACCGTCGCGGAATCGGCGCTAAGGCGGGCCACAGAGCCAGTGGGCGACCGCTACGAACGCATGGTAGGCGAGAGGCCGCCGGCACACTAGATCTTTGCGCCGTCCTCACCTCGTGGCGGGGCGGTGCACTTTAAACCGTTGGGTTGGAAACGTGAACCCGGTACGGACCGCCTGATCGAATGGCGGGACCATTTTCGCGGCATGGAGGAGTTCCAATGGGTAGGAAGCTTCGTATTTTGGGCGTCAACGCTCACCCCCACGACTTTACGTGGTACGCGGGCACACTCGGGATTGCCGCGGCATCGGGCGACACAGTCACGGTGGTTAGCATCACCACGGGCGAGTCTGCCCACAACGAGGCGCTCCATGACGAGCTGATGAAGCCGGAGGCGGAGCGCGACCCCGCCATCGTCAACCAGGCGCCCGGCGACTTCAGCGCCCTAAAGGCGAAGGAGATGGAAGAAGCCGCCGCAATATTTGGCATCACCGATGTTAGGAATCTCGGCTTCTCGATGCCATTCAAGGTGACTGAGCAGCCTGAGTCGGTGCGCGCACTCCGGGAGGTGATCCTGGATGTCCGTCCCGATATCATGATCACCCAGAGTCCGTTCTTGACGGGCCATCAAGGTAAGGCGTCCGGGTCGACCGATGACCACTACGAGACCGCATACATGAGCCTGGAGGCTCGCAGCCAGGCGGCTAATCCCGTCTTCGGCGATACCGAAGCGCCCCATGCAATAGCGACCGTCTACTACCCTGGTGTCTATTTTCAGAACGAGGAGTTCGACTTTGTAGTCGACGTCACCGACTGGATCGAGAAGCGAATTGCGGCCGAGGACAAGTACATCAGCCAGGGCCATTACCCTGCCTGGTCCCGTCGGCGAATGGAAGTCTCGCTGGGCAACGTCGGTTGGTTCGCGGGGACGATGTACGGAGAGGCCTTCGTACGTGAGAAGCCCGAGCTGATGTCCAGGATGACCGTCGCCGAATCGGAGTTAAGACGCGCCTCGGAGCCCATCGGAGACTACTACGAGCGCATAGTGGGCGAGAGGCCGCCGGCACACTAGGTTCTTTGTTCCCAGGCCCTTCTTGGTGTTGTCGCTGCATGCCGGGGTGGACACTCCACTTTCGACCCTTTTGCCGCAGAGCGTCTTCTTGTGTCAGCCGTCTTGGGGCGGCCGGAGTGATTACCAATGGACCTTGAGATTCGAGCCATCACGCCTGAAGAGACCGAGGGGTTCATCAGAGCCACGTCGATGGCCTTCGGGCAGCCACCCAGCGACGAGGATCTGGCCAAGCGCCCATCCATGAAGGAGTTCGATCGCTCCCTTGCGGCCTATGAAAATGGCAGCATGGTTGGGGGGGCTCACTCGCGCTCTTTTCGTATGAACGTGCCCGGCGGCGAGCTAGCGACGGCCGGGGTTCTCGACGTCACGGTGGCCTCGACCCACCGTAGGCGAGGCATCTTGACCGCCCTGATGGTGGACCAGCTGAAGGGGGTCCATGATCGTGGCGAGCCCCTTGCGGCCCTCACCGCCTCGGAGAGTGTCATCTACGGCCGCTTTGGCTACGGCATCGCTACAGTCCACGAGAAGTGGAGCGTCGAAAGGCCGTACACGGCGTATGCAATGCCCTACGAGCTCGGGGGCCGCCTGGAGTTTGTTGAGCCAAAGCAGATGCGCGCGACTTTTCCCGAGGTGTACCGGCGGGCTACGGCGTCGCGTCCTGGGACCATTGAGAGACCGGCTGATATGTGGGACTGGATCGTGACCGATTACCCTCCGGATCGCGGAGGGGCCAGCGCCTATTTCCACGTGGCATATTACGGAACAGGCGGGAATCTTGACGGATATGTCTCTTACCGCATCAACGGCACTAGCTTGAGTGTTGGCGAGCTGATTTCGACGACGGACGAGGCCCATGCTGCACTGTGGCGGTTCTGCTTTGATGTCGACTTGATGAGCGCGACAGGGGCAAATCAGCGGCCTGTGGATGATCCTCTGCCCTGGATGATGGCGGAGCCGCGGCAATTGAAGCGCACTCCGTACGATGGCCTGTGGGTGCGGCTTGTGGATCTTCCCGCCGCGATGACGGGCAGAACATATTCGAGCGAGGGGCGGCTTGTCCTTGAGGTGCGCGACGAATATTGCCCATGGAACGATGGCCGCTATGTTCTCGATGGCGGGCCGGAGGGCGCGACGTGCCGTCCAACGGACATGAAGCCCGATCTGGCGCTATCGGCGGCGGACCTAGCTGCGGCCTACCTGGGCACTGTTTCTTTCACAACGCTGTCTCATGCCGGTCGCGTGGAGCAGGTGTCGGAGGGGGCTTTGGCGCTGGGGGATACGATGTTTGCGACGGCCCTCAAGCCATGGTGCCCCTACAGCTTCTAAGTACTGGCGCTGCGCGCGCTGGATTGGGCGGTGCTGCGCACGCTGGGTCTGGCGGGGCTGGTGCTGACCTGGTCGGGGCAGGCGCTTGGTGCTGGAGGCAGCCCCGAGCCCCCAAGGACCTAGACACTGATTTCTAGAGTGAGAAGCGCTCCTCTTTCCAGGGGTCGCCTTCCATGTGGTACCCGTTTACCTCCCAGAAACCTGGGGCGTTGTTTGCCATGAACTCTATGCCGTTGACCCACTTGGCGCTCTTCCATCCGTAGCGTTTTGGCACCACCAGCCTCAGCGGCCCGCCGTGGTCGGCCTCCAGCGCCGCGCCGTCGTGTTTGTAGGCGTAGAGCACGTCATCGTCGGTGGCGACATCCAGTGACATGTTTGTCGTGTAGCCACCGTAGCAGTGCACCATGACATGCGAGGCCTCAGGCCCTGGCTTGACCAGTTTCATGACCTCAGTGAACGCGACGCCTTCCCACGTATTTTGCAGGCGGCTCCACTGTGTAACGCAGTGGAACTCGGCGTCTAGCGTGGTTTTTTCCAGGTCCATGAACTGCTTCCAGTCCAGAGTCACCTCTTCATCGACCAGGCCGAAGATGCGGAAGCGCCATTTGTCGAGGTCGATGCTCTGGGTCGGGCCGAAGGTCAGCACGGGAAACTTTTCTGTCACGAACTGACCTGGTGGCGCATTTTCGTCGTCCCCGTTTCGGGCCGCCCTGGTAATTCGACCAAGTTTTTTGAGCATATGTTCTCCCGTGGGTCGGCGCAGCCAGACTTCGACATTGTACAACGGTGAATCTGCGTGGAGGATTGTGAGTGGGTCTATTGCGGGGTATCCCTCACCCAACATGTTGGAATATCCCCTGTCTGCCTCTCCCCTACAACCGATACGATGTTATCGTTGCTCGCCGGACCTAAATTGGGACGGTGGGGCCGACGCATGGCGTCACGTCAATATTACGGATGGTTGGGAATCCATCTGCCAGAGGGACGGAGTGGGAAGCCGCAGACCACCATATTTAGAGGCCCTGCAGGGCACGGTCATCGACCAGCGAGGCGTGACCGGGCTGGAAGTTGCCATTGTGCTGATCGCCTTTGTGGTGGTTTCCAGCGTCTTTGCGTTCTCGACGCTCTCTGCAGGGCTTGCATCCTCCGACCAGGTGGAGTCGACGTTCGACGCCAGCTGGTCGGAGGCCGGTGGCAGTTTGGAGCTTCGGAGTGGCGTCAAGCTGGAGACTACATTAACTACCAAGGCGCTAACTACCGTTACAGCGGAGGCCGTAGGGGACGGAGACGGTGTTGACACGACATTCAGCCTGGCCAGTACGCCTGTCCTGTCCAACTCCGAGACGATATTCGTTGGCGGTGTGGCAAACGCGCGAGGTACGGATTACAGCTTCAACTATGACACTGGTGTCATCACCTTCACGGCGGCTCCGGCGTCCGACGCGGCTATCAGGGCCTACTACAGGCACGGGCATGACTTTGTCGGTACGGGCGATGGCTCTTCGACGGCATTCGTCCTGTCAGATGTGCCGGTAATTCCGGGGAACGGTGTGGTCGTGTACCTCGACGGTACTGCCACGATCCTCGGTGCCGACTACATGCTGGACCATGATACTGGCGTCCTGAGTTTCAACACTGCTCCCGATGCGGGCGCTCGTCTTGGCGCAACATACACCTCCTACACCATAGGCAATGTCGTCCTGACCCTTTCGAACGCCGTGGGTGGTGAGCCTATAGACATGACCGGGGGCAAGACAATCATGAGCTTCATGGACTCAGATACTTTGGCAGACGACATCATCAACTACACCCACACGAATCTTGGGCTCGCCGACGCCGACAACCTGCTTGAGACGGGGGAATTGGTTGAGTTCAGGGTCGACGTGAGTGGGTACGGTTTGACCAACGACGATGCGTTTACGCTGAGCGTCACCCCTCCCACCGGATCCAAGCTTATCCTGATGCGGACCATACCTACCCGCATCGAGAGGCTAATGGAGTTGGGGTAGTGATTTCGGTTGTGAGCACCCTGCGCAGGTGACGGGCGAAGGTCCGTTCCCGTCGCATTGATACAATAGTTGCATGACCACCGATGGTGGCGACCTGAGGGTCCTTGTCATTGCCCGTGACCAACCTGGCCCGTGCGGGGCTGTCTGCCCTTCTGGGGGAGCAGCCAGGGTGCACTGTGGCCGGTTAGGAAGACGCCCTGGATTCAATCGACTCCCTGGGCGACCCGTACCGTGCCGACGCGTTCGTGTGGGACATGTCCGGGTCGGCGGATGAATCGCCAGAACACATAGCGGACCTGGATGCCCTGGGTGCGCCGGTAGTGGCCCTGGCCCGTGACGAGTCGGGAGCGACCGACGCTTGGGCGGCGGGCGCTCGCGGCGTGTTATCGCGTGATTTCGACGCCGAAACCCTCGCCAGTACACTGAATACCGTTGCCAGGGGTCTCGTCGTGGCAGACCCCGGTCTGTCGGCTCGTGTGCCCGCCATTCATGAGCAGAGCGCCCCACAGGCCGAGGTTACTCCGCGCGAGTTGCAGGTGCTGGGTTTGATGGCAGAGGGCATGCCCAACAAGACCATCGCCGCGCGTCTGGGAATCAGCGAGCACACCGTCAAATTCCACGTTAACGCCCTGCTCAACAAGCTTGGCGCCCACAGCCGCACCGAGGCCGTCACCCGTGCCACTCGCATGGGCCTGATAGCCCTCTGACCTAACCGAATTACCGGGTTATGCCCAGTCCTCCGGGCGGTGTTCTGCCGACCACGAGCACGTATCCTCAGTATCAGACATCTATCAGATGCGCTTAGGTGTCACGCTCAAGTACTGGAGGTACTGACATGCCGGACACATTGATCAACGTATCGAACGACCTTGCCGATACGGTCGCAGCCGCCGACCGTGGTGTTTTGCGTGTTGACGGACGCCACCGCGTCGCCGCAACCGGGGTTGCGTGGACAGCGGATGGTGTCATCGTCACCGCCAGCCATGTGCTGGAACGCGACGATAGCATTGAGGTCGGCTTGCCAGACGGTGAATCGGTCACGGCGACTCTCGTTGGGCGAGATCCCACGACAGACTTGGCGGTGTTGTGAGTCGAGGGAGACGGTCTCGCGCCGTTGGTCCGTTCGGACCTCGACGATACCCGCGTAGGCAACCTCGTTTTAGCCCTGGGTCGATCGGGGAAGACCGTTATGGCCACCCTTGGAATTGTGAGTGCGATTGGCGATGCGTGGCGCACACGGGCAGGCGGTAGCATCGACCGATACCTGCAGCCAGACGTGGCCATGCCCCCGGGCTTCTCGGGCGGCCCACTA
>Ga0114993_10004797_pt1 | contig 13295 bp, 14 predicted proteins | sample ArcticOcean_MG_C_FD_87042 | JGI IMG/M metagenome (GOLD analysis project Ga0114993, IMG submission 87042) | Marine microbial communities from western Arctic Ocean - ArcticOcean_MG_CB2_150 | ecosystem: Environmental > Aquatic > Marine > Oceanic | place: Arctic Ocean: Canada Basin | collected...
GAAAGCGAGCTCATTCATAACGTTATAAAATTCGGAGAAACAACGGCAGCAGAAGTCATGACCCCTAAAATAGATATGTTCACATTATCTATCGACGACAAGCTTGAAGATATTCTACCGCGTATCATAGAAAATTTTTATGCGCGCGTTCCCGTTTTAGATAGTGACGGAGAAAATTTCGCTGGAATTTTATTCACCAAGGATTTAAATAAATTAAAGACCTTGCCACCTGAAAAATTTAGCCTCAAAAGTGTATTACGTCCCTTCATTTCGATTCCACAGACAAAAAAAATCAAGGAACTATTACAGGAATTTAAAAAAAGAAAGCGCCATATGGCTGCTGTTCTAGATGAGTACGGTAGTATCTGTGGGTTAGTAACCCTGGAAGATATTTTAGAAGAGCTAGTTGGTGAAATTGACAGTGAAATGCGTCTTGAAGAAAACCCTCTAGCGCAAATTGATGAGAATAGTTTTCGTCTTCTAGCAACCTATCCGGTTGGTGAATTCAATGAACATTTTCAAACTCAACTCCCCGAAGATGAGTTCGATACGGTTGGTGGGTTTGTGTTTGGTCTTTTTGGCAGGGTACCCAGATCAGGAGAGGCAATCGCCCACGAAAACTTCAAATTCCGAGTTGAAAAAATGAAGGGTGCTCGAATATTAAACCTTCATCTTACCGTTATAAATTCAGCTAGCAACGGTAGTCAAGAGAAGACAGGGGAAGAAATATAATGGCCCTTTCAACCACATTAATTCTAATTAGCAGCTTTATTTTTATGGAAGCTTTTTTCTCTGGATCAGAAATTGGCATGATTGCCATCAACCGGATTAAAATGAAGCAGAAAGCTGATGAGGGAAACCACTCTGCCCAAATTGTTCTTAATCTATTAAACACACCTGAACGACTATTCGCCACCACTTCACTTGGAACCAATCTTGCGGTTGTTTCTAGTACTTCTATTTTTACAGCTTACATGGTAACGAATATGGGGCGGCAGGGCGAATTATTGGCTATGATTATACTTTCACCTATCATTCTATTTGCAGGAGAAATTGTTCCAAAGATGATCTTGCAAAACCGCGCCGACATGGTCATGCCATTCCTGATTAGACCCCTTAACTTAAGCCTAACATTACTGTCCCCTATCATAAGTTTTTTCACCGGCATTTCGAATTTTATCACTAATAAGCTAATTCGGTTACCACAGGAAGATAAAAAGTCATTTAGCCGGGATCAAATTCTACAGGTTCTAAGTTTGGACTCTCAAACAATCGCGCTTGATGCTGCCGAACGAACCATGATCCACAAAATTTTCAACTTTGGTGAAATCACTGTCGAGCAGTGTATGGTACCGCTCGTCCAACTTACAGCCATTCGTGATGACTCAACATTGGAGGAAGCACACCAACTTGCCGTAGACACAGGGTTTTCAAGATTTCCAGTCTTTCACGAGAGGATGCATAACATCATAGGAATCCTCAATACTTTTGACTTGCTAAACCAGCCAATAGATGACTCGCCCCTAACACACCTTATCCGACCGTCTCATTATATTCCTCCCAATAAAAAAATTGACGACCTACTCAAAGAGCTACAAAAAAGAGGACTGCATATGGGAGTAGTAGTAGACGAGTATGGCGGGTGTATTGGACTTACAACCGTAGAGGATTTACTGGAAGAAATTGTAGGGGAAATCGAAGACGAGTACGACAAACCAGAACAAAAGTTCGAACTGTACCCAGGGGGTGGTTATATTATCGATGGAGAAATGGAAATAGATTCGATCAACGAAATCATCAAGCTCAACCTACCCACCGGAGATTACGAAACCCTTGCCGGATTGGTTTTGGACCGCCTAGAAACAATTCCTCAACCCGGTGAACAGATCACCGTCGAAGATGTCCGATTGACAGTAAAAGAAACAAGTCGACGAAAAATTCAATCGATCATTGCAATCAAAATCATCTCTGAAGAAACCCCAACTTCTTCAACAATGAATTAAAATTACCGACTAGATAGTACCCCTTTCGCTCTCTAATTCTTTATAGGCTTCCATTATTTCTAAAAACTTAAGATGAGCTTCCTGTGCTTGCTCTTCTCCAAGGTGCGCCACTTTATCAGGATGATATGCCATAACCATTTGACGGTATGCCTTTTTTATTTCTTCATTTGATGCGTTAGAGGTCACCCCAAACAGAGTATAGGGTGTTTTTAAAGCTACAAGGCAATACTTATCTCGAATCAAATCATGTTGTTCATATGACAAACCTAGAAGTTTCGACAATTGATTTAATTCGTTCTGAATTATCTCAATTAACTCACCTTCTTCCAAAGCAACATGGTAGGCCAATGCGAGCAAAAGCGAAGTATAGTGATCATTGCAAGCCTTACAATATTGTCTAACAATTGGATCTAGGTCAGGGTTCACCTTCTGCGTTTCATCAATCACATTATCAATGAAGCTAAGCTCACCCGCTGAATAATTAAGGTTTTTTTGAAAAAAAAATTTTATGGCCGACCGCGCATGCGGTTTCACGCTTCCCCGGATCATGGATATTTTTGTCATCACAACTGCAATACAGGTCACAAAAATTCCTTGGTCATTAAGTCCTGGAAGAGATTTGCGGATTTTGCTCTGGAGTTTTTTAGTCAGAACATATTGCAAGGCACCACCAATAACAGCACCCACTGGCCCTCCCCGCAAAAACCCCATCCCCGCTCCAACAATCCAAGACATTTAGCCCTACCTCCCCCAACAAAATAAAAATCTAAAAGAAATATCCTTAAAAACTACCCCAACGAAATTTCCACGTAATTCGACAGAAAAAAGAGACCGAATAAAGTATTTCCTGTTTTAGCAGGGAGACTTGGGTTATACAAGGTTATGGTAACAATAGTTCGGTTCTAATAAAATTAATTTTACAAAAATTAAAGGGAACCTTTATGATCAAACATATTGTGATGTTCAAATTAAAAGACAAGAACAAGGAAAACATCGAAAAGATAGTCAACGCACTAAAAACGCTTGAAGGGAATATTGATGTCCTTCGTTCTGCAGAAATCGGGGTGAATTTCACTGAGTCGGAGAGAAGTTACGATATTGTACTGACAACGGAATTTGATAATCGTGATGCGCTTGATGCTTACGGCCCCCATCCCAAACACGCCCCTGTTGTAAAAACCGTGCGCTCACTTTGCTCAGGATCAGTGATTGTTGACTATGAGACATAAAACCTGCGCACCAATTATCAAAGCGATGATTTTCCACTTCAATAAACACTGGACAACCAATTGACTTTAGTCGATCAACCCGCACTCCCAGCCGGAAAAATAATTCCTTGAAATTCAATATTTAAAGTGGTAACGTTTTCGGCAATTTTAAAAATAGTATCAAAGTAAAATAAATCTAAAACATCAAAAAAATAATTGGCAGGCATATTGAAAGATATTTAGCGGCAATTTTAAAACATCGCAAAATTCTTAGCGGTTATTAAGTTATTTAAGTCTGCACCAAATCTGGATATAAAATACTGCGACAAGGTAGACAAGATCATAAGTCTACATCATAAGGAGATTTTAAAATGGTTACCAAAAAAAAACCAACCAAGAAAAAACCAACCAAGGTGAAAACTTACTCCAAAAAAAAAGCCCCTAAAAAAAAGGGGACAAAGGCCGTTAAAAAGAAAACCTCCTCCAAAACCAAGGTTCGAAAAAATATAAAGACAAAAGCAAAGACAAAAGCAAAGACAAAAGCAAAGACAAAAACAAAGACAAAAACAAAGACAAAAACAAAGACAAAAACAAAAACAAAGACAAAAATTTCTAGATCCAGCATTATCAAACCAAAAAAAATACGACTGGATCCTGGCACGATTAAAACCCGCGCGCAACTAGTAATCAATCAACGGGAGCTACTTAATATTATTCAAGCAAACCAATCTACCGAGCGAAATACAACCGAATCAAACTTTAGCAATGAAATTGATATGGCGTCAGATCTGGAAGGAAGAGAAATGATGTTCCAGCTTACAAGTCGAGACAGGAGTGAATTGAAAATGATTCAAGAAGCAATTTACAAAATCGACCATGGGACCTACGGCATTTGTGAGAGTTGTTCAAAAAATATAAGCGCAAAGCGACTGAAAATCTTACCACTCTCTTCCCTATGCATTGAATGCAAGGAAGCTATGGAGCAAGCCTAAAAACAAACTACCATCTTATTTTCCGTGACATTTTTTAAATTTTTTTCCACTACCACAGTGGCACGGATCGTTTCGGCCCACTTTTTTATCATCTCGCCGGACAGTTGATGGTCTGGACTCTTCTGAGCTTGTACCTCGGTGCTCCACTATCTTTTTTGGCTGGTTTTGTTCAGCAGAAAGCTCAGAGCCCTCTTCAATTTGAACTTTAAATAGATATTCAGTCACACCTTCGCGAATCTGGTGCATCATTTTACTGAACATCTCAAATCCCTCCTTCTTATATTCCGTTAAAGGATTTTTCTGTGCATAACCGCGTAAGCCAACCCCGTCCTTCAAATGATCCATTCCAAGCAGGTGGTCTTTCCACAAATTGTCAACCACTTGAAGCATGATCATTTTCTCTAGTTGACGCATCATATTGGGATCTATCCCTCGCTCCTTTGCTGCGTAACAATTCTGGATAGAATCCATAATCGCATTGTGAAGTTTATCTCGATCACTGTTTTCTATAGCAAGATTGAAGCCACTCCCAATCTCAAGGATTCCTTCTTTTTTTTCAACTGGAATAGAGAATTGGCGTGTCATGTAGTCATCAAGAACCTGGATATCCCATTCCTCAGGGTATATTTTTTCGGGTGCGATATCGTCCAATACTGTATCTACCAATTCTTCGGCCATTTCTATAAGCATTCCTCTATGATTCGCATTCTTTAGGATCTCCCTTCGCAAACCATAAAATATCTCTCGCTGCTTATTCATTACGTCATCATATTCAAGAAGGTGCTTTCGAATATCAAAATTGTGTGCTTCGACTTTTTTCTGAGCATTAGCTACAGCTTTACTGACCATTGGGTGCTCAATAGGCTGCCCATTTTCCATGCCAAGTTTTTCCATTATTCCAGAAATTTTCTCCGAACCAAATATTCTCATCAAATCATCTTCAAGCGAGAGATAAAAACGTGATGAACCGGGATCACCTTGCCTTCCAGATCTGCCTCTCAGTTGGTTATCAATACGACGACTTTCGTGTCGTTCCGTGCCCGTAATATGCAGACCTCCCAATTCTGTCACCCCTTCGCCCAAAACTATGTCCGTACCCCGCCCAGCCATATTAGTTGCTATAGTAACCCCTTTTTTCTGTCCAGCTTGCGCTATGATTTCGGCTTCTTTCTCGTGATGCTTTGCATTAAGAACACTATGTTTAATACCGTTTTTTTTTAGACAATGGCTTAGCTGTTCGGATTTTTCTATTGATATTGTACCCACCAATACTGGTTGCCCCGATTCATTACAATTACGTATTTCTTCAATAAGCGCGTCAAATTTTTCTTTTTCCGTTCGGTAGATTAGATCAGAACAATCATCACGAATCATTTCCTTGTTAGTCGGCGCCACAATAACCTCAAGGTTGTAAATAGAGTTGAATTCCTCTGCTTCGGTATCAGCTGTACCTGTCATCCCAGAAAGCTTATCGTACATGCGAAAATAGTTTTGAAAGGTAATACTAGCTAACGTCTGGTTCTCATTTTCTATATTCACACCTTCTTTAGCCTCCAAGGCTTGATGAAGCCCATCACTGTACCTTCGTCCTGGCATCATTCGACCTGTAAATTCATCGATAATGACTACCTCTCCATTATTGACCACATAATCAACTTCATTTTTAAACAAAGCGTGAGCCTTCAGTGCTTGCTGAATACAATGTAGCGTCTCGATATTCTGTGGATCGTAAAGATTTTCAATATCAAGAATTCCTTCAACTGTCTCAATACCCTCGTCATTCAGAGCGGCGGTTCGAGCTTTTTCGTCAACCTCGAAATCTTTTTCTTTACGTAGTTTTGGAATAACCTTACAGGCTTCGTTATATTTTAAAGTGGACTCCTCAGCCGGACCAGAAATAATAAGTGGCGTTCTAGCTTCATCGATAAGAATGGAATCAACTTCATCGACGATGGCAAAGTTCAATTCTCTCTGGACAAACTGTTCAAAAGAAAATTTCATGTTATCGCGAAGATAATCAAACCCAAATTCATTATTGGTTCCATAAGTAACATCACAGTTATAGGCCTCTTTTCTTTCTTCTTCAGGCATATCATGATAAATACGCCCAACTGTAAGCCCCAAAAACTCATAAATCGTTCCCATCCACTGGCTATCTCTTTTAGCCAAATAGTCATTAACAGTAACAACATGAGAGCCTTTACCTGTTAGGGAGTTTAGATAAATCGGAAGAGTAGCAGCAAGGGTCTTCCCCTCTCCTGTTTTCATCTCAGCGATTTTTCCTTCATGCAAAACTATTCCACCAGTCAACTGAACATCAAAGTGGCGCATCTTAAGAGTGCGAACCCCAACTTCTCTTACTACAGCAAAGGCCTCCGGCAAGATGTCGTCCAGTGTCGCACCTTCCTTAAGCCTAGCTTTAAACTCGCCTGTCTTGGCCAGAAGCTGATCGTCGCTGAGCTTACTAATAGAACTTTCGAGCAAGTTTATTTGGTCAACTATAACCTGTATTCTGTTAACCTCCCGGTCATTCCTTGTCCCAAATACTTTTTTTAATAAACCAAGTACCATGAATACATTTATCCTCTTAACTGTTAAATTAATTCGTCTTAACTTAATGAAGTGTCAAGCCCTACTGACACACAAGAATAAAAAGAAGTATCATCGATGATGCATTACTTTAATGTGTCTTTACAAGCAACTATTCTATATTCATTTAATTAAAAACGACTGGGCTTAAAACCGGGGGGGGGGTATGGAGTCAGCTATCTATCCACCAACGGCTAATCTTCCAAGATATAGTTTTTAGGATTCGCGGGAACATTATTTAAAAGGACTTCATAATGCAGATGAGGACCTGTACTTCTTCCTGTATTTCCTACCAACGCTATGAGTTGTCCTCTTTTGACCTTACTACCAACCTTGACCAAGTTCTTTGAGTTATGCCCGTAACGAGTCACGACACCATAACCATGATCAATTTCTACCAATTTCCCATAACCGCGCTCACGACCTGCTACCGAGACTAATCCGTCAGCGGTCGCACGAATGGCTGACCCGGAACGCGAACCAATGTCCCAGCCTTCATGCTTTTCTCGAAGACCTGTAAAGGGTGACTTACGATATCCAAAACCTGAGGTAACCCAACCTCTTGTTGGCCAGATGGATGGTGTGGCCTGAAGAAAGGATTTTTGATTCTTAAAAAAATGATCCAACTCCTGAAAACTTATCGTCTTAATTTTAGCCTGTGTAGTTAAATGCTTGAGATTACTAGACAGCTTATTTGCTAACGCTTTCGCCTCCTGAGTCAGTGATGTTTCTAGACTGCTAGGCGATAAACCATAAGACCCACCACCCACCCCCCAGTTTTTCGCACTACTCTGAGGAGAGTCCTCTAAAGCCGTAATCACACGCAACTTCTCCTCGAACCGCCCTAAGCGAGCCATATCAGATTCAAAGCTCTTCAGCTGCAGAGCGATCTTCTCAGCTTGAATCTTGCGTATCTTAGATTCACGTCGGAGTTCGGTTAGTTCAACCTCATCACTTGCTAAATAATAATACCTCTGAGAAAAGTAAATGAGCGTAGAAACAACGGCTAACAAAATAACCAACGCTGAGTATCCGCCGATACGGAACCAACGCTTTGAAATCCAAAACCGCTTGGGAGACGCTGTGGCCCCTGGAAAAAATACTATGGAATAATCTTCCTCGCGCACCTATATCTCCAAAAAAATACCACTAAATAAAACAATGCCCCGATCCTATCTACATCCCTGACATCTGTCAACCTTAAATACGTACAGCTTTAAGGATACCTCCCTTGCAGACTATGTTTTCCGTTCCTAAAAAAAATAATCATTGGAGATCATTCAATCTTTCTTTTGCTTGAATGTGCAAAGGATTAAGCATTAAAACTCGATTAAAATATTTTTGGGCATTTTGACGTTCGCCTTTTTCTTCATGTAAAAGTCCAAGACTAAAATATACTGGAACCAACCCGACCTGATGATCGATCTTTTTATAAATTCTCTCGATTTCTATCCATTTCAAAACAGCCTTCTCCAAACGTCCTTCATTATATAACCTAAAACTAGCTTGACGCATATGCCTACCAACAGCCATGCCATAGCCTCGAATCACATCTGGATCTCCTTCCTCCAAATAAGAGTTATAATCGGCAACAATCATGTCAGGATCTCCCATTTCTTCATATATTGCCCCGAGATTACTAAAAAACATAGGTTCTTTTGGATTAATCCGAATTGCTTTATGAACCAGATTCACAGCCTGAACATATAAATTTTGACTAATTCGTACCGCACCTAAATTATTTAAGGCTAAGGCATTTTTAAGATCAAATTTTAACGCCTTATTAAATAGCTCCTCGGCCTTTTTCATATCCTTCTTTAAATAAAAAATATAACCTAATGCATATAAAGCAAAACTTGAATCAGAATTATCTTCCAGGTAACTCTCAACCCAAGATTCAGCCTCATCTAGCTTTTTCATACCCCTATAAGCACGAACCAGTCCCCGGAAAGCATACCCACCTCCCTCTCCTTTGCTAATCAAAGATTGATACAGCAGGAGCGCCTCTTCATTAAGAGATTGCATGAGCAAAAAATCTCCTCTCTGAATAGGCGATAACGACGATGGATTAAAATGACCCTGTGGTTGCGAGTAAACTGATAACGGAATAGCCAAAAAGAAAGCGACCATCACCCATATGCGTGGTCGTTTAAAACATATAAGATTTAAATAACTACGTATCATTCGGCAGGGAAGGCCTCCCCTTCATCAAGCGTCCCTTCTTCCTCTGAAGCAAGGTTATAGAATCGTGTGTATTGGTTTTCAAACTGCAACCTTACATCCCCTATAGGACCATTTCGTTGCTTGCGAATTAGAATTTCTGCTAGTCCAGCATCAGGTGTGTCAGGGTTATATACTTCATCGCGGTAAATAAAAGCCACTACATCGGCGTCCTGCTCGATTGAACCAGACTCGCGCAAATCAGAAAGCATGGGCCGTTTGTCAGTGCGACTCTCAACAGCCCGGCTCAACTGAGATAGTGCCACTACTGGCACATCAATCTCTTTGGCCAAGCTTTTAAGGCCTCGAGATATTTCAGAAACTTCTAGTTGGCGACTTTCGGTTTTCCCGCGGCTCTGCATCAGCTGCAGATAATCAATAATAATAAGTCCTAAAGATGGCTCCTCAGCTTTAAGACGCCTGGCCCTTGCCCGCACATCCAATAAAGACAAGGCACCCGAATCATCAATAAATATTTTCGCATTAGCAAGCTTTTCACCAGCATTAGACAATCTGGGCCAATCGCTGCTCGCCAAATAACCTGTTCGAAGCTTGCTTGAATTAACCCTTGCTTCAGCACATAACATACGCATCCCAAGTTGCCCTTTGGACATCTCCAAGCTAAACATCGCTGTGGCAATATTTGCATGCAAACTTGCATAGCGAGCAATATCCAAAGCAAAACTGGTTTTCCCCATACTTGGTCGAGCTGCAATGATTATCAAATCAGAAGGTTGAAGTCCTGAGGTTTTGTTATCAAAATCAGAAAAACCAGTAGGCACTCCTGTCACCATGCCTGGTTGACCGATAAGTTTTTCTATTGATTTGAAGTTTTCCTTAACAACTTCGTTTAACGAGAAAAAACTACGCCGAGTTCTCTTTTTAGAAATCTCAAATATTGACTTCTCTGCCAAATCAAGTATCTCTTCAGCACCATCAGATTCATTGTAGCTATTTGTGACTATTTCCGTTGCCGTGGTAATCAGGTCCCGTAATATTTTTTTATCACGAATAATCTTGGCATGGTGGGTAACTGCGGTAGCAGTTGGAACAAAATCCTCTAACTGACTGAGGTAATTGATTCCTCCAGAGGATTCGAGTTCGTTATTTTGACGCATGCGGTCTGCTAAGCCAAGCATATCAATCGGTTGATTGATCTCAAACAAGGCCCGCATGTTTCGAAAAATTGTTCGGTGGGAGGCTTTATAAAAATCTTCTTCACTCAAGACTTCCAACGCTTTGGACAAAGCATCTTCAGCCTTAAAACAGGCACCTATGACACTCTGCTCTGCTTCCAAATTATACGGCGGAAGCTTGTCCAATGAAATTTGGCTAACGGCTTGGGCCATATTCTGGACCTTCTAGTGGAGGTAAAAATAGCTAAGAAGGGGTTTCTTCTTTAGACGGCGTGGATGACACTTTCGATTCCACCTCCTCTTGCACTACCTTAACTTTAACTACAACAGTAACCTCAGGGTGGAGCTTAACCGGCACCTCAAAATCACCCAAAGATTTAATTGGTTCTTTAAGCTGTAACTTTCTACGGTCTAACTCCACACCATGACTTCTAAGACTTTCAGAAATATCTTGAGTGGTTACAGCGCCAAAAATCTTCCCATTATCACCCGTTTTTTTCTTGAATACGCAAAGGGCTTTCCCAATCTCCAAAGCTTGGGCCTCAGCACTTATTTTAATCTTTTTAAGTCGACCCTGAACAATGGTTTTCTGATGATTAAACTGCTTCAGATTTTTAGGAGTCGCTGCAATAGCATGACCGTTGGGGATTAGAAAGTTTTTTCCGTACCCATTTTTAACCTCAACTTCATCACCGCAATTCCCTAAACCATGAACATCTTCTTTGAGCAGTAATTTCATAATCCCAATTTACTCCTTCTAATTTTAGACAAAGAATTAAATCATTTTTTATTCTGGACTTTGCTCTTTAGTAGCTCTAACTTTTCTCAGGTCCATCCATGTATCAAAAATGCCAAGCCCTATAGATGCTCCTACCAAAAGTGGCTGGAGGAGTATAACAAAAAAAATAAGAACCCAAAAAAATACTGGTACATTTCGAGACTCTAAGAAATAAATAGTAATTGCTAATCCTTGAAAAAAATAGGCAACTAGAGTCATTAAAAGTAAATTTATCCCAATAGCACCTAATATATTATCGGCCAACAAAAAGACAGCACTTGAGCCGATCAAAATCCATATAACTTGATCCGGAACGACCCAACCGGAAAACCGCGCATGGTGAAACATGTCATAACTATCAATGCGTCTCCACAAAAACCGAGTTGCGTAATAGTTGACCAATGCAGTTATAAGTGTCCCTAGAGCGATAAATGATGGGTAGGCCTGCGCCAATGACCCAGAAGCCTTGCCAGCAAAGTCTTGCAATACCTTAATTTCTTCAGACTTGTCACCCATCGTCTTAAGAGCTTCGATCGATTGCGTAAAGTGCCCATCAATCTGCTTTTGGAAGAACTCGAGAAGCGTGGCCTCTCGGTCAGCAAACACAAAAAGTAGTAAAACAATCGAGAGCGCTGCTGAAAACAATGCGCTAAACAAAATACACTTATCAAATGAAAGTCTAAAGCGAATGGCCTCGGCCATAACACCCGCTAAAACCACATATTCAGTAAAAAACAAAACTGCCGGCTTCGGGCCGATCAGAATAAACAATACAATGAATACCAGGGTTAAAAGCACCAACCCTGTACGACGCCCAAAGCGAACATAAAAAAAAGTCAAGGGAACCGGAATTAAAACCCCAAGCATCACCGAAAGTTCTGGCACCAACATAACCACAAACAAAAAAACTAAAAAAACTACCACTAGAAGCAATGCCTTCTCAGCACTTAGTCGGCCCATCACAGGGTCAGTGTGCTTCTGAAAACGGAAGCAAAGCTATACACCTAGCTCTCTTGATGGCTGTAGTCACCGCACGTTGATGTTTAGCACAGTTACCCGAAATCCTAGAAGGGATAATTTTCCCTCGTTCAGAAATAAGTGGTTTAAGACTTTTAATGTCATAAAAATTGAGGCTAATTACTTTATCCGCACAAAATCTGCAGATTTTTTGAGTGAACATTTTTTTTCTAGTGCTTTTAGATACTTTATTTCTAGTCTTTCGAGCCATTTCACATCCTAATTCCTAAAGGTTATTTTTAAAAAGGAACATCATCTTCATCGGACACCGGAACCCGTCCTGTTGGTGAATCTCCCTGCGAATCATTCCGGGATCCAAGGAACTGAACCGTATTAGCAACTACTTCCAGTTTATTCTTTTTTTGACCTTCACTTTCCCATGTTGAGAACTTCAGATACCCTTCAACAAATGCAGGCCGCCCCTTACTGAGATATTCGGCACAATTTTCTCCCTGCTTACCCCAAACAGTTATATCAACAAAGCAAACGTCATCTTTCCATTCATCCCCTTGTTTGAACTTGCGGTTAACAGCAAGACCAAAGCTTGCTACAGCAGAACCATTAGACGTGAACCTTAACTCCGGATCACGGGTCAAGTTACCCATCAACATTACCTTGTTAAAGTTAGCCATAGTTCAATAAACGCTATTAAGTGGATTAGTCAAATACTACCCAATCAAATTCAGTCTAATAAAAATATTTAGGACCCCACTTTATCTAACGTGTGACCTTTTTTTCTCTTCAGCCTCCACTTCGTACTCATGCTCCATCGCTAGTTCAAGTTGTTTATCAGTCAGCCTAATCACGAGAAATTTGAGAATAAGATCATACAACTTGTAAGCCGCCTCAAGAGCAGGAACTTTTAGACTTTCACACGTATGATAAACATTGAGGTAATAGCCAAAACGGCTCTTATTGATCCGATAGGCCAAGCGCTTCTTACCCCATTTTTCCGCTTTTAAGATAGAACCGTTGTTTTTAGACAGAAACTCGGTTATTTTCTCAAGTACTCGATCAATTTGGGCTTCATCCAAGTCTGATTTAACAATAAGGACACTCTGGTAGGATCTCAAGGCATTTTCTCCTCATGGGTTCTTTAATATAGCCTCAGGCATCAAATGCTGAAGCGAGGGGATAATATAGGCTTGAGATTTTCGCATAGGCCTAAACTAAAATCAAGTCAATTTAATAAAACTGGCCCAATATAAAACAAGCCTGTAGTTCTCACAAATGCAAGTAACCATGCCCGCCATTTCTTATCAAAATAAAATAAAAATTTCCATAATTTTAGGTGCATTTCTACTCGTTTGCGAATCTATAGGGTGTGGATTAGAACTCCCGTCCCCGCCCCC
>Ga0114993_10004802_pt1 | contig 13289 bp, 15 predicted proteins | sample ArcticOcean_MG_C_FD_87042 | JGI IMG/M metagenome (GOLD analysis project Ga0114993, IMG submission 87042) | Marine microbial communities from western Arctic Ocean - ArcticOcean_MG_CB2_150 | ecosystem: Environmental > Aquatic > Marine > Oceanic | place: Arctic Ocean: Canada Basin | collected...
AAAGCTGTAGCCGATATATTTGGGCGCAAATATATGTCCCCAGGTGATGCTATAGGAGTATAATAAAACTTCTTTCCACGAGGGGAAAAAAATGTACAGACCATTGCCAGAAGGTTTAACAATAAAAAAATCACCTATTGAAGGATTAGGGCTTTACGCAACACAAGATATTAAAACCAATGTATATATTGGATTAACTCATATTTTGGACGAAAGGTTTGATAACAATTATTTAAGAACACCACTTGGTGGGTTTTATAATCACTCAGACAATCCCAACATCCAAAGAATGATAACTAATGTTTTGCCTACATTGAAATTTGGTGAACCAGCACCAAGCCCTGATGAACAAAATGAAGTTAAAAATATAGAAGCATCTAGAGAGCATTTGTATCCAAACGTTTATGCAAGATTTATGTATTTGATTTCAATTAAAGATATAAAAAAAGATGAAGAATTGGCAGCTAATTATAATTTATATACCTATCCAAAAACTGGAGTTGGTTTCCAATCATTTTAAATGAAGACACTCCCAACTAGCACAAAAGTAGTTGTAATTGGTGGAGGTGTGATAGGTTGTTCCGTGGCTTACCATTTGGCTAAATTTGGTTGGAAAGACACAATTTTACTTGAAAGAGATCAATTAACATCAGGAACAACTTGGCATGCCGCAGGCTTAGTTAGCCAACTTGGACCTTCAGCAGCAATAACCAAAATAAGAAAATATAGCTTAGAACTTTATAAAAAATTAGAAAAAGAAATTGATTTTTCCAGTGGATTAAAATTAAATGGAGCACTTTCAATCGCAACTACCAAAGGTCGTTGGCAAGAACTTTTAAGACAAGCAACAACAGCACAGCTATTCAACGTTAATGTTGAAATTTTGAACATTAAGCAAATTAAGAAAATTTACCCTATAATAAATGAAAAAGATATATTAGGTGGAATATTCATGCCAGGAGATGGTCAAGCTGATCCTATAGGTGTTACTAATTTATTAGCAAAAGCTGCAAAAAAAGAAGGTGTTAAAATATTTCAAAATTCACCAGTTCAAAAAATTCTCATAAAAAATAATAAGATATGTGGTGTAAAATTAAAAGATAGTACAATTGAATGTGAGTATGTAGTTCTAGCAGCCGGAATGTGGTCAAGGCAAATAGGTGAAGATATAGGAGTAAGTATTCCATTATATCCAGCTGAACATTTTTATGTGATTACTGAGCCTATGGAAACACTTCCAAAAAATATTCCAGTATTAAGAGATTTTGACGATAGTTTATACTTAAAAGAAGATGCAGGCAAAATGTTGATTGGAATTTTTGAAGGAAAATCAATACCTGCCTTCAATAAAACTAATAGAGTTCCAGAAGATTTTTCATTTGCAGAATTTCCAGAAAATTTTGAACATTTCGAACCTTATTTAAAAGCTTCTTTAAAACGAGTACCTATTTTAGAAAAAACTGGAATAAGAAAATTTTTTGCAGGACCGGAATCTTTCACACCTGATACAAATACTCTTTTAGGAGAAGTTCCAGAAGTTAAAAATTTATTTTCCTGCTGCGGTTTAAATAGTATTGGAATTGGCAGCGCGGGAGGAGTTGGAAAAGTTACCGCTGAATGGATGATAAATGGCCACACAAATGAAGATTTATTTATTTACGATATTAAAAGATTTCAAAAATTTCATTCAAAAGTAAATTTTATTAAAGAGAGAGTAACTGAAACTTTAGGAGATTTGTATGGAATGCACTGGCCATACAAACAGCACAAAACCTCAAGAAATCAAAAGTTACTTCCTTATCATGAAAATTTGAAAAATGCAGGAGCTTGTTTTGGAGCGGTAGCAGGCTTCGAACGTCCAATGTGGTTTTCAAGAAATGGAATTGAACCTAAGTATAACTATAGTTACAATTATCAAAATTGGTACCCATCGGTTGAATATGAAACAAAAAATACTAGAAATAATATTGGATTATTTGATCTGACACCATTTGCTAAGTTTGAATTAAAAGGGTCTAATGTTCATTTAGAATTACAACGTATTTGTACAGCTAATATAAAAAATGAAAAAGGAAAAACTACTTATACTCAAATGTTAAACAAAGATGGTGGAATAGAATTAGATTTAACTGTAGCATGCATAGATACAGAACATTTTAGAATTGTTAGTTCAGCAGGTACACGAATAAGAGACAAACATCATATTTTAAAAAATTTAGATCCTAAAATTGAATTTAAAGATATTACTGAAGATTATGCTTGCTTAGGACTATTCGGTCCCAAAAGTAGAAATTTAATGAAAGAAATTTCTGGAGATTATTTTGAAACCAAGGATTTTCCATTTGCATCAGGAAAAGAAATAGTTATCCAAAATGTAAAAGTTTGGGCTCAAAGATTATCTTATGTTGGTGAATTAGGTTGGGAGCTTTATATACCAATGCATGAAGCTAAGAAAATTTATGAATTATTAGTAAAAGTAGGAGCTAAGCATAAATTATGCAACGCTGGTGTGCATGCTATGGATACTCTTAGAATGGAAAAAGGATATCTTCATTGGGGCCACGATATTTCTCCTGAAGAAAATCAATATGAAGCTGGTTTAGCATTTGCAATTAGTTACAAAAAAAATATAAATTTTATTGGAATGGATGCGCTTAGCAAAATCAAGGATGCAAAGATTAAAAAAAAGTTTGTTTTGTTAGCTTTAAATAGCAGTAAACCAGGTGAACCATTATTACTACATGATGAGCCAATTTTAGTTAATAATAAAATTGTTGGTCATACTACATCAGGAAATTTTTCATTTATTTATAAAAAAAATATAGCTTTTGGATACATAAGTTCAAATATAGATATAAAAGAAAAAAATGTAGAGATAGAAGTTGAAAAAACGAGACATAAAGCTACGATATTAAGTAAACCATTGCATGATCCAAATAATAAAAATATAAAACTTTAGTTATATTATGAAAATCTTTTTTATTATTCTAGCTTGGTTTATAACAATATTATCAGCAATTATTTATTCGAACGAAAATAAGGACCAAATAGATCTAATTAAATACAACTTTAATCAAAAATTATCTCCAAAAGTCGCTGTTGTTGATAGTCCACCCAATCATGTTATAGGAAATTCATTTATGATAGATGTATCAGAGATTATCTCATTTTCAAAAAAAACTGCTTTTATTATTCATGAAAAAAATAATTCTACTTTTAACAAAAAATCTCTAAAAATATATTTTCAAAATGGATTTAAAACAGAAAATTTAAAAACTACTAAACTTAATTTACCAAGCAGTTTTACAACAGCAAAAAATGGTGGAATAAAAACAGTTTTTCATTACAAAGAAAAAGCTTTTGCTTTAATATCATCTTTAAAAAATGATTGTTATTATGCTTCAATTGTATCACTAGATAGTGGTAAAGAATTATTCAAAACAAAATGTTTACCTAAAGAAAATCTAGATTATAATGGATTAGGCAGCAGCAACATTCATCATAATAATAAAATTTTTATTAGCATTGGAACACCTGAACAAATATCTTCTAAAATAGCAGAATTAGCTCAAGATAAAAATTCTGCGTATGGTAAAATCCTAGAAATAAATAAAAATGATTTAAAAAAAGTAATTGAGAGCAATTCTGATAAACTAGATTTAAAAATATTTACAATGGGTCACAGAAACCCTCAAGGATTTACTAGAATTGAAGATTCTTTTTTTAGCGTTGAGCATGGACCAAGAGGTGGAGATGAATTAAATAAAATAGAAAAAGATAAAAATTATGGTTGGCCTAAAGCGTCATACGGTACTAAATATGGGCATGATGAAAATAGCAGACCTTATTATGCAAATCATGAAAAAAATAATTTTGAAGAACCCCTTTTTGCTTTAGTTCCATCAGTTGGAATATCAGCTTTAAATATTTGTCCAACTAAACTCCAGAAACATTATGAAAAACCTTGTCTAATGGCTCTTTCACTATATGGAAATGATTTGAGACCAGGCAAATCAGTTATAATTTATTTATTAAATGAAGAAATGAATAAAGTTCATTCTATAGAAAAAATTTATATGGGAGACAATTTAAAACTTAGACATTTTGTTACTAATTCAAAAAATGAATTATATGAAGATGTAGCAGGCGACGTTTATGTTTCTGTCGACAAAAAGGGTATTTATAAATTTAGTTTTATTAAGTTTTCTAAATAAAACTCATTTCAGTATCCAAGTCCTTTAAAATGTTTTTATTATTAATTTTAATTTTTAAAGAATTTTTTTTGTGATAATCTAGAATCTTTTTAGCTCCAGAATCTCCTTTAATTGTCATAATTTTTTCTTTCATCTTCTTATTGAAAAGAACAGGATGACCTCTTTTTCCCTTATACATTGGTACAATTATGTCATGGTTACTTCTATGATGAATTATTTTATCATAAATTTTTCTATTAATTTTAGGCATGTCACCCAAACATATAAAAAAGTATTCAGTCTTTTTTGACATATTAAGTAAACCTTTTTTAATAGAAGACGACATACCACTTTTAAAATGCTTATTAAAAACAAATTTAATTTTTTTATTTTTTTTAATTATTTTTTTAATTATTTGTTTCTGGTGTCCTGTAACAACTATAATTTCTTCAACAGAACTTTCTAAAATATTATTTAAAGTTATTTCTATTAAAGGAACTCCTTTAATTTTTTTAATTAATTTATTCTGATTTCCCATTCTTTTTGATTGTCCTGCTGCTAATAATATTGCACAAATCATTATTTTTTGTAAATTTCAGATACTAGTTGTGAGGTAATTGATAAAGCAATCTCAGGAGCAGATTTTCCACCTAATTTAATACCTATTGGTCCAAAAATCTTATTTATTTGAGTATTTTTAAAACCAGATTTTCGAAGTCTTTTACATCTATCAATATGAGTTTTTTTGCTTCCTAATGCCCCAATATAAAAAAAACTTTTTGTTAACGCGTATTGAAGAGCAGGATCATCAATTTTAGGATCATGAGTAAGGGCTATTAATGCAGTATTTTGATCTGTTTTAATTTCATTGAAAGCTTCTTTAGGCCATTTATTAATTATATCAATTTTAGGAAATCTTTTTTTTGACGCAAAGTAACCCCTGGGATCAATTATAGTAATTTCAAAGTTTAGACTTTTTGAAAAATTAATTAAATATTGAGCTATATGAACAGCCCCAACAACAATAACTTTAATAGGACGAGTATAGATTTCCATAAAAATATTGGAACCTGGAATTACACCATTTTTTTTTTGATCAAAATATGAATTAATTTGATTGCTATATTTTTCAAAATTATTATTTAACGGTTTGTTTTTTTCAAAGATAAAACTTTCAGCATTTGAAAGATTGGTAATAATAGCGAATTCAATTTTTTTATTTTTTTTGTTAATAATAGATTCTAGAATTTTTTTTTTCATCAACTATTAACTTGTTCTAAATATACTGCAATTTCTCCACCACATGCTAAACCCACTTCCCAAGCACTCTCATTTGAAACTTTAAACTCTATTTTTTTAAATACCTTTTTAGTTTTTAGTAAATTTATAGACTCCCTCACAACAGAAGTTTCAACACACCCACCTGATACAGATCCAGAAAAGTCACCTTTATCATTAACAATCATTCTGCTTCCAACAGGCCTTGGTGAAGATCCCCAAGTTTGAATTACCGTAGCTAAAACCACATTTCTTTTTGCTAATAACCAATCTTTAGCTTCATCTAATATTTTTTCATCAAATGCATTTTTCATTTGGACACTTTAAATTAATAATTAGCAGCTAGAAACAGCTTTTTTGGCCATTACTTTGATAATATGAGCTCGATATTCAGCTGAAGCATGGATGTCAGCATTAAATCCTTTGCTTGAAATATTTAGATTATCTATTGTTGAAGGTGAAAAATTATCTGATAAAGCATCTTCAATTTTTTTACATCTAAATACAAAGCTTTCTACGCCAGTAATAGCAACTCTAATCTCTGTTTTTAATTTTGCAACATAAACTCCTACTATGGCGTATCTTGATGCCGGATTTGGAAATTTTGCATATGCTGATTTTTCTGGAACTTGAAATTCAACAGTTTCAATAAGTTCTCCTTTTTTCAGATCTGTTTCAAACATTCCTTTAAAAAATTTATCCGCTGGAATTTTTCTTTTATTCGTGTGAATTGTTGCATTTAAAGCCAAACAAGCCGAAGGGTAATCTGCGGCTGGATCATTATTAGCAATTGATCCACCAATTGTTCCTCTATTTCTAACTTGGGGATCTCCAATGCCTTCAGCAAGAACAGCGAGAGATGGTATAGATTTTCCAACCTCTTTTGAATCAGCAACATCGGCATGTTTTGTTGTAGCTCCTATTCTTAAAGATTTACTTGATACTTTTATACCTGAAAGAATTTTAATTTTTTTTATATTTATAAGATTGGTATATTCCGCTAAACCAAGTTTCATTGCTGGTAAGAGCGTCATTCCTCCAGCTAGGAAAGCCGACCTGCCTGAAAATAATTTAACTGCTTCTTTTGTATTTATTGGTGATTTTAAATTAAAGTCTTTCATATTTAAGCAGCTGCTTTCTTCGAACTTTTTTTGTTAAGAGCTTTCCAAACTTTTTCAGAAGTGGCTGGCATTGAGACATCAACGCCAACGGCGTCAATTACTGCATTCATTACTGCGGCAGGAGCCGCTATAGTTCCTGCCTCTCCACACCCTTTAGCTCCTAATGGATTTGAAGTAGCAGGAGTGCATGTATAATCAAGTTTAATTTGCGGAAAATTATCTGCTCTTGGCATTGTGTAATCCATATAAGACGCTGTTATTAATTGGCCGGCTTCATCATAGTGAGCATTTTCGTATAAAGCTTGTCCTACGCCTTGAGCTATACCTCCATAAACCTGACCTTCAACTACCAAAGGATTAATGATTGTTCCAAAATCATCTACCACAGTATACTTAACTACTTTTGTTTCTCCTGTTTCTTCATCTACCTCAACTTCACAAATATGTGAGCCTGCTGGAAAAGAAAAATTAGATGGATCAAAAAAAGAAGTTTCAATCAAACCTGGTTCAACTCCTTCTGGTAGAGGTGATTTAACATCACCAAACGTGCCTGGTAAATAACAAGCAAAAGCAATTTCCCCAATTGTTTTCTTTTTGTTTGAATTTTTTAATATAAATTCTCCATCTTTAAAATCTATATCTTCAGGTTTTCCTTCTAACATTTTTGCCGCAACTTTTTTTCCTTTTTTTATAATTTTATCACACGCTTTTACTATTGCAGTCCCCCCAACCACAAGAGATCTTGAGCCGTAAGTTCCCATTCCGAAGGTTCCTTTATCAGTATCACCATGAACAACATCAATATTTTCAATAGGCACACCTAGTTTATCACCTACAATTTGCGCAAAAGTAGTATCATGACCTTGCCCGTGGCTATGAGTTCCAGTAAATACAGAAATGTTTCCTGTTGGATTAAATCTTACTTCCGCCGATTCCCACAAACCTACGCCAGCGCCAATTGACATAACTACTGCTGAAGGTGCAACTCCACAAGCTTCAAAATATGTAGAAAAGCCTATACCTCTTAATTTTCCTTTTTTTGAAGATTGAGATCTTCTATTTTCAAAATTTTTGTAGTCTGATAATTCTATAGCTTTATCTAAATGAGCATTATAGTCACCAGAATCTATATTATGAACTAAACATTGCTGATGTGGAAACTTAGTAATAAAATTTTTCTTTCTAAACTCAGCTTGGTCCATCCCTATTTCTTTAGCAGCTTTTGCAACAATTCTTTCAATTACATATGTTGCTTCTGGTCGACCTGCTCCTCTATAAGCGTCTGTTGGTGCTGTATTCGTATAAACACCTTTCACAGTACAAAATGCTGTTGGTATATCATAAACTCCTAAAAGCAAGGGTGCATATAAATAAGTTGGAGTAACAGCAGCAAGAACTAAAGAATAAGCTCCTAAATTTGCAATAGTATCTACTTTTAAACCTGTTATTTTTCCATCATTTAAAACAGCAAGCTCAGCATGTGTAACATGATCTCTACCATGATTATCAGACATAAATGATTCACTTCTCTCAGCAACCCATTTCACCGGTCTCCCAATTTGCTTAGATGCAAAGGCAACAACTACATCCTCTGCATATACATTGATTTTTGATCCAAATCCTCCGCCTACATCAGGGGCTACTATTCTAAATTTGTGTTCTGGATGTACAGCATTAAAAGCTGACATGATTAATCTATCCAAGTGTGGATTTTGACTTGCTGTATACAAAGTTAAAAGATCTGAAGATGAATTGTAATCACCAATAGCTGCGCGCGGCTCCATTGCATTTGGTATTAATCTATTATTCACTAAATCAATTTTAATAATTTTGTCAGCTTTTACAAAAGCTTCTAGGGTTTTTCCTTTATCACCTAATGCAAAATCAAAAGATAAATTATTATCAATACCATCATGTATATTTTCAAAATTCATTGCGGTCGCAGTATGAACAACTGCTTTTTGAATTTTATAACTGACATTAACTAGATCAGCACCAATTTTTGCTTGTTCAAGAGTTTCTGCAATAACGACGGCAACATGATCTCCTACAAAATTTACAGAATTTTTTGCTAACACAGGATGAGGGGGGCATTTCATATCATTTCCATCTTGGCTTACAATTTTCCAACCACAAATAAGCCCACCTATTTTATTTTTAACCACGCTGTCTCCCGTAAATACATCAATTACACCAGGAGCTTTTATTGCTTTAGATAGATCAATATTTTTAATTTTTGCTCTTGCGTGCGGTGATCGGACAAAATAAGCATAAGTTTGATTTAATAGGTTGATATCTGCAGTGTATCTACCTTTTCCTGTAAGAAATTTCTTATCTTCTTTTCTTTCTATTCTTGCTCCAATTAAATTAGCCATATTTTTACCTCACATTTTTGAGGCTGCATCTTTTACAGCTTCAACAATACCTTGATATCCTGTGCAACGACAAATATTACCTTCCAACCAGTTCCTTATTTCCTCTTCGCTAGGATTTTTATTTTTATTTAATAAATCAATAGTGCTCATAACCATTCCTGGGGTGCAAAATCCACACTGCAATCCATGATGTTTTTTAAAAGCAGTTTGAACTGGATGTAATATGTTATTTTTTTCAAGACCCTCAACAGTTCTAATATCTGAATTATCACAATCTAAAGCTAGAATAGTGCAGCTTTTAATAGAGTTGCCATTTAAATGGACTGTGCAAGCACCACATTGTGAAGTGTCACAACCTATGTGAGTTCCTGTTAAAGCTAAAGATTCTCTTAAAAAATCTGATAATAAAGTATTATCAGGAATTTCTTTTGAAACTTCTTTTCCGTTTATTTTAATATTTATTTTTGCCATTATTATCCCTCTAAAATAATATTGGGTGCTTGGATATTAGAACTTAATAAAACAGATACTTCAACAAAATATAATAACTAAAAAAAATAAAAAATTACAACTATTAGTAGAATTAAAATGACTAATGCCAAATAAATATAATTGTTTAAAAAATTTGACTTAATTTCATTAACTCTTTTATCTTTAATAATTTTACCATCTGTATTTTTTTTACTTTTTAGAGGATCCACCAAGTCAGCAAAACGCCCAAAAAAATAGTCTGACATTTTTTTACTTACTCCATCAATTAATCTAGATCCTAATTGAGCTATTTTTCCACCTACATTAATATTAACACTATAATTTAAAGTAGTAATTTCATTTTTTTCTAATAACTGTACATCAGCATTGCCATTAGCAAACCCTACAGAGGAACTGCCTTCTCCTGAAAGAGTATAGCTCTCATTTTCTTTGATATTTGACAGTATAATTTTACCCGCAAACGTTGCATTCATTGGACCTATTTGATTTGTTGCAATTACTTTAAATGATTCTTTGCTATCTTTTTGAAAAGATTCACATCCAGGAATACATTGTTTTAAAATATTTTCATCATTTAAAGCCTCCCAAACAATTTCTTTTTTAATATTTAATTTATAAGACCCAGCAAGTTTCATATTTATAAAAATAGTATATAGTAAAATAAATTATGGATGACAAAAAAAAAAACGAATTACAATCAGCTGTTTTTGAAAGGTTAGTACAACATTTGCAAGAAAAAAAAGATGTTCAAAATCTTGATTTGATGCAGTTAGCTGGATTTTGTAGAAATTGTTTATCCAAATGGTATAGGGAAGAAGCTAAAAAAAAAGGAATAGAAATTTCTGATTATGACGCAAGAAAACATGTTTATGGAATGGCTTATTCTGAATGGAAAGAAAAATATCAAAAATAACTAAATGTATTCTATAGCTGCTTTTTTTTCTTCAATTTTTATAATTAAATCTCTATCGTAATTATTAGAAATTTTTGTATTTTTTATTATGGGAAGAAATAATCCTAAAATATATAATAAAATTATAACTAGCGAAACAATTAACATCGATCTTACAGCATTAAGTTTCATAATTATTACTTTTCTTTTAATCTAGGAAATAATTCAACAAAATTACATGGTTTATGATTAATGTCTAGTTGGTATTTTAAGATTCCATCCCATGCATCAGTTACACCACCCGTGGAACCTGGTAACGCAAATATATATTTGCCATTCGCTAGCACAGAGCATGCCCTAGATTGCATTGCTGAAGTGCCTACAGTTTTATAACTTAACTCCCTAAAAAGCTCACCAAAACCAGGAATTTCTTTATCTGCAATTTCTCTTATAGCTTCTGGAGTTATATCTCTACCAGTTAAACCAGTGCCTCCTGTTGTAATAATAACATCTAAATCATCTCTTTTTATCCAATCAGATAAAATACCTCTTATGTCATTCTTAGAATCTTTGACAATTTTTCTATCAATTAAATTATGATTTTGTTCCTTTATTTTTTTAACTAATATTGAACCAGATTTATCAGTATCAATAGTTCTAGTGTCAGTTACAGTAAGAAGGGCTATATTAACATTCATAAATATATTATAGAATAAATAATCGTGATCTTACTATCAATATCATTTTTAGTCACAGCAATATTTTATTCAAGTGTTGGTTTTGGTGGAGGCTCTACTTATTTAGCTCTCCTATTGATTTGGAAAATTCCTTATTATATTTTTCCATTAATTGCACTTTCTTGTAATATTATTGTAGTTTCAGGAAATTGTTTTAACTATATAAATGCAGGAAATCTTAATTTTAAGCTCTTATTTCCATATTTAATAGGATCAATACCTATGGCTTTTATAGGTGGATCGATCTCAATAGAGCTAAAATTATTTGAAATAATGTTGTTTCTAGTTTTGACAATAGCAGGATTTTTGTTGTTAATTAATTTTAGATCCTACGAAGATAAAAAAGAAAGTTATAGAAACATTCCAAATTTTTTTTCTATTTCAATAGGCGGTTTGTTGGGATTTATAGCAGGATCAGTTGGAATAGGAGGAGGAATTTTTTTAAGCCCAATCTTATTCTTAATTAGAGCAGGAAAATCAAAACATATAATAACAGCAGCCTCATTATTTATTTTAATAAATTCTATTTCAGGAATTATTGGGCAATTATCAAAAAATTCAGTTTTATCAGAGGTTCAAAACTATTGGTATTTATTTTTTATAGTTTTTATTGGTGGGCAGATAGGAAATTTTTTAAACTTAAAAATATTTCCTACGCGTGCTTTAGCTCTGATTACAGCAATACTAGTTATTTTTGTTGCTTGCAGAATAGGACTCAAAATACTATTCTATTGAACAATAAGTTAAATTCACATATTAAATAAGATTAAAATATTAATTTATGCCAAAAACTGCATTGATAACTGGAATAACGGGACAAGATGGATCGTATTTGGCTGAACTTCTGCTTAAAAAAGGATACCAGGTTCACGGTATTGTTAGAAGAGTAGCTCTAGAAGATGAGAATCATAGACTCTGGAGAATTAGAAAAATATTAAAAGACATCACGTTGCACGCGGGCTCTCTAGAGAGTTATGCAAGTTTATTTAATATAATTTTAAAGATAAAACCGGCTGAAGTTTATCATTTGGCTGCACAAAGTTATGTTACTTATTCTTTTGAAGATGAGTTTTCCACTCTTAACACCAATATTAATGGAACTCATTATTTACTTTCAGCAGTTAAAGAGTTTGCGTCAGAACAGATAAAATTTTATTTTGCTGGATCTTCCGAAATGTTTGGTGAAGTAAAAGAGTCACCTCAAAATGAAAACACATCTTTTAACCCAAGATCTCCGTATGGAATATCTAAAGTTACCGGCTACTATTTGACAAAAAATTATAGAGAGGCGTATAAACTTTTTGCATCTAATGGAATTTTATTTAACCACGAATCTCCAAGAAGAGGGTTCGAATTTGTAACAAGAAAAATAACATGTGCAGCTGCCAGAATTAAAAAAGGTATGCAAAAAAAATTAAAATTGGGTAACATTAAGGCTGAAAGAGATTGGGGTCATGCCGAAGACTACGTGCACGCAATGTGGCTAATGCTTCAACAAAAAAAACCAAGCGATTTTGTAATAGGAACAGGACAAGCTCATTCTGTAGAAGAATTTGCAAAAAAAGCATTTGAGCACGTTGGGTTAAATTACAAAGATCATATAGTAATAGATGAAAACTTAAATAGACCAGCTGAGGTAGATACATTATTAGCAAATTGCGAAAAAGCTAAAAAAGAGTTAAATTGGCAACCAAAAACAACGTTTGATGATCTTGTAAAAATAATGACAGAGCATGATTTGGAACTTACAACAAACTCAATGTAATTAATCATATGGAAAGTAACGATAATAAAAAAAACTTAAAGATTTTTTTTATAAAATTAATTTCAATAACAGTTGCTACAATTATTTTGTTTAATGTTTTGTTTAATTTATTAATATCAAATATTCCCTATTTTCGAGTATTGACCTCACTTACTGAACTTGAAACTAGAAGAGACTATAGAGATAATTTTAGGGAAGATATAAAAGAATTATTAAAAAAAGATCAAATTCTCAAAAGTGAAGATAAAGTTTTAATTTATAAATTTTATCAAAAATTAAAATCTGAGTTTGAAGATATAAAGTAGTTATATCCACAAAAATTTAAAGCAAAATATTATGGAAAATTTAAAAATGTTTTGTATATCTTTGGAACCTAGTCACTATCAATTTGTTAAGAAACTAGGTTATATTCCGGTAGGGCTAGGAGATAAAAAAT
>Ga0114993_10004803_pt1 | contig 13287 bp, 9 predicted proteins | sample ArcticOcean_MG_C_FD_87042 | JGI IMG/M metagenome (GOLD analysis project Ga0114993, IMG submission 87042) | Marine microbial communities from western Arctic Ocean - ArcticOcean_MG_CB2_150 | ecosystem: Environmental > Aquatic > Marine > Oceanic | place: Arctic Ocean: Canada Basin | collected...
GACGTTGAAATATCGCAAGGAAATCGCTTCGATTCCCGAATTGAGAATGGCCAGTTCCGCTGCGAGTTTGTCTTCAGCATAGGGAGAGAGACAGCGAGTGGTTGTGGTCTCAGTGACCGGCATTTCGCTCGCATCACCATACAGCGCTGCCGTACTGGAGAAGACGATTCGTGTTACGCCCGCCCGCTTCGCGGCCTCGATTACATTGAGGGTTCCATGCAGATTGATGGCTTCTGAAAGTGACGGGTCGGCCATCGATGCGGGCACAGAGGCGAGTGCCGCCAGATGACAGACGTGCGTGCATCCTGCCATCGCTTCACTCAATGCTTCCAAATCGCGAATGTCACCCTCAATGAATTGTGCACCATCGACGCGATTCTTACCGGAGGAGAGGTCGTCATACACGACCACCTCGGCATCATCGGCCAACAGCGCCTCACAGACGTGTGATCCAATGAAACCGGCACCGCCGGTGACGAGCACGCGCATGTGCCGCCCTTTGGGCGGCCCTCCTTGAGGCATTTGGTCGACCGAGGGCTTGATGAAGCACGGACAGAGCCGCCATTCCATGGGTTGGGATGCCTCGTTCGCCCAGAGGGCGGATTCCGGAGACCTCACAATCGGCATTATCGGGCTCGGCTATGTCGGGCTACCGACCGCCATCGGCTTCCACGACGCGGGCTTCACAGTCTGGGGCGTCGACTTGTCCGAGCGTATCATCACCGCACTGTCCGAGGGCCGTAATCCCCTCGGCGACCCCGACCTCGATGATCAGATTCCCGCACCCGACTCAGACCGTTGGACCATCACCAACGATACCGCGACCGCGACCGCTGCCTGTGATGTGCTGATCGTCACCGTGCCTACCCCGGTCTCCGCCGACTTCAAACCAGATCTCTCCTATGTCGAGAGCGCTGGAAGAGCCGTGTTTGAGGCGGCTGGAAAGGGCAACCGAAAGGTGGTCATTCTCGAAAGCACGGTCTATCCTGGTGTGACGACAAGCACTTGGTTACCGATTCTTGCAGAGTTGGACCTTGTCGAAGGTGAGGATATCGAAGTGGCTTATTGTCCAGAGCGATTCAATCCCGGAGACCCCAATCACGGTGTACGTCAAGTGGCCCGTGTCATCGGTTGTTCTGACTCAGAAGTTGGTGAGAGTCTAGTTCACCTCTATCGCCAATTGACATCCGAAGATGTTCGCTATGTAGGCAAGGTCGAGGTGGCCGAGGCGACCAAGGTCATCGAAAACGTGCAGCGCGACATCAACATCGCCTTGGTCAATGAACTCGCTCAAATCTTCCCCGAACTCGACCTCGATGTCGAAGATGTTCTGTCCGCGGCCGCAACCAAGTGGAATTTTCACCGCTATACGCCCGGAATCGGTGTCGGAGGACACTGTATCCCCGTGGATCCGTACTACATGATGCAAAGAGCGCAAGAGGTTGGTGTGCCGGCTGAACTGATTACAGCTGCGCGTGCAGTCAATCGAATGATGCCGCGACATGTTGCTGGTGTTCTTCGCGAATTGATGTATCAATCCGGTGTGGCCGCTGGAGAAGGGCGTGTGCTCTTCTTGGGATGGTCCTACAAGGCTGGAGTTGGGGATGCTCGAGAAACACCGACAGAACCGCTGGCGATGAATCTAATCGAATCAGGCATTTCGGTCTCGACTTGGGACCCGTACCTTTCCTCGGATGATATTCCGGATGGAATTACCGTTGTCGATGATATAGGTAATACTGATGGATACGATATGGTAGTACTGGCAACAGCACACCCTGAATGCATGGAAATTGATTGGTCGGCCTTGCTCACACGCATGCGTACACCGATTCTCTACGATGGCCGGCGTGTGCTCAATCTCGATAAAATGCAAGCGATGGGTTGGAAGGCCAATGCGGTGGGCTCACCCCCTCGATTCTGATGGAGTTGTAAAAATGAAGGCGATTCTCGTTGCAGGCGGACATGGTTCGCGATTGTATCCGTTCACGCGTTACACGCACAAGACGCTTTTACCACTACATCGTCGACCTGTGATCGATTACGCGCTAGCAACCATTCGCCGTGCTGGGATTACGGACATTACCATCATCGGCAACCGATTCATTGGACAAATTGCTCAACACGTGGGTACGGGTTTGCCTGGAGAGAACATTCACTACGTGATTGAAGAGGAGCCCAAAGGTGTGCAGCACGCATTGAATTTGGCTCGGCCTCATGTCGAAGGCAGTCGGATTCTAGTCTATTTCTCTGACAATATTACGACCATCGAGTTCACAGATGCCGTGAGCGAATTTCGAGCGTCAAAAGACCCACCCGGTTGCCGACTGGTGGGTCGTGAAGTTGAGGACCCTGAGCGATTCGGTGTGGCGGTCTTCGATGAGAATGGTAACCTTACTGACATTATTGAAAAGCCGAAGGACCCGCCTTCTTCGTTCGCGATTGGTGGGATTTATCTGTTCGACGAGACCTTCTGGTCACGACTTGATTCAGCGGTCGGGAGCAACGAAGGTAGCGTGTCTATTACCGATGTGAACCGGACCTATGTCGCAGAGGGTGGTGCGAAGATCATCGATTGGCCAGATTCGCTGTGGATCGATTGTGGTACGCCGGATGCTTTGTTGGAAGCGGCGAAGTATGCCGAATCCGGAAGGCTCTCTCCGTTGCCCTGTAACCTTCGCGAAGGCGATTACCTTCCTGAATCCAAATGATACTTGCAACATTGGCAATAACTACTTCTTGAACCGTTGATTTGTGTGATGTATGTCTAAAGAGCGAATTGAATTCGGCACTCTGACGTTCTGGGCCCTTCCAGCATTGATTGCTGCAGGTTGGATTATTCATATTTCATGGATGATTGGGCTCGCTGGATCTGTAATACCTGCATTGGTCACGTTACTATTGTTTGGGGGATTGTCTTACCACATATGGAATACTGAGTGGGTAACCGCAGATTCTCGGTGGCTAATCGCACCCGTACTCGTCATACTCTTGGCAAATTATCTCCCCTGGTGGGATTTGGTACACGTTGGAATCACCGATGCGATGTACCACTTGATACAATCGAATTCATATCTTGGAAGGCTTGAGTTTAGTCCCATTCATCACGGACAGGATTTCTTATTCAGACCACCCACCGTTCCAGGAATCTATGCGATTGAATTGCTCATTACTGGAGAAAGTGGATTTGTCCATTGGACGCCATTGCTGTTGGTCATCTGCACTTGTTGGCAATTGCAACATCTCTCTGAAAGATGGAACGGCCGATTTATGTCGGCTCTGATTGTGTCGGTTTTTCTCATGATTCCGGTAATCCGATATTGGGGGCAGTTACCTTACAGCGATGTACCGGTTGCAGGCATGTGGATCTGCTTGGTTCATTCGTATCTAAAGTCAGATTCAGATTCAAAGATGTCTGGAATCACACTCGGGTGCATCGCCGGGTTAACCTTCCTAACCAAATATGTCTTCATTTATACAATCGGCATATCTGCTTGGTTATTCCTGATTGAAAAATTATCCAATCGAAATCGATATTTCATCTATGGTTGGTTTCTCATTTCGGGGCCTTTTCTGCTGTTCCATCTGATTGTTCAGGGCGATCCTTTGGCTGCGTTATATCCTCAAACATCTTTCGCGATTGGAAGTGCAACTGAAACACTAGGCCAGCACAATAGTTCAACGTGGTGGGCGCATCTAGATTCACAACTTACAGTATTCGGGATACTAGGTTGTGTGATTGGATTCTATCACTTATTCGTTCGCCGCAAAGAGGATACTCGGGATATACTCATGTTGTTGTCACCGCTTCTGTTTTTGCATGTTTTCATTTTGGATTTTGGAACAGAAAGATACCACACGCCTTGGCTGGCACTCGCACTTGTACTCGCAGCAGTCGGGCCACCAACCTCTGAATCTACATCTACGACAGTTCAGATAAATCGAAAAAAAGGTATGGGTGTGGTCTGTGTCACTTTGTTACTTCTAATCGCATCCACACACTTATCGACCATTTCCAATGAAAATGAGACCATTGAATATCAACTTGAGTACCGACATGAATTGATGTATTTCCATTTGGATACTGTGGCGGATATTCCAGGGGATGCGATTCTCCTTACCGGCCATGATTTGCCGGTAATTCTGAATCTAGGGATTGAGGCATACCGTTTTGGAAATTTTGAGAATCCAATAGTTGAGTCGATTTCTGTAATGGGGGCCACACATATTGCAACTTCAAATTGGCACCCCCGATATCAATGGGAAAAAGATGTAGAGGCATTGCTCGGACATGGGAGTATTGAACCCCTGTCAATCAATATTCTCGGTGAAAGAACAGGAGTTCTTTGGGAAGTAAATGACTCCATTGGATTAGACCCCGCGATGTACGTATCTTCTGCCGAAGGCCGTTTCGTGGGAGATCTGCTCGTATTGAATTCCAATCAGAGTGCCGTAGTGAATTCAGACAATCTAGGCATTTCTTGGATAGAGGTGAATTATCAAAATTCAGAACAAAGTGTGCTGAGGGTTCTTACTGGCGATGATGGGGTCTTGATGGGGGGTTGCTTTGATCGATATGCACCCAAAGGAAGTTCTTGTTCTATTGAAAATGGATACAGTTTGAATGCTGGAGAGGATACCGTAATCTATGCATGGTTTGGATTGATTTAGTCAATTTTTCATCAAACGAACATAGGCCTCTTGTCCGGGCTTGATTACACGCTGCCATGTTCGCTCGGAGGCCACCCATTCTGAGGCAGCTGTCCCAAGAGTTGTTCGTTGTTCGTCATCCTCAAGCAATTCTCTGATTGTGGCTGACAATGATTCAACATCACCCGCAGGATACAGACGTCCTGTCTTACCATCTTCGATAATCTCAGCAAGTGCGGGTAAATCGGACATTACAATTGCTCGACCGCTGCGCATCGCCTCGAATGGTTTCAGCGGTGTCACCAAGCGTGTCACCCGGGTGTCGGGGCGGCTGACGACAAAGACATCGATGAGGTTGTAAAACTGCGCGACTTGTTCGTGTGGCACTGGCCCCCCGATGTGTGCGTGCTCACCGATTCCTATCCTCTCGCAATGCGCAAGCAGTTCCGATTGGCCTGATTCTGATGAGAGGACGAACAGTTTGGCATCGATACCTTGGTGTCGCAACAGAGCCACGGCATTAGCTGTGAAATCAACGCCTTCCAACTCACGAAGACTTCCGATGTATCCTACAACTGGGCTTTCACCCAATTTCGCTTTGACATGAGAAAATAGTTCAGGAGGTTTTGATTGTGATTTTTCTAGGCTGACCGCATTGGGGACGATTGAGATTCGTTCTGCGGGTACGCCTCGAGAGATGGCTTCCTTGCGAAGTGTCTCACTGATACAGATGACGGCGTCTGCGTTGCACAGCACCTTGGTCTCCATGCGGCGAAAGCGGCGATGGGCCAAGCCGCCAGCACGCCATCGTCCGTCGGCTACTGCAGATTCTTCCCACATCCCGCGCATCTCATACACGAATGGAAGATTGAGTGTTCGAGCTGCTTTCATGGCTGGCATACCAACCCTGTAAGGGACATGAGCATGGATGATTTCGGCCTTCTCTGCCTTCGCGACCTCAATGATGCGGGCGGTGAAGTGCTTGAACAGAATTCGCTCTTCAATCCAGGACCATCCGGGGCGAAGAGGTTTGAGCGCGAAATGGAAAGCACGTCGCCACAGAGGTTTGGTGGCAAAACCTTCGCTCCCTGCGATTCGATCTCGGCCCCGAGCTGCGGTCCATTTCATGCCCGAACCCAGGGTCAATTTCATTCGAGCAGGGTGAAGACAGCGATGATAGGTGATGCCGTCCACTTCGGTGGGCTCAGCCATGCTCTCGCGCTGAGGGTACCAAGGGGACGTGAGGCCAACAGGGTCAATCTCTCCAGTTTCAGCATAGGCCTTGAGGAGGCCTTGAGTGCGAATAGCATACCCATTAACATCTGGTGGGCCGTTGGCAAGGACATGGAGAATTTTCAATCAATCGCCCTCCCAAACTACACCCGCTGCGACCTGTCGAACAATCTGCCCTTGGCCATCATTGAATTCGATTCTTCGATTTCCATCGCCATCCTCCCTGATTTTCAAATCAAACTTCTTTGAAGGGTATTTCATTGAAACTCTGAGATATCGACCACTGGTTCCAATGTTAATGGTGGGTTTCTTTGAAACGTTTCCTGAATGATCGAACACTGTAGCAAATGATGTTGCGTTGGCGTTTTTCTTGAAACCAATTGCCTGATTTGGAAGCAACACTTTGCCATCTCTACAAAACCATCCTTGCAGATGGGGTTTCTTCTGACCTCTGACCAAATATATCTCAGGGGGCTCTGATTCATCTAATTCAATTGGGTGAATTGTTGAATGAATCTGACCACGATTGTCGAGAACAGTTAGACTGGCATCGGATTCAAGATTCACGTTCAATTCAGGTGCGAGATGAAACCATTGAGTGTAATCGTGAGGGGTTTCGGATTTGAGGTGATCAATTACTACCAAGAAATGGCCTGGAACCTGAATCATCATACGACTATGGCGTACGCCTGATTCACTGGTATGTCCACGCAATTTAACACCATCACTAGTCTTGATCTGATTATTGGGTATTTCAGATGACACCAGACGAGTGTGGTCAATTTCACCTTCCATAATTATGCAGGATCCGATCTTAATGACTGTGCTGAGTGCAGAACCATAAGCATCTTGATTGAATCGAGAATAATTCAAACCATCAATTTCAATTGTATTGTGAGCCCTTGTGGACTCTACGTACATCCTTTTCGGATTATCATAATGGTAGGTGAATGTGCCACTATCCACAAGGTATTGCTGGCCGTTCACACAGTAATGAAAACTGAGATCATCGGCGTGTTTGTGTTGTCGGGAATGGAATTGTGCATTGAATATTAGGTAATCACATGCAAGTCCTTTTGCATCATAGTGACTAGATATAGCAACACCACCTTCGGAATGAACATACAAACCAGCAGGAGAAGAGGGTGTGTCATTTGAATCGCGGTGTAAATCAAAAACACAAATATCGTCCGATATTGATCGCATGCTGCTGTCGCCGATTGGAGTGAGATACCCATCGGGCATGATATACCAATTGCAAATTTCTTTGGTAAAGGTGCTGAGAGATGGCAAAGGAGTGTTATCATGAAGCCACCCTGCATCCTGTAACCGATGAAGATAATTGGTCAGATAGGCATGGTAGAACGAGGAATGCTCTTTGTGAAAACCATCTTCAAAGAAGTGGTTTCCAAGCATATTCTCAATGTTGGATATTGCTGTTAGTTGTGATTTACTTGATTGATTCAAGAAAGGTAAGTCTGAACAAAGAGAGAGTAACCCAGACATTTGAAACAAACCATGATTGCTATGAATTGCGAGTCGGTCTTCTGAAAGCAATTCATGTATGTGTACCTCTGCGGCGGCAATCAAAATCAACATGCTTTCCGGGTTCATCGGTTTCAGTAATCTAAAGAGTGTATTTCGTTTTGATTCCAGTACAAGACTTTGCTTAATCATATACGATAGCAAACTAGAACGTTGGCCGACACTCATGTCATACCATGTGAATTCATCTTTCTCCGAACCAAAAACAAATTTTCGTACCCATTCAATGGCAATGTCTTTGCAAAAAGATAATATCTGTAAATCATTAGATTCGTCAACATGTTTCAAGGGTTCATCCAACATCCACCATGCATGTATTTTGGCATGATGACTGCGAGAGGAGTTTCTAGGTCCACTCCAATCAAATGGTGCACTGAGGGAATATGTGTGGCCCTCCATAATGAATTTGCGTTCTGTTCTGATTCTGCTGATAATTTGGGAATCGCTTTTTTTATTAAGAGGCGTGGAATTAGAGAACAAATATCCACTGGAATTACGACCGAAATTTTTCACTAATTTGTTGACAATCTGTTTCGCGGTTGGGTTTGCTGGAAGAGATGCAACAACTTTCTCATCCAAGCAGGACAAAACAGCTTGTTCTATTGGCATCGATAAGAGTTCGTCGAGTCGTTCCTGTGCAGCAGGAGAGGGGCCCTCTGACATTCATTCAATCCCCCGATATACAATGCAGGATGATGTCGGCAATGCGTTCGGCTGTGTGACCATCCCAGAGATCGGGTATTCGTCCCGCTTTCCCTCCGTTATCGAGAATATCGTTGGCGGCTTCAAGAATGACATCAGTCGCATTGCCGACAATCGTGTTGGTACCCTCAGTGACTGTAATCGGGCGCTCTGTATTCTCTCTGAGCGTTAGGCATGGAATGCCCAATGCTGTGGTTTCTTCCTGGAGGCCTCCTGAATCAGTCAATACTAATTTTGAATTCGCCATCAGCGCCACGAAGTCGAGATAACCTGCCGGTCCAGTAAGAACAATGTTAGGAATCGATTCAAGGCGCTCTGTCAATCCAAACTCTTCGGCGCGGATACGTGTTCGTGGATGCAATGGGAATACCAGGGGAATCCGCTCTCCAATCGGCTCCAATGCCGCTAGGATTCGCATGAAAGCATCCTTCTCATCCACGTTGCTAGGACGATGAAGGGTCAATACACCGTAGTTGCCTTTCTCAAGGCCCAAATCGGCATGTATGGTACTCGATTTGGATCGTTCAAGATTGTTGAACAACGAATCAATCATGATGTTTCCAACTCGCTTGATTCTCTCCTCCGCGACGCCCTCTTTCCTGAGGTTTTCATCACCATCGGGTGAGGGTGTGAGTAACAAGTCGGCGATGGCGTCGGTAATCAGACGATTGATTTCCTCGGGCATTTCACGATCGAACGATCGCAGCCCCGCTTCCACGTGTGCACATGGAATCCATTCTTTCGCACACACCATGCTACATGCAACCGTGGAGTTGACATCGCCAACGACCACGACCATGCTCGGTTTATGCTCGTTGCAGACTTTCTCAAATTCAACCATGACTTTGGCGGTTTGTGTGGCGTGACTGCCACTACCAATTCCAAGATAGATGTCCGGTTGTGGCATGCCAAGATCATCGAAGAATACCTTCGACATGTTCTCATCATAATGCTGGCCCGTGTGCAAGAGAATCTGAGCGATTCCCCTTCGTTTGAGTTCAGCGTGAATCGGTGCGATTTTCATAAAATTGGGGCGTGCGCCGACAACAAGAATTACGGGTCCAGTCATTTTTTGTCCTCCAATAAGCGAGTGTAAACTTCAGTAACACGTTTCGAGATGACATCCCATGAATGTGTCTCACATACCCATTCACGTGCTTGTTTGCCAATCTTATCACGCAGGTCAGAGTCAGTGATGGCCTCTTTCAATCGCTCTGCAAGATGTTCGGCGTCGTCTTTGCGATGCAACAATCCGGTTTTGCCATCATCAACAATCTCAGCAAGTGCAGCCACATCTGATGTAATCAGGACCTTGCCTGTCGCCATAGCCTCAAACGGCTTGAGGGGAGATACCAATTCGCAGACGCGTAATCCAAGTCGAGGAAGAGGCACGATATCGATGAGCGAATAGTAGCGCTCGACCCCATCGTAGGACACTCGACCTGTGAACGTGACAATATCCTCTATGGCTAGGAATCGTGTCATCCTTCGTAATTTCTCATGCACTGATCCGTCGCCAACAATCAGTAATCGGAACACATCACCCAGTTCATTCTTCAATTGAGCCACGGCTTCTAGGAGTAATTCCAGACCTTCATACTCGACTAATGAACCGATGTAACCGATGACGACCTTGCCCCCGTAGCCCAATTCATCCTCCAGTTCCGGATCTCGTGGCGCAATATCGAATCTTTCAGGATCAACTGCGTTCGGTAGAACGCTGACCTTTTCTGGTTCGATTCCATTCTCCAGTAAAATGTCTCTGAGAGCATGTGTGATTGTGAAAACATGGTCCGAATTCCTTGCCGCCTCAAATTCCAACCGCTCTGACAAATTGTAGTGATCCGACGCTTCGTAACCAAGGCGTTTGGTTGCCTGAGTCAAATGCCATAATCCACGAATTTCGTAAACAGAAGGAATCCCGAGTCGTTTGGCAGCCTCGGCTCCCGCTAGGCCCACGACGAAATTGGATGCGGAATGTAGAATCTGAGGTTTCGTTTCCTTGGCTTGGCTCATTAGAGTGCGAACGGCTGAACCCTGGTATTCCTCTAATTGACTGAAATTGAAAACCTCAGCGTAATTGATGATATGTGCGGGTTGGTTTTCTGTATAGGGATAAAAGCGATAGGGGGTGCCATCAATCTTTTCCATTGCAAGAACTTCCTCACCACGGAAATCCGTGCGATCCAATGGATATCCATGACGAAGGTGTACTTCGGCGTCCCACCCTGATTTTCTGATTGCAGTCACCAATCCGTGTGTTCGAATTGAATATCCTGATGTTGAGTGAGGCATGCTCTGTGCAGCATGGTAGAGAATACTGTTGTCAATCGACTCAATTTTTTTCGTTGCAGGGTAGTTGGCCATCAGGCCCGATTCAAGAAGGCGGGAGGCCGTACTGAAGCGTGCGGTCTGTTCGCGCCTCCATTCATCTCTCGGTACCCGAGACAACAATTCCATGGGTCTTGAAAAATTACCACTTCTTCCATGCATCTGAATTAACGTACGATATGCGCGAGCATCATCGACATCATCCGCCCATTTTTCACCGAACTCAAGTGCTGTGGCTGCTTCTCTTTGGGCTAACGCTCGAATTGAACCAACGAATACATTGCGAATCGAGGGTCGATATTCGCCAACACGCATCATATGGTTCATCACACGATTCAGAGCATCGAGCATATCCTCATCCGAAACACCGAATGAACTGTCCATAATCAGATCTCTAGCAGCATTCACTGCGAGACTGTGCCGGCGGACAGAAAGGAGAAGTTCCTCGACCAACAAATCTGGTTTCTGTTGAGCCCCACTCTCTGGAAGAAGTTCGGGGGTGATGAGAAGGCTCGAGGGGAACAGGTTCGAAGTCTCATCATCTTCCTCTTTATCTTCAACGAAATGATGAATCTGGACCTTACGTCTCCCTGACAATTTCTGCAGGCGACGGAGGGGCCAGGTGAGGAATCTCCCCAATCGATAACTTACAGAGTGCGAAATCGCATCCAATTCATCCATGGCCGACTTCTCTCGTGCAGATAGGGTACCCACCCAACGCCTCTGACGCTCAAACTCCATCCGCAAGTACTCGACTTGAGCCAAACTGAATTGGAGTACTTCCCCTTCGCCCTCTAAGGGGTCCAGAAAATCAGGAGGTGTGATTTCTTCCATTCAGTCACCGCCCTTTTCTGACAAATACTTGGAAATGGCGTCCTCTACGTCTCCGCTCGTCTTAAGCTGCCCAGCCTCAATGTAGAACACACGGTCGCACAAATCGCGCATCAGATTGACGGAATGGGATACGATGACCACGGTGGCATCTCCTCGAACCATCTCTTCGATACGAGCACGTGAGCGTTTTCTGAAATCGTGATCACCGACGCTCATCACTTCATCCAATAACAGAATGTTGGGCTCCATGTGCGAGACAATTGAGAATCCGAGGCGCGCGCGCATTCCTGAGGAATAAGTTCGCAAAGGTTCGTCTATGAAATTTTCAATGCCAGAGAAATCGATAATCGAAGGCGCCATGTCAATCATCTGCTGTCGATCAAAACCAAAGATGCTGCCAGTGAGCATGATGTTTTCACGACCGGTCAATTCACGGTTGAAGCCGGTTCCGACACCGGCGAGCATCGTGATGCGCCCACGGGTCCGAACAATGCCTTCATCGGGTGCATAGATGCCTGCGATGACGCGAAGCAGGGTGCTCTTCCCAGAACCGTTTGGCCCGATGATGCCGACTACTTCACCACGGTTCACTGTGAGATCGAGGTTTTGGACGGCTCGATGCCAAGCCGCTGCATCACGTGTCTTCCTAAACCGACCCGTCATAACCTCGCGAAGAAGTCCTCCGCCGGACTTGTGCTTTGGGTAATCCAAACTGACGCCTTCGAGTTGGATGGCGATTTCTGTCATAGATTCTTCACCGCCTTGCGCTCTCTACGCATGAAGAACATCGAGCCGAGCAAGAAAATTATCACGGTCGTTGAAATGGTCACGCACAGGTGCATGTTGTCAATCCCGAGGGGTTGGCCAGTGAATGCGCTCCGAACCATGGTGAGGTAAGTGGCCATCGGATTCAGATAGAGATAGATGTCACTGTACTCAGCCGGAATGCGTCGGCCGGTGATCATGTCCAAGTTGTAGAACACTGGAGTCATGTAAAAGCCAATTCGAATCACCAGGGTGACGATATGCTCCATGTCCCTGACCTTGGTCTGAATGATGCTGGTGAAGAATGCCAACCCAATGGCGAGCATACCCATCAACAATATTGCCAGAGGAAAGTACAGAATCTGGGCGGTGGGCATCAATTCGTAATGGTACAACAACGGAATGATGACAAACATACTGAGTAGAAACTGGACGAGTTGGAAGCCAAGTTGTGAGAACAGGAAAATTTCACGGGGGAAGTAAATCCGTTGAATCAGACCGGAGTTTCGCTGTAGTGCTGTTGTTCCTCGCGACAGTGTTTTTGCGAAAAAGGACCATGCAAGAATTCCAATGAGGATGTTGAACGGTCGATACGGATCGGTACTATCGGATAGAATGGAGAACAAAATGTAGAATGTCACAGTCAAGGCGAGAGGTTCTGCAATCGACCAACCCCAACCGATGATTGAACCGTGATATCGCATCTTCATATCCCTGGAAACGAAGTGCCGTAGAAGTTGCCGATGTTCTCGGAGGTTCTGGAACATCTTCAGAGGGGCGGACAGGGTCGGTGTCTCAGCGTGCAATTCCAGCACACTGCCCTCGTCGCGGCCCATACAAACCGACGGCGCAGCATCGACTCTTCAATACAACCGGTCCACCGATGAGCGAGGTATTCATTCTCAGTGGCGGCCCTACGGGCCGGAATATTCTGCATGACTTCGGTCATGATGATAACGCAGCAACCACTCGGGGAATTCGATGAGAGTCGGCATCATAGGGGCAGGTATTGTCGGCGGTGCGATTGAGCATTGGTTCAGCTCGGCGCATGAGCTGTTCATTCACGACCCTGTCCGCGGGACGACGCTGGCGGATGTGACGGACCATGTGGACATGGCTTACATCGCCGTGCCTACCCCGATGGCTGAGGATGGATCTTGCAATCTGTCGATCGTTGAAGGCGTGCTGGATGCTCTCCCTGATGGGTTCACCGCTGTGATCAAGAGC
>Ga0114993_10004805_pt1 | contig 13278 bp, 9 predicted proteins | sample ArcticOcean_MG_C_FD_87042 | JGI IMG/M metagenome (GOLD analysis project Ga0114993, IMG submission 87042) | Marine microbial communities from western Arctic Ocean - ArcticOcean_MG_CB2_150 | ecosystem: Environmental > Aquatic > Marine > Oceanic | place: Arctic Ocean: Canada Basin | collected...
ACCGACACTAGATAGAAGACATAGCCCCGCCGCACCAAGAGCTGGACCCACAAATTTGAAGGTGAGGAAATCATTCTGTTCAACCCCACGATGATCACGACGAAAAGCACACCGGGATGAATTTTTCCATTGTCTTTGGCGTCGTCGTCGTATCGATAATGGCGTTTATCGCCGCCCTGTCCTACCTGTCCAGCATCGCCTATTGATCCACCAGGAGAACCACGGTTTTGGGCAAGGCCCATCAGAGTAACAATGGCCCCGACGGGTCTTGCCCAACCGACCAATGATGTGACTAGACTGGCATTGTTGTTCTGACACTAACCAGTTGCCCGAATGGCCCCCGCCAGTCCTCCCACCGCCGAATTTTTTTTATATGAATTGCGATCCGTTTCCGAAGCAGCGGCACGGGCGGCTGCGCGTTGGACGGGCCGTGGGCCCGGCGAAGCAGGGCCGGCTGCGGCAACAGCCATGCGTGACGCCCTGAATCAGTTGTCGTTGGATGGCACGGTGGTCGTCAGCGACGCCGGCCGCGAAGGCGCTGACTTCATGTTGGAAGCCGATCGGGTGGGGGATCCGTCGGCGGATCACAAACTTGACGTGGCGGTGGACCCGGTAGAAGGCACACGGTTTTTGGCCCGTGGCATGACCAACGCCATGTCGGCGATCGCCGTGGCCCCCAAAGAGTCGTTATTCGAGCCGGGTCCAGCGTTGTACATGGAGAAAATCGCGGCGCCCGTGGCGGCGTTCGGCAAAATCGATATTAAATCCCCAATCCCCGATCGCCTGGGGGCGTTGGCTGAGGCCTTGGACAAACCGATCCCGGACCTGACCATTTATGTGCTGGAGCGCGACCGCAACAAAAAATTGGTGAAACAAATCCGCAAGGCGGGTGCACGGGTTTCGTTGTTCGCTGCAGGCGATATCGCCGGCGCCCTGATGGCAGCCCTACCGGGCACCGGCATCGATGCGCTGATGGGCACTGGTGGGGTGCCCGAGGGCATTTTGGCGGCTTGCGCCATGCGTGCTTTGGGTGCCGAATTTTTGGGGCGCTTCGACCCCCAACAGCCTCAGGAAGCCGAGGCCTTGCAAGCGGCGGGCATGGACAAGGATCGCTGGTATACCCGTAATGAGTTGGTGGGATCCCACGACGTGCAGTTCTGCGCCACCGGCATCACCAGTGGGTCGTTGCTGGATGGGGTCCAACGGTTGGACGCCTATGAGCGCACCCAGACCATGCTGCTGTCAGGCCTCAACGACGGCTATGAGATCTTAACGGCCTATCACCAGCGCGAGGCGAGCTAATTCACCCTTAGTTCTGCACGAAGATTTTTGACTGCCAAAGCGAAACAATGACGGCGATTCCCAGTGTGACGGTGCTTGAATCCTTGAAAAGCGGGCTTTTGTCGTTGGCGGCGCCCTTATAGAAATCAAATCGTAGGGCCGACAAAATGCGGATGCGCGGGCCAAATCTGCGACTCGCTGAAATCTGCAATTTCGATCCCAAGTATCCGCTTTTTGCCACATAGGCGGGCCGGGTGACGGTGGCATAGGCGGTCGGCACCCCATAGAACAGCGATTGCAATTCCGCGTTGGCAAAGGCCGCCGACACGCCAATTTTGAATTTGCCGTCGGACCCTAAGAAATCATCGTGCTGATAGGCCAGCTCTGGCACCGCGATCAAACCTTCATATTTAAATCGGCTGCCAAAATTTGTGGAAAACACTCCGCGCACCGGCAGTTCGAATTCGATCCTGACATCGCCAGCCTGGGCCAACGTGAATTCTAATCGCGGGCCGATTTCCCCCAGCCAATCCAAGTCCGGCATGCCAGCCCGGGCCCGGTTGTCGGCGGAGTCCACATCGAACGTGCCCGACAAACTGATGTCGATTTCCATGACCTCGGACTTAAAGAACCGGCCACGCAACAGGCCCTTGTCATCAGAGCGAATGACCTCACCTCGGTATGTGAAATACGGCAAAGGCAGGACTTCGAACCGGGTTTGATCGGCGGCCGGGTAGGTGGGCAGAACCCCAATCCCCACCATCGCGCTAATTTCCCACAAGGGTTGGGGGTGCTGGTCGGCGCGCGCCGCTGGCGTCAGCCCCGTCAGGACCAGCACCGCTAGACCAAATACATGCGCCCACAAAAACACAAACTTTGCGGGAAACCCTGAAATGAACACGGTGGGGTTATACATCGGATTTATGGCCACACCCAAAGCACCCCGTGACCTTTGTTCTTTTGTTAACCATAATCCGCGCATTGTTTGGTTGAATTTAAACGCTGCGGCCCTGCTGCAGCACTGTCCTCGGGGGACCCCCATGGCTCGTCAATCCCGCACGCCGACTGAAGAACACGTCGATAAAATTGTTGGCTATCTGCGAAAGCGGTCATCCAAGGCCCAGGCCGGGCCCTTGGAACGCTTTGTGCGATTGATGTACGCCCGGGCCAGCGCTCAGGATCTGTTAGAAACCAAAATCGAGGACCTGTACGGGGCCGCCGTTGGTTTGTGGAAGTTTTCCAAAACCCGCAAACCTCGGTCGCCCCGATTGCGGGTGTTCACCCCTGATATGAAACATGACGGCTGGGCGGTGCCCCGAACGGTCGTCCAGTTGGTGACCGAAGATCAGCCGTTCTTGGTGGATTCCGTGGCCGCCAAACTGGCCCATGCCGGACATTCGGTGCTGTTCCAGGCGCATGCAGACATGGATATTTTGCGCAGCCCTGACGGCAAGCGCCGGGATTTATTGGACCAACAATCCCACACCCCGGGCAAAATCTGCGAATCGGTGATGCATTTGGAAGTCCAGGGGGTGGCAACCCCCGCCCGGGTTAAAGAAATCACCCGCTTGATCCGCGATGTGGTCGCGGACATCCGCAGCGCTGTCGAAGACTGGCGTCCCATGCGGGACCTGCTGGACCGCACAATCGATACCATCAAACGGTCACCACCACCGTTAGGCGAAGAAGGGGTGGCGGAATCCATCGCTTTCTTGGAATGGATGCGCGACGGCCATTTCACCTTTTTGGGCTGCCGGGAATACTCCTATTCATTCAAAAAGAACTCCGACGCCTTCAAAGCCACCGAAAAAATGGGCTTAGGCATTCTGCGCGACCCAAAGGTTCATGTGCTGGCCGGAGACAATGGCTTAGCGGCGATTTCCGACGAAGTTCGGGATTTTTTGACCCGTCCAGAGCTGCTGATCGTCACTAAGACCAAGGCCCGGTCCCGAATTCACCGCATCGTTAACATGGATTACATCGGCGTCAAGCGCTACGGAAAAGGTGGCCAGGTTATTGGCGAAATGCGGTTCGTGGGGTTGTTTACCGCAACGGCCTATAACTGCACCGTAGATACCATCCCACTGCTGCGCAGCAAGGTCGCCCACACCATCCGCCTGGCTGGATTTACCCCGGAAAGCCACGACGCCAAGGCGCTGTTGTACGTGTTGGACACCTTCCCCCGGGACGAGCTGTTCCAGGTTTCCGACGATTATTTGCTCCACACCGCTCTGGGCATTTTGGATTTGCGCCAACGACCGCGAATCCGCGCGTTCCCCAGGCTGGACCGGTTCAAGCGATTCGCATCCGTGCTGGTCTATATCCCCCGAGAATTGCACACCACGGCATTGCGCGAGCGCCTGGGCGGCATCTTGGAGGAAGCCATCAACGGCGAAGTTGCCATTGATTACACCCAGATCAGCGACGATCCTTTGGCCCGGGTGCATTACATTCTAAGCACCAAGCCGGAGTCGGTCATCGAGCCAGACCCCGTAGCGTTGCAGAAAAAGCTGACCGATGCCGCCCGCCGTTGGGAAGACGGTTTGGGCGATGCCTTGGCAGACCAGTGGGGAGAATCCCAGGGCGCGCGCTTGGCGGCCCGGTATGACGCCACGAGTTTTCCAGCCGGATACAAAGATATGTTTACGGCGGAAGAAGCCCTGAAAGACATTGAAAAGATGGAAGGCCTGAAGGGCCCTGATGACATGGGGATGATCCTGTATCGGCCAGACGACGCCGCGGCCAGCTCATTCCGATTGAAGGTATTCAACCCCGGAACCGCTGTGGATTTATCTGACATGCTGCCCATGCTGGAACACATGGGATTGAAAGTCATCGACGAGCGACCCCACCGGGTGTGTCCGGTGGGTGGCCCGGTCCCGGTGGTGTGGATCCAGGATATGGGCCTTGCCGACCCTGATGGCAAACCTCTGAATCTGTCCAATTTTCGCAATCAGTTCCGCGAATCCTTCGCTCGGGCTTCCCGTGGCCAAATCGAAAGCGACGGGTTCAACCGGTTAGTATTGGCGGCAGGTCTGCAATGGCGGCAAGTGGTGGTCATCCGCGCCATTTGTAAATACCTGCGCCAAGCCGCCATCACCTTTAGCCAGGAATACATGGAAGGCACCCTGGCCCGGAACCCCGGCATCACAGCACTTTTGGTGGCGCTGTTTGAAGCACGGTTTGACCCAACTGAGGGAAAAGACCGGTCAAAACGCGTCAAATCCATCGAACGCCGTATCGCAAAGCGCTTGGACCAGGTGGAAAATCTGGATGAAGATCGTATTTTACGGCGCTATTTGAACGTCATCCAAGCCACGTTGCGGACCAATTTTTATCAATCCGGCGATGACGGCGATCCCAAATCCTATGTGTCGTTCAAGATCAGCAGCGGCGATGTGCATGAATTGCCCTTGCCCCGGCCCCATGTGGAAATTTTCGTGTACAGCCCACGCATGGAGGGGGTCCATCTGCGCGGCGGCAGAGTTTCCCGTGGCGGCATCCGCTGGTCAGACCGCCGGGAAGATTTCCGCACGGAAATTTTGGGGCTGATGAAGGCTCAGATGGTCAAAAACGCAGTGATCGTGCCCTTCGGCGCCAAAGGCGGATTCGTAGTCAAACGCCCACCGACCACTGTCGGCCGCGAAGCATTTTTGGCCGAAGGCATCGCCTGTTACCAAATGCTAATGCGCGGGTTGTTGGACGTCACCGACAACCAGGCTGCCCGGGGGGTTAAGCCACCGGCCCAGGTCACCCGCCACGACGGCGACGACACGTACTTGGTGGTGGCCGCCGACAAAGGCACGGCAACGTTTTCCGACATCGCCAACGCCATGTCGCGGACCTACGGATTTTGGCTGGATGACGCCTTTGCCTCCGGTGGCTCAGTTGGTTATGACCACAAAAAGATGGGCATCACCGCCCGGGGCGCCTGGGAATCTGTCAAACGCCATTTCCGCGAAATTGGCGTCGACACCCAGCGCGAAGATTTCACCGTGGTTGGTATTGGCGATATGGGCGGGGACGTGTTTGGGAACGGCATGATTCTGTCCAAGCACATCCGCCTGTTGGGGGCGTTCAACCACATCCACATTTTCGTCGATCCCGACCCGGCGAACCCAGCCAAATCCCTGACCGAGCGCAAACGGCTGTTCCGGATGCCGCGATCCTCGTGGACTGATTATGAAACCGCGTTGATTTCCAAGGGCGGCGGGGTGTTCGACCGCAAGGCCAAATCCATCGCCATTTCGCCACAAATGAAACAGGCGTTCGGCATTGCCGCATCGGCCCTGGCCCCCAACGATTTGATTCGCGCCATGTTGGGTGCTGACGTTGACCTGCTGTGGATCGGCGGCATTGGCACCTATGTGAAAGCCAGCGACGAACGCGACGGCGAAGTGGGCGATCGAGCCAACGATGCCTTGCGCCTGAACGGTGTCGATCTGCGCTGCAAGGTGGTAGGCGAGGGCGGTAATCTAGGATTCACCCAGCGCGGCCGTATCGAATTTGCCGAGGCAGGGGGCCGTATCAACACCGACGCGGTGGACAATTCCGCCGGGGTCGATTGCTCGGATCACGAGGTCAATATCAAGATTCTGTTCGGCCAAATCATGGCCAAGGGGGATTTGACCATGGCCCAGCGCGACAAAGTGTTGGCGTCCATGACCGATGAAGTCGCTGATCTGGTGCTGCGCGATAACTATCTGCAATCCCAGACCATCACCGCCATGGAGCTTCGCGCCCCGGCGTTGTTGGAGCCCCAGGCCCGGTTCATGCGCGAACTGGAACGGGATGGGCGTCTGGATCGAGAATTGGAATTTCTGCCCGACGACGAAGTGATTGCCGAGCGATCCGCCGCCGTTGCAGGGTTGTTGCGCCCAGAAATTTCGGTGGTCATGGCCTACGCCAAAAACACCCTGTTTGAGGCATTGTTGGAAAGCGATCTGCCGGACCAGCCCTATTTGGAGGGGGTTTTGCGAGATTATTTCCCCACGCCCATGCGCAAAAAATACGACGGCGCCATCAAGGCCCATCGGTTACGCCGGGAAATCGTCGCCACCGCCGTCAGCAATGGCATGATCAATCGGGTTGGCGCCACGTTTGTCAGCCAAATTTCCCAAGAAGGCGGGTTCAGCGAAGCCGCCATCGCCCGGGCCTACACCGTGGTGGTGGAAGCGTTTGCGTTGGAAGACCTGTGGGCAGGGGTGGAAGCCTTGGACAACAAGGTGCCCGCGGATTTGCAAACGGCCATGCTGCTGGAGGCCGCCGATCTTGCCTACAACATGACCCTTTGGTTTCTCAACAACGAAGTGCAACCCATCGCCATCGGCCCGACCATCAAGGCCTATCGCCCGGGGATCGCCGAACTGGAAGCCGACCTGGATACAATGCTGTTGGATTTGGAAGCCGATGCCTATGGCAAGCGCCTGGAGTCCTACATCGCCGGCGGCGCACCGGCGAAAATCGCCAAGCGCGTTGCGGGTTTGGGGGCCATGCGCTCGGCCTGTCACATTGTGTTTGCCGCCAACACCGCCAAACGGCCGGTGCATGAGGTGGGCGAGATTTTCTTTGGGGTCGGGGCTTTGTTGGGGCTGGATTGGCTGCGCTGGGCCGCCGAACAAACCACGTCAGACACCCATTGGCAGCGTATGGCCGTGGCCGCCATCGTCGATGACTTCTATGGCCAGCAACGGGCACTGACCACCCGCGCCATGCTTACAGGCAACCGCGCCACGGCGAAGGAAACCATCGAGCTGTGGGAAGAGGAAAACCGCACTGACGTGGAGCGCACCAGCACCATGATCAGCGAATTCCGGGCCACTGGGTCCGTTGATATCGCCCGCCTGGCTTTGGCCAACCGTATCGTCCGCAGCATGCTAAGCGCCCGATAATCGGCTCTGGGCGCCCCATTTAGAGACTTAAGGGGAGAAATTCGGCCTGCGCGTACCTATGTTCTATGTTGTCTCCAAGTTTTCGCATGTCTTCAGAACACGCAGACCGCCTTCTAAAAAGGCGGGAAAGGAAGAAGTATGGACGTGATATCAGGATTTGTACTGGCGTTTGTGGTGGTCGCGGTTGTCTTGGTCTTTTCCGGGGCAAAATCGGTCAAACAGGGTTGGGAATACACGGTCGAACGCTTTGGCCGCTACACCCGCACTTTGCGCCCCGGATTCCATCTGATCATTCCTCTGGTCGACCGCATCGGCGCCAAAATGAACATGATGGAAAACGTGCTGGATGTGCCGCCCCAGGACGTGATCACCAAGGACAACGCCATGATCAAGGCGAACGGGGTGCTGTTTTTCCAGGTGCTGGATTCCGCCAAAGCCGCGTACGAAGTGAACAATTTGCAACGCGCCACTCTGAATTTGGCTTTGACCAACATTCGTACGGTCATGGGCTCAATGGATTTGGACGAATTGTTGTCTCAGCGCGAAATCATCAACGCCCGATTGTTGTCGGTGATCGATGAAGCCACCCGCCCGTGGGGGGTCAAAGTCACCCGCGTGGAGATCAAGGACATCGAACCGCCCCGGGATTTGGTCGAAGCCATGGCCCGGCAAATGAAGGCGGAACGGGAAAAGCGTGCCAATATTTTGGAAGCTGAAGGGTTCCGCCAGGCAGAAATCCTGAAGGCCGAGGGCGAAAAGCAGGCGGTGATATTGGAAGCCGAAGCGTTGCGTGAAGCCGCGTTTCGCGCTGCCGAGGCCCGGGAACGTGGGGCTGAGGCCGAGGCAAAGGCCACTGAATTGGTGTCCAACGCCATCGCCACCGGGGACATTCAGGCGGTAAACTACTTCGTCGCCTTGAAGTATGTGGAGGCTTTGGGGCAGTTCGCCACAAGCCCCAATCAAAAAACCATGTTCTTGCCCATGGAAGCGACTGGGCTGATGGCGGCAATTGGCGGTATCGCCGAAATTGCCAAGGAATCCCTTGGTAAATCGGGGCAGTCATGAGTGTCTTAAGCGAGCTGGTGTTCTGGCACTGGTGGATTTTGGCCGCCGTGCTGGTGGGCCTGGAAATGGTGGTGGCCACCACCTTGTTGCTGTGGCCCGGGTTGGCCGCTGCAGTCACCGGGATTGTGTTGTTGCTGGCACCCGGCATGGAATGGCAGGCCCAGGTGTTTGTCTTCGCCATTTTGACCGTGATCGCCGTGGCGTTGGCCCGGGTGTATTACCGCATGCGACCCCAGTCCACCGAGGATAGCGGGCTGAATCGCCGGGCAGAACGCTACATCAACCAGCAATTCACGCTCGACGAGCCCATCGTCAACGGCCAAGGAAAGCTGAAAGTGGACGACACCACCTGGCATGTCACCGGTGACGACATGGCCGCCGGGGCCCGGGTTCGGGTGACGTCCGTGGACGGGGATGTGCTGCACGTAGAGGTTTAAAGCCCGCGCCGATTTCTGTGGTTGCACCATGGCTCCCAACCCTCCAACATGTCGAGGGATTTGGTAATGAGAGGGAGCCATGAGCAAGCTACTGATCGCGGCCGCCACATTCGTTTTGGGGCTTTTGTTCGCAAGCGCGGCCATCGCCCAGGCCACAGCTTTTGGGATTTGGGTCGACGAAGGCGGGCTTTCCCACATCGAAATTTTCGATTGTAAGGGCCAGGTTTGCGGCAAATTTATCTGGTTTGAAGAGCCTAACGAAGAAGACGGCACCCCCAAGCTGGATGACGAAAACCCGGACGAAGCGATGCGAACCCGCCCGTTGATGGGCTTGCAACTGCTCGAAGGGTTTGACGCCAGTGGCCCCACAGCATGGGCTGGCGGCACCATTTATGACCCCCAAAGCGGTAAAACGTATTCCAGCACTATGGAACTGCTAGACGACAACACCATCGATGTGCGTGGCTATGTGCTGTTGCCGATCTTTGGCCGCTCCCAAACCTGGACCCGGTATATTCCGTAATCTGACTCCTGTAGGGTTCCAGAAGCTTCGACGATGGTGAGACTGGGATGACAGACCCCGTAAAACCAACAACCACCTCCGGCGTGGTGAGCTGGGCACTTTACGATTGGGCCAATTCACCCTTCACCACTCTGATCGTCACATTCGTTTTTTCCGTTTATTTCAGCCTGGGTATCGTCGGCGACGAAATTCGCGGCACCCAGCTGTGGGGCAACGCGGTCAGCATCAGCGCCCTAATCATCGCCGTGCTGGCCCCCATTTTGGGCGCCATCGCCGATGCCGGGGGCCCGCGAAAGCCTTGGCTGTTGGGGTTTACCGCCCTGTGCGTGGTGGGCTCCGCCCTGTTGTGGGGGGCGGGGCCCGAAGAACGCTTCATCGCCTGGGCACTGATTTGGTTTGTCATCGCCAACGTGGGGTTTGAATTTGGTGTGGTCTTCAACAACGCCATGTTGCCCGATTTGGTGCCCCAGGCCCGACTTGGACGGTGGTCCGGATGGGCGTGGGGTTTGGGATACATCGGTGGCTTGGCGGCCATCGTCGTTGCCCTGGTGGCGTTCGTGCAAGCGGACCAGCCCCTATTCGGGCTGGATAAAGAAACCCAGGAACATGTGCGGATCGTGGGTCCTCTGGCGGCGGTGTGGCTATTGATTTTCGCAGTGCCGCTGTTTTTGTGGACCCCTGACCGGCCGCGCACCGGCACGGCTTTGGCGCACCAAATTTCAGGGGGTTTGCGTTCCCTTTCCAGCACCCTTAGCCATTTGCGATCCCAAGGCAATATCGTGCGATTTTTGATCGCCCGGATGCTGTACACCGATGGCCTGATTACGGTTTTCGCCATGGGTGGCCTGTTCGCCGCCGGTACATTTGGCATGGAAATCGAACAGGTGCTGATTTTCGGTATCGTCTTGAATTTGACCGCCGGGCTGGGTGCAGCCGGGTTCGGCTGGATCGACGATTGGATCGGGGCAAAACGTACGTTGTTGATTTCAGTGGCGGGATTGTTGATCACAGCTGGGGGTGCCGTGTTTGCCCCCACCGCCACTTTGTTTTGGATTTTTGGATCGGCACTGGGAGTGTTTGTCGGCCCCGCCCAAGCCGCCAGCCGGTCGATGATGGCTAGGCTTTCCCCAGCCGCCCACCGCACCGAATTTTTTGGCGTTTACGCCCTGACCGGCAAAGCCACCGCGTTCATGGGCCCAGCGTTGGTGGCGTCAATCACCGCTGCCACAAACAGCCAACGATGGGGATTATCCATCACTTTGGTATTTTTTTTGGTGGGCGGCGTGCTATTGCTGGGGGTGCGCGAGGATGTGGAAACGCCGACTCCGTAAAACGTGTTAACACATTATTATCCATAATCGCCGAGGCTTGGGGCCATGGTAGATCGACCCCCGACAGCAAAAGAACTGGCAGAAATTCTGGCAAAATTCCGCCGTGCGGGTAGTGGCCAGATTATGTCGGGTGGCGCGTTGAGCAAGCTGGCCAGCGAATTCGGCCTGGAAAAAAAGGACGCAGAGTCCGGGTCGGAAGAGCCCCCGGCTTCAGACCAGAAGCCTAGTTAATGTCTGAAGTGGCGCATGCCGGTGAAGACCATCGCCAAGTCGGCGGCGTCGGCGGCGGCGATGACCTCGCCATCGCGCACAGAGCCTCCTGGCTGAATGACTGCGGTGGCCCCGGCCTCGGCAATTGAATCAAGGCCATCGGCAAACGGAAAAAACGCGTCAGACGCGGCGACGGATCCCTGGGTCAGAGGTTCGGACAGGCCCGCTGCTTGTGCGGCATCTGCGGATTTTCGCGCCGCGATTTGGGCGGAATCCCAGCGGCTCATTTGGCCCGCGCCGATGGCCGTGGTGGTGGCGTCCTTGGCAAAAACAATCGCGTTGGATTTCACATGTTTGGCCACCGACCATGCAAACAGCAGGTCGCACATTTCCCCATCTGACGGGGCACGCTTGGTGACCACATTCAAATCATCCGGCCCGACGATGCCGGAGTCCCGGGTTTGGGCCAAAATCCCCCCAGCTATGGAGCGAAACATCAGCCCGGGGTGATCGGCCGCGGGCATGGATCCAGTCAACAGAACCCGCAGATTTTCTTTGCCCGCGAAAATTTTCAACGCGTCGGCGTCGGCGTCGGGGGCTATCACGACCTCGGTGAATATCTTCGCAATGATTTCTGCCACCGCCCCATCCAAGGGCTTGTTGGCAGCGACAATACCGCCGAAAGCGCTGACCGGATCGCAGCGCAGGGCGTTGCTGTAGGCTTGCGATAACGTGTCGCCCAAAGCCGCCCCACACGGATTGGCGTGCTTGATGATGGCGATTGCCGGAGAGTCAGACCCCAGTTCCGCCGCCAAGGCCAAGGCCGCGTCTGCATCGGCGATGTTGTTATAGCTGAGATCTTTACCCTGAATTTGCCGCGCCGACACCACCCCGGGGGCCTGTTCATCGGTGGCGTAAAGGGCGGCTTCCTGGTGGGGGTTTTCGCCATAGCGCAAGGAAAGGTGCCGCGATCCAGTAGCCACCAAATTGGCGGGCAAGCCGTCTTCACGGGCCGCGAACCACGCGGCGATGGCACCGTCATAGGCCGCCACCCGGGAAAACGCCTTGGCCGCCAAATGTTCGCGAAAGGCGTCTGACACCCCGGCACCACCGCCGGCCATGCCATTCATTTCTTCCATCAGCCTGGCATAATCGCCGGGGTCAACGACCGCCGCCACATCGCCGTGATTTTTTGCCGCGGCGCGAATCAAAGTGGGCCCGCCGATGTCGATATTTTCGATGCATTCGGCAAACGTGCCGCCACGCGCAACGGTTTCCTGGAACGGGTACAAATTCACCACAACCAAATCGATGGCGGCGATGCCATGGGCTTTCATGGCCGCCTGATGGCTTTGGTTTTCGCGCACCGCCAGCACCCCGCTGGCAATGGTCGGGTGTAAGGTTTTGACCCGGCCATCCATTATTTCTGGGTACCCCGTGTGTTCGGACACTTCCCGAACAGCGATTCCGGCGTCGGTCAGAGCCGCAGCGGTACCGCCTGTGGACAGAATTTCAACGCCGCGACCTTGCAAAAATTTTCCAAGGTCGACGATCCCAGTTTTATCCGAAACGGTGATCAGTGCGCGGGTGATGGATGGTGACAAACGGAACCAGGGGGTACGAAATGTGAGCGTCAATTCGTGGTCTTTAGCACGGCTGATCCCAGCCCGCCATGGATGTCGTTGGGACCGTAAGTGGATGGTTTGACTTTCCCCAGTGTGGAGGCTACTCCACCCACTGCCCCCCGCCGGAAATTTAAAAATATGTCCCTTAGATCGCCCCAAAAAGTGAGTGTCATTGGACTTGGCTATGTGGGATTACCCCTGGCAGTCGCGTTGGCCGAACATTTTTCCGTGCTGGGATTTGATATTGATAACGGGCGCACCGAAGAATTGCGCCAAGGCCAAGATCGCACCGGCGAAGTGGGCAGCGACGCCCTAAAGATTTCAAAAGCCACGTACACCAGCAATGTTGGCGACCTGGCCGGGTCTGATGTGTTCATCATTGCGGTGCCGACACCGGTGGACGACGACAAGGTTCCGGATTTAGGGCCGCTACGCGGGGCATGTGACAGCGTCGGCCCCCATGTAATTCAGGGATCGATCGTTGTGTTCGAAAGCACAGTTTTTCCTGGTGCCACCGAAGAAATTTGCGGTCCGATTTTGGAACGTCATTCGGGATTGGTGTGCGGCAAAGATTTTTTTCTGGGCTATTCGCCGGAACGCATTAATCCCGGAGACACGGAACACACCGTCGCCAACATCGTCAAAGTGGTGGCGGGGCAGACGCCGGAGGTTTCGGCCGTACTGGAGGATTTGTACGGGCGCATCACCAAGGCCGGGGTATTTCTCGCCAAGAATATTCAGACGGCCGAGGCCGCCAAGGTCATCGAGAACGCCCAGCGCGATATCAACATAGCCTTTATCAACGAGGCTACCCAGATTTTTCACCGTCTTGGATTGTCCATGTACGACGTCTTGGAAGCCGCCAACACCAAATGGAACTTTTTGAATTTCCAGCCAGGGTTGGTGGGCGGCCAC
>Ga0114993_10004807_pt1 | contig 13277 bp, 8 predicted proteins | sample ArcticOcean_MG_C_FD_87042 | JGI IMG/M metagenome (GOLD analysis project Ga0114993, IMG submission 87042) | Marine microbial communities from western Arctic Ocean - ArcticOcean_MG_CB2_150 | ecosystem: Environmental > Aquatic > Marine > Oceanic | place: Arctic Ocean: Canada Basin | collected...
GCATCGATATCTTGGAGCAACTAAAGCCCGATTGGTTTCTAGTTGAGAACGTTCGGCGTATGGAACACACCGTCATTCGGAACGAGATGGGCGACCCTGAAAATATTCTTCAGTTAATTGGTCGCCGCCTGCACCCTCTTGGCTACACGATTCGCTCAGCTATTCTCGATTTTCGTCGATACGGAGTCCCTCATCATCGCGATCGTCTAATCACCATCGGGTGCCGCCTGCCTTCTATTGTTCAAGAGATTCAGCCCCTCGACGAATTCTTTTCCAAAGACCTTTCCGACCTTCACCCCGTTCCTTCTCACGGTGGCTCCGGTTTGCCGTCTCCTATAACCTTAAGAGAGGCCGTGGGTTCTTTGCCTTCACTTGATGCACTGAGCAAACTTTCCGACTCGGAAGACCCTTACCATCGAGTTCCTCGTTGGAACGAACGACAATACTACTGGATGAGGAATACGCCGGAAGGTGAGACCGCCTTTGACAACAATCGGTGTATCCATTGCAAAACCGATGGGCATGCCCCGGAAGTCGTCTTTTGTCATATTTGCAAGAAACCCCTACCTAAACCAACAATTTCAAAAAATGGAGTCGCTCGGCTGGTTCGTGGTTTTCGAACTAGCTACCGTCGGATGAGTTGGGACAAGCCCGCTTCAACCCTTACTATGAATAGTGGGGTGATTTCCAGTGATCTGAAAGGACACCCTGACCAACATCGTGTTCTTTCCCTTCGCGAGATTTTAATTTTGGGTACTCTTGATCATTCTAGTTGGAATCGTACCTATAAATTCGAAGGAGTCCGCCACGGCAGGAGACAAGCCGACTTGAATTTTTCACCGCGATTGGTTCGCGAGGTTGTCGGAGAGTCGATTCCTCCTCTAGGCATGCACCATATTATTCAACATCTCGCCGATCTCGATGGAAGACTGAAGTGACGCTCGTTACTTTCTCGAATCGGTGTATTCGTTTTCCTGAGGTCCTTTAAATATTAATCGTATCGCGTCGAGTCGAACGCGAGCTTTGCTGAAAGCCTCGGCCAATTTCTGCATCTGTTCCCGAGTGAGATCGATCTCTTCTTGTCGAATGTTTTCATTCACCTTTTGGAGAGCGGTGAGACGGTCGAGTTCTCGTTGCATGGTCGCCGTCATGGATTGACTGGCTTCTTTTGCTGTTTGTTTTGCCGTCGCCGTAGCAATTTTTCGCGCTTTCCCGAGCATGGTCGGGATCAGTTCTTTGCCGACTTTGAAGTCGTCTAGCAGGGCGTAGGGGGAACCATCGGTCATTTCGGGTAAGTCGATGGTGACTACTTCTCGATCTTGGTTAATTAGAATGCGCAACGGAGTAGGTGGGAGAAACCGATCTGCGTGGAGGTGCTTTGGGGCCAGCGCTTCCAAGACAAAGATTGCTTCGAGGAGAAGAGATTGCTCTTCCTTTTCATCTTCCCACACGCTGAAACTGCAGTTTCCTTGCTCACTCCCGAGCAATAAATCGACGGCACCTGTGACGATGGGGTGATCGCCGGTCAGGAGTGTTATGTCTTCTCTGCTGAGAGAGTGCTTCCGGTCGAAGGTGCCGACGATTCCTCCTTTGGGCAACCCTGGGAATCCGTCACAGTTTATCGCGGAACGGCCATCTAGGAGGTAGGTGCGGTTGTCCCGTTCTTCCACTCGCACGCCAAAGTGATCGAACACTTCCAATAGGAAGGTCTCCAACTCAAGTGAATTGTCGATGTCGCGAATTGATTCTACCAGTGCATTCGCCACTTCCGGTCGGTTTGAATTCAGTTCCAACAATCGGTCCCGACCTTTTTCCAACTGTTCGGCAATGATTATTCTTTGTTGCGAAGAGTTCGAGATCAGCTTGGTGAGCTTTCTCTCTTCTTCGGCGGATTTCTCAAAGGTCGAAAGGAGCTCGGTGACCTCTTCTCCAAATTGCCTGAACAAAAGGTTTCCTCCCTCAAGATGATTCTCCAAGGCATCCAGTCCTTCGTGATACCAGCGGGCAAGGACTTCTTCCGGACCGTTTATCGTGTATGGTACGTAAAGGTGAATGGTTTGCGTTTGTCCGATTCGATCCAGCCTGCCTATCCTTTGGGCAAGCAGTTCCGGGTCGATGGGCAGATCGAAAAGAACGAGGTGGTGAGCGAATTGAAAATTCCTTCCCTCACTCCCGATTTCGGAGCAGATCATAATACGGGCACCGTCTTTTTCTTCGAACCATGCGGCATTGCGGTCTCGCTGGACGAGAGTTAACTCTTCGTGGAATACCGTACTCTTTACTGTTATTCTTTGGTCTATGGCTTGCTCTATGGCTTTCGCGTTCTCTCTGCTTTCGCAAATAAGCAACACCTTGTCCTCTCCAATCTCCTCAAGCAATTTTTCCAACCACAAGATACGTGGGTCCGGGGTGAAACTTGTAGTCTCGGTGGCTTCCTCATCTTCCTCATCGTAATACAAATCATCAAGCTCCACTTCGTCTTGGTCATCAAGGGAAGGTGTATCTTCCATTGGTGGTTCAAGTGGTATTAAGTGGGCAACGCGTTTTGGAAAACCGCTCATGTTTGCCCGAGTATTCCTAAAGACTACTCGGCCTGGGCCATGTCGGTCGAGCAGTGCGGACAACAAGTCGATTTCATTCATCTCCTCGGCTTCTATATCCGGCATCGCAGCCAAGAAGCTTCTTTGCTTGCTCGTGAGAGGACTTCCTTCATGAAGCGCAGTTGCGATTGGCGCTACGTCGGCATAACTTTCGTTTTCGGCTAGAAATGAAGGCAGGTCGGAATATCTATTGGGATCAAGTAGTCGCAGACGAGCAAAGTGGCTTTCGGGACCTAGCTGCTCCGGGGTGGCGGTGAGGAGCAAGACACCTTCCGCTTTATTTGCCAAAGCCTCCACCAGTTCATATTCCGGACTTACGTGATCTGATGTCCACTCCAAGTGGTGAGCCTCGTCCACGACCATCAGGTCCCAATCCGCCTCGCAGGCTTGTTTGGCTCGATGGGGATCGTTCGCCAAAAAATCAATGCTGCACAACACCAGTTGATCGTCCAAGAACGGATTTACTTTGGGATCGGAAGTCTCGATTGCGGTGCATCTTTCCTCGTCGAAGATATTCATCCATAAGTTGAATTTCCTCAACATCTCCACAAACCATTGGTGAACGAGAGATTCGGGAACTATAATCAAAACACGTTCCGCTCGTCCTGTTAATCGCCGGCGATGAATGATGAGACCTGCCTCGATGGTCTTTCCGAGACCGACCTCATCGGAAAGTAATACTCTGGGTGCGGAACGATTGCAGATTTCCTGGGCGATATAAATCTGGTGTGGAATGAGATCGATTCTCCCTCCGAGAAATCCCCTCGTGGGAGATTTTTTCAAACAGTGCATGATTTCGATGGCCTTTATCCGTAGTTCGGAGACGGAAGCCTCGTCGAAATGCCCACCGTTAAGCCGATCTTCCGGCCCGTCCAAGCTTATGTTGTCGCTCAAGTGAGCCTCGGGCAGTTCCCAGTCTTCTCCGCAATAGACAAGAGCTCCATTTTCTTCGCGAATGTTTTCGATGAAACGTTTGTTCCCCTCGTGATCCTCAATCTCTTGACCTGCCCTGAATTGTACTCGTTGCAACGGAGCCAGTTCGGAGACGTACAGGCGTATTTCTCCGGTGGCGGGGAAAAGGACGTGCACGCGTGCATTAGCTTCCTGCACCACTGTTCCCAAGCCTAACTCGGGTTCGGACATACTTATCCAGCGTTGTCCTGTTCGGTATTGATTCATGCTTCGGATTGAGTGAAAGGCTCAGCTGTTGGATTGTTCATCAAAGAAGATCGGCTGTGTTGGCGCATGTGGTTGATATCTCCGGGTAGGTTCGTTTTCTGTCTCTGCAAGAGCAGCTCTGTTTACATGAAAAGGCGGATGGGATTAAGTCTTACTGGCCCGACGGAATTTCGTTTACCGTATAGTAGGCATGACGATGCAGAAGCTCTTCTCCATCTCGTGATCTCAGTAATCCGAAGTCAAATTCGTGCACATGTCCAATTTTCAAGTTAGGTAGCTGAATGGTGGCTCTAAGGCCATCGCCGGAAAGCCTTACTGCTTGCACGGTCGGAGCGGTCCCGTCCACTTCGGGTCCGCCGTACCCGCCATGGTAGATATGCGTGAACGTCGACACTTTGTAATTTTTAGGATCTTTGCCGGTGGCAATGTCCACGGGTTTTGTGAAGCGTATGTCAAATCCCTTTGGAGTAATGTTTATACGCTCGATTTCAAAGGGCATGCGACCAGTCCATTGGAGGCGCTCCAGTGCGAAAGGCTTGATCCCGCGAACCGGCCAACCACGGTTCGTCCCACCACAAAGCAAGTTCCCCGCCGGGGTGAATTCGACATTGAGAATGCCTGTCGAGAGGCCTTCGCGAAAAGGATAACAGGCTCCTTGCCAGACTCCGTTAACTTTCTCCGTGGTGGCCCGCATAACGATGGACTGTGTGTAATCTCCTAGAAAAATCTGATTCTCGAATGGACCGAATTTACCATTGGTTTTGTTGACAACGTATCCTGTAATCGACCTTCCCATTCTGATGTAGGGAAAGACAACAGCATAGGGCACCAGTTCCTTGACTCGTTCTTTTTCGGTTGCGATACGCCCGCCGGACTCGGGCTGGATTGGCGGAGTACCCATTCCCTTGGCATATTTGTACCAGTTGTAACTAATCGGATGCCCCATAAAACCTCCTTCTTTAACGAATTTCAGGCTACATGAGGAATTCCAAGGACCTTGGCTCTCTATGTAGAACAATGCACCGTGCTCATTGGGGCCGATGCCTCCGGGGCTTCGGAGACCACTGGCAATTGGGATGGTCTTGCCTTCGGGAGTTATCTTCAAGGCCCATCCTCTGAACAGGGCTCGCGAATGGTACGACGATGACAACCCTAGGGCTACGTAGAGATTGCCTTGGGGATCGAACTTGGAGCCAAAGGCGTATTCATGATAGTTTGCATAACCCCAAGCGTCCGAGATCACTTCGAATTTGTCTGCCTTGCCGTCGTTATTGCGATCTGTCACTCGGGTCATCTCGCAGCTTTGGCTTACGTAGAAGGCACCGTCTTTGTACGCTAATCCGAATATCTCGTCGAGTCCGGCGGCGAAAAGCTCGTATCTCGGCTCGGGTTTTTCCTCGTCCACGCCGGAAAGCAAATAAATGTCGCCCCGCCGAGTACCGATTGCGATCCGTTTGTCCGGGAGAGTCAGGAATGCGCCGGCTTCCACCACCAAGTTTTTTGGGATCGGAAGATTGATCAATTTGTAATACTCGCGTTCCCGGTCCGCGGTGCCCCACATGTCGCCCACTTCCTCCGCCCAAGATTGGGCGTTCAGTGCTGCGAAAGCAAACAAGCCCACAAACACACTAAGTCTACGGTCAGCGCAAAAGGTCATAGTCCAACCTCAATTGGGATTTACCCTTGGGCAAATCAATATTCAAAAGAAGCTCGAAGGAACTTTTGTCCGAACCGAGGGGTCTCAAGGCATTGGTCGTTGCTGCGTTGGCATGAAGATTGAGCCGCAGGTCAGGTGTCTTGTAGATGGTTTCAGAAACCTTATCGATTTTTCCCACCAATGCTCGAAAATGAATGGTTTGCGGTTCATCCACCTCCATCTCCAAGACACGCTTGAGCAATACCTTGTCTTCCTTTACCACGGAGAGAGACATGTCTTCGATCAAGACCTCGCCGATACGATAGGAGAAAGTGGGAACAAAATCTTCGTTGAGGGAATATCCAAGAAATTGGTAGCCGAGATTCTTGGGATAGAGAGGATCGGGATTTACGGGGTTCTCTTTGTTCATCACGGGAAGCAATGGCCAAGGGTTCTCGGGGCCGGGCAAGGAGTGAAAGGAAAGGTCTTGGGCCAAGGAAATCGCCCGTGACTTTGGATTGAAGTTTCCAGCCCCCTGTCCACCCCAACCCACGCCGATGAACTCCCCCCTCCAAAGGCCGGAAAGCGTGCCCGTTTCCGCATTAAAGGCGTAGTTGAGTCCACCGGGGAAACCCACGGCGATTCCCCGATAGCCTGCGATGCGGCTTCGTCCCCTGTAGGTTCTGACAACTTCTCTAACCTCCAGGAAAGAACCAGGAGAGTGAATACCCGAGGGAGTGGGGGCACCTTGTCCGTATGAAAGATAATGCCATATCGCCTGAATCTGTGCATCGGTTTTTCCTTCCAAAATATCCTTGCGAGCGCCTTTGCCGCCTGCCCAGTAGTTGGGCATCACGATTCCCGGTCGGGAATTAGCCGGGTTGAGCATGAATCGATAGAACCAACTCGGTTGCAACCGTTCGTAGGAAGTTAACAAATCAATACCTTTGAATCCAGGTGAATCCTTGCCGTTGAAATTGTGACATGTTATGCAGTTCAGCCCTTTGTCTCCAATTAACTGGTGACCCGCAGATCTAATCTTTCCTCGGTCTTGTCGTTTCGGTTCTACGAATGTAATAGATTCAACCTTGTCCACTTTGGCTAGCATGTCGGGGAGGTGTAATAGGTTATTCTCTTTGAATTTAGGCATCCTCGTATGCATGTAGGGCCTGGCGGATTCTCCATCGAACATAACCTTGCGTATCCATTGAGGTTTCAACTTGGCTCCCGCTAAGGTCAGTGGCGGTGGAATTCTTGCTTCATTTCCCAAACCTTCTTCAGACGTATGAAGGTAGGGAAAGAACGCTTTCGAGGGTCCTCCGTAGTCATCTCGCGAATGGCATGCGATGCAGTTGAATGCTGTTAAGCTCACGGCGATTTCTTCTTCCACGGAAGGTTTGCGCCTAGGACCGGCAAGCACTTTTGTTATGGCTTTTCGCTGACTGTCGGAAAGGTCGTAGTCTGGAGCCTTCTTCGGTCTTTTTGCCAAGCATCCTTTTTCTGCATTAACCTCGTCTAGCGAAGAGGTTATGCCGTTGGCCGTTTCGCCTTCGAGAGCATGACAAGCCGCGCAATTGAATTCTCGAAAGTATTTTTGCCCTTTGGTCACGAGTTCTTTGCTTATCCTCAAGGGTTTGAATTGGTACACTTTTTTGCCTAATAGATAAGCGGCCAAATCACTCGACTCGTCCTTCGACAGCTTCATGTCGGGCATCCTTCCCGAAGGTCTAGTGAGATGGGGGTCGAACAGAAACTCGGTTAAAGAAACTTGGCTGTACTTTTCTATTACGTGTGCTAGCGAGCTCAAGCCTAGACCTTCGACTTCCTTTTCTTGTTCATTCGGAGGGGAATGGCAGGCAATGCACCCGATGTCGTGAAATAACTTTCGTCCTGTAGCAAAGTCCCCTTGACCCACTCCGACTGCCGAAACAGGTCGTGAGGATCTTTCCGTTAGAAAATGAGCAATGGCCTCGGCTATTTCCTTTCTTTTCCCAGGCGAATGCCCGACAAGCATGTCGGGCATCATTACTCCGGACTGTACTTCTAATGGATTCGCGATGAACCGTTGCAAATAATCAGGACTTATTCTCGAACCGACCTCGCTCAGGTCGGGCGAATCCTTCCTTTTCAGAACTCTTGGCAGTTTGTCTTTATGGCAGGCTCCGCACCGTAGTTCACCAATAAGCAGTTCGCCCACCTGCCTTTCTCCCAAGGGGTGTTTGCCATGGAGACCTACCAAAACGGGAGAACTCCACAAGTCTTCTTGGACAAACGCCACGATGGTGGTTAGGCAAATTATGACCGACTTCAGTCGCATCCTTTCTTTTCTAGTTATCCTTCGTAATCACGCAACAGAAAGCAAAGAATTCTTCCAGTTTAGCTTTTGATGAAAATCTTCGTGCTATTTGACGACGGTCAATTTTCGCTGAGGATTGTCTGCCTTCAGGCTCATGACGGCTAGCAACATTGGGATGACGACACTTAACAAAAGAATTATTCGATAGCTTCCTGTCGCATGATGGCACCAAGCGAAGAGCAAAGGACCGATGCCACTCCCGATAACCATGCTCGCCATATTTACTCCACCAATCGCACCTAGGTGTTTGCGTCCATAGAAGCGGGGAAAAACAATGCCGCTTAGACTTACGAAACCACCACCCGCAATCCCGGTTCCTATTACATAGGCGGGAATGCCGCCAGGTCTGTCCAGGAAAAGCATACCTATTGCGGCGGAAAGGCAACCCAAGTTCATTACCAAGAGAAGTCTTTTTAGCTTCAACCTTGAACTAATTATTCCGAAGGTAAGATTTGTCGTAACGCTTACAAATGCGATGGGAATGAAAAGCGAAAGGATGTCCGATCTCTTGAAGTTAAGTTCCTCACCTAGTGAAACAATGTGAAAAGTAAAGGCGGTGGCATAGAGCCCAAAAAACGCTAGGGAAAGGTTGAATGCCCAGAACGAATAATCGCGCAATGCCTCCTCGCGATTAAAATCGTGATGGATGTGCATGTCAGGATTTTTTAAAGCCCTGTCGGTCTTCTTGCCCCCGTCCATGAGAAGACCATCTTCCTCTGGAGTATCCCTGAAAAGTAACCAAGCCAATGGCCCCATTATGCCTATAGTGAATACACCCATTACCAACCAAGCTCCATCGTAGTGGTATCTTGAAATTAGCCAATCGAGCCATCGTGGGGCGATTGAGTAACTGAATGAAACCAGCACTCCGCTTACAGCTAGTGCTAGACCTCGCTTATGATCGAACCATTTCCCGATTGCATTGCGGCATGTCATGGACAGCACGCCTTGAGCAGCCGCTCGAATCAGAAAAAAGCCTACTCCGATAACAAGAAAGGCGGCAATCCCCGAAGGTAAGACTTTGGCAAGGGAACTGCTCAGTTGGACGCTGTTTGCCAGAAAGAGTAGAACGATTCCCGTGGACACAGTTGAAGCCACTGCCATTTTCCTTTCCCCCCAGCGGTCAAGTACTCGACCTAGCCATGGTAGAGAGAAACCGCTTGCGACTGTGCCTAAGCAGTAGGCGAGGCTCAGTTCAATGCGACTTAGGCCCAGTTCCTTGATCAAAATATCGGTGAATACGCTGAACCCCATCGTTTGTCCAGGGATACTGAAAATCGATCCTAATGTGGCTGCAAACACGATCACCCAACCATAAAAAAATGGGCAATTGCTAGGGGCAAAAGGTGTTCGGACTCCCCAAATGCCGTTGGTGGAGGGGCGATGGCTTGATGAATCAGCGGGCAAGATCAAACACAAGGCCGAGAGGCATCCTTTTCAAATGTGAGAGAAGCCTTTTCTCTAAGTTCAATCAATGGGTTACCAACTCGACGCCATAAAACTTCGATGCGTTTTTCCAGTAGAGTTTTTCTAGCGTCGTGCGCCCCATGGGTTTGAAGAACTCGTTGATGATGCTTAGTTGCTCCTCGTATTTACCGCCCCTATCCGTAACTGGCCAATTGCTTCCATAAATAATGCGATCCTCTCCGAAGGCATCGTAAATCACTTTGAAGATGGGTGCATAATACGAGAGCTCTTTTGGTGCAGGGCTCTGCCCGCTGCGCTGGAAAATGCCGCTCACTTTACAATGCACATTGGCATGGACCGCCGCTTTCTTGACCGCTGCGGACCACTCTGCATCCACCGGGTCACCAGTAATGGTCAAGCCGGTCAAGTGATTGATCAGAATCTTCAGAGTCGGCACCCGTTCCGCTATCAGAGAAACGTCCGCCAAGTCGAAATTCGACATCAATACGTCCAGCGTCAGTCTTTTTTCAGCAAGCATTTGCAGGTCGCGCCAAACAGCGTCCGTGAAGAAGTTTTTACCTCCCGGACGTTGACGCATGCGTAACCCGACAAATCGTTTATCCTTGGCGAAGCGATCCAATAATCCGGCGAATTCATCGGTCCCAATTGGAAGGTTGCCGACCAATCCAAGGTAACGTTCCGGATTGTGCTTCACCAAGTCGAGCGCCCACTGGTTGTCTTCCACCCGGTCACTCGCCTCGACAATCACGGTGGCCGTAATTTCGTTAGCTTCGCAGATCGCGTCGAAGTCTTCTGACAAGACGGGCCGATAAAGCACTTTATCCGTGATTGGAGGCCATGGAACACCTTCCGATCTGTTGGTGTCGTACAGATGAATGTGGGTGTCTATAACTGGGATCGCGGCGGACTCGCTCGCTGGCTTTTCCGCACCACAACCAAAGAGCAATGCCATTGCCGAACAGAGTATGGTTAGTTGAACTTGGATGCTTGTAGTCATGTCGGATTTAGATTTTTTCAGATTATTTTTCATTTCACAAAAGAGGGTAGGGCTTGAGGCATGCAAGAGGGCTTCGATGACTTGGCTCTATTTCTTCTCGGTATTAGGTTTGGGCATCTTGGCTCCAATCGATTTCAAATGGGCGAGGAGCCGTGCGTTCAACTCCTTCACCTTGCCGGGCATTTCGGAGGCCAAGTTATTCTTTTCGCCAAGATCGTCCTTTAAATTAAAGAGTTCCATCGGACCTTCATAGAAATGGTTTAATTTCCAAGAGCCTTCCCTAATGATACTGTAAGGTCCGGGATTGTGCCGGTAGTGCGGAAAGTGCCAGTAGATCGCCTTTCGGTTCAGTGACTTCTTACCACCTGATGCCAGATGGTCCACCAAAGATGTTCCGTCAATCTCAACCCCCTTTGGCAAGTCCACACGGGCTGCTTCTGCAATGGTGGGCAGGTAGTCCACACTGGTCACTGGTTCGGAACTGGTGGTCCCTGCCTTGACTGTCCCTGGCCATTTGACGATCAGCGGCACACGGATGCCGCCCTCGTAGGCGTATCCTTTGCCCGAGCGTAATGGCGCATTGTTAGTGGGACCCAGAAGACCGCCGTTGTCGGAGGTGAAGATGATCACCGTGCGGTCGGCGATGTCGTGCTTTTCGAGAGTCTCCATTATTTGTCCGGCGCAATCGTCGACTGACTCCACCATGGCGGCATACTTGGCGCTTTTCTGGTTTGTCTTGGCTTTGGCTTCGTACTTTGCCGTAACTTCGGCTTTGGCCTGAATTGGCGTATGGACGGCGTAGTTGTCCATGTTGAGGAAAAATGGCTTTTGCTTGTGTTCCTCGATGAATGCAACTGCTTCCTCCGCCTCCCGGTCGGAAAGGTACTCTCCTTTGTTGCGTCCGGGAAGGTGAGGGATACCTGCTCGAATCATGGCGTGTCTGTGCTTGGGTTGGTTGAAAGGATCGAAGTAGTTGGGCGGTTGACCGTAGTCACAACCGCCGAAATTGAAGTCATAGCCTTGCCTTTGCGGATACCATTCGTCTGCGCCCAAATGCCATTTGCCGATATGGCAGGTCACATAGCCGGCAGGTTTCAGCAATTCGGCAATGGTAACTTCGCTTGATTCCATCCAGAGAGCGTTTCGAGGAACGAGGAACTTGCGGTTGCGGCCACCCGTGTATCCACTGGGATTCTTTTTGTCCGGCGGGATGTTTCCTCCTTGGAACCGTGATCGTATCCAGTCGGTTACTCCGAGACGACCAGGATATCGGCCAGTCTGCACGGCGGCACGGGAAGGAGAACAGACGGCGCAGGCTGCATAGGCGTCAGTGAAGCGCATGCCTTCTGATGCCAACCGGTCGAGGTGAGGAGTTTCGTAGTACTTGCTTCCTTGACAGGAGAGGTCCATCCAGCCGAGGTCGTCGACTAGGATAAGGACGAAGTTCAAGGGCTTGGCGGCGTCTGCGCCGATCGCAAGCAGAAGGAAAAGGGATGTGGAAAAGAAAACTTTCATGCTTGAAGGAGGTTCTTGTTAGCGACTTTCATCCGGGCGGTATGCTGGTAATTCATCGGTCAACTTACGTAACTCCGCGACGATATTCGGGTGCTTCTTGGCTAGGTTGGTAGTTTCCCCCAAATCCTTTTCTAAGTCGTAAAGTTCCTCTTCCACCGGGCGATCGTCTTCCCTTGCGTACCCATAGAAGTGGGCCTTTGCCTTCAGGTATTTCCACTTTCCCTTACGGATACCGGCCCGGTCAAAGTAAAAAGTTTCTCGTCCCTTGTCCGATTTTCCTAGCAGCAAGTCGGTCTGGTCGATCCCGTCGATCACGCGGTCGTCAGGAACCTTGAAACCACTTAGGTTGGCAAAGGTAGGCATGAAGTCGATGGTGGCGAAAACCGCATCCGATTGACGACCTGCAGGGACTTTTTCCGGCCAACGAACAATGCAGGGTAGCCGATATCCGCCCTCGTAACAGGAACCCTTTCCGTTGCGCAGCGGACCGGATGATCCCCAAAAGATCGAATCTTTGGGATGTCCCTTCTTATTCTTGGTGTACTTGTCCTGATTCCAAGGACCGTTGTCCGAGGTGTAGATCACCAAGGTATTCTTGCTCAGGCTCAACTCCTCCAAGGCGTCGAGCAAACGCCCGGTTTCGTAGTCGAATTCCTCCACCACGTCGCCATATAGACCACCCTTTGATTTACCCCTGAAGCGATCGGACGCATCAATAATGGTATGCATCATGGTATGGGCCAAGTATAGGACGAAAGGCTTTTTCGGGTCGCGCTTTTCCTTCAGGAACTCGATCGACTTGTCCGTGTAAAGAGTGATCAACTCTCCCATGTCCCTAGTGGACCCCGCTGCCTTGTTGTTCTCGTGAAACTTGACACCTCCTCCATCGTTTGCCCCGAGTGTTCCGAAGTAGTAATCAAAACCTTGGGCATTTGGCATTCGGTTGATGATCGCCTTGCGGTTGGATACGTCCCACTTGCCTATGCAGGCGGTCTGGTAGCCCCCCTCGCGCATCAACTCCCCAAAAGTGATCTCACTGGCGGGCATTCCCCATCCCTTGCTACGACAAGGATAGCGACCTGTCAGCAAGGCGGAACGAGAGGGTCCGCAAACCGTCTGGGTATAGAAGGAAGTAAAGCGCGTTCCTTCCTTGGCTAGTTGATCAAGTCGAGGCGTCTTGGTCTTCGGGTTCCCGTAGCAAGCCAAGTCGCCATAGCCTTGGTCGTCGGTAAATATTACTAGTATATTCGGACTATTAGCCGGCAATAACTGAACAAAAATTGTTAGAAGCAGTAGTTTGAGGATGGTGGGTCTTCTTTTCATGCTGGAAAGCAAATAAGCGTATGGAGAAGGTTTCAAGAACCAACGAGAGTCTGGACACGGTATGTTTCTTTAGAAAAGTCAATTGTGGTAACCTGATCAAAGGGATAAAGAGACAATTTGAGTCCCTCGATGGAGTCGTTATTGCGTCTCTGGAGCGAGTGCGTCCCACTCGTCTTTGGTTGCTCTGGAGTGTTGATATTCCATCATGATTTTCCATCCATCCTCACCTTTGAGAAGCAATGC
>Ga0114993_10004808_pt1 | contig 13275 bp, 18 predicted proteins | sample ArcticOcean_MG_C_FD_87042 | JGI IMG/M metagenome (GOLD analysis project Ga0114993, IMG submission 87042) | Marine microbial communities from western Arctic Ocean - ArcticOcean_MG_CB2_150 | ecosystem: Environmental > Aquatic > Marine > Oceanic | place: Arctic Ocean: Canada Basin | collected...
GTTGGTTTTTTCCAAACCAAATTTTTAGATTTTAGTTTTTTTAAATGATCAATAACAACAGTTACACGATCTGCTCTTTCAGGGTGCCCTTTTCCCGTATCATGATTTAAATAAGTATCAGTAGTTATTATTCCAGTTTTCAATTAATTAAATTCCTACATAATTTTTATAAAAAAATTTTAATTTATTATCAATCATTTTAATTCGTATAAGTTCCAAGTAGTTTTTTCTGCTAATTTATCATATAAAGATTTAGCTCTGACATTATCATCACGCGTAACCCATCTTGTAAGATTCCATCCTTTAGACTTTGATATTATTTTTATTTCGTTAAGAATTTTTCCACCAATTCCTTTTCCTCTGTGATCTGGGTCAACGAAAAGATCATCCAGAAAACCTATGTCTTGCCCTTTCAATGGTCTTGGCATTCTTCTGTAATGAGCTAGGCCAACTATATTTTCATCAACTTCATAGACAAGACCTTCAACTTCATGACTTTTATCATGCAACCAATTCCATACAGTTTGAAGAATTTTGTCATTCATTTCTGCTTTATAAAAATTTGCATAACCTCTATAAAGTTTTTCCCATTGATCTTTATCTTTTAATTGAATTTTTCTTATCAAAATTTTTCTACCATATCTTATGAGAAATAATTTTTTAAAATACTTTCATATATTTTAGTTAATTTTTTTAAATCTGTTATAGGCACAGATTCATCAACTTTATGCATAGTTTTTCCAACTAAACCAAATTCTAAACAAGGAGTAATTTTTCTGATAAACCTTGCGTCAGATGTACCTCCAGTAGTAGATAGTTTTGGCTTAATTTTTGTAATTTTTTTAATAGTATTTTGAATCATGTAGGTTGTTTTATTTGGTTTTGTTAAAAAAGATTCACCAGAAACATCATATTCTATATTAAATTTACATTTTGCTTTTTTAGCTATTGATTTAAATATGGCGTTCAATTTTCTTTTTAACGAATTTGATGAGTGTTTGTTATTAAATCTTATATTAAAAACGGCATTTGCTGAACCAGGTATAACATTATCAGCATGATTATCTATGTTAATTTTAGTCACCTCTAGGTTAGAGGCTTGAAAGTTTTTTGTTCCATTATCCAATTTTGTTTCCTTTAATTTTTTTAAAATCTTAATCATTGTATCGGAAGGGTTATTAGCTCTATGAGGGTAAGCCACGTGACCTTGGGTGCCAATAATTGTAAGCCTTCCAGTAATACTTCCTCTTCTTCCAATTTTAATCATTTCACCAAGTTTATTTGGATTAGTCGGTTCACCCACTATACAAAAATTAATTTTTTCTCTCTTTTTTTTTAAATACTCAACAACTTTTTTTGTTCCGTTAATAGCAGCACCTTCTTCGTCACCGGTAATTAATAAACTTATAGAACCATTAAATTTTTTATTTTTAGCTTTGAATTTACTTACAGCTGCTACAAAGCAAGCAATTGAAGCTTTCATATCATTAGCTCCTCTACCAATTAATTTATTATTTTTAACAGTTGGTTTAAATGGGTCCACACTCCAATCACTTATATTTCCTGGTGGGACAACATCTGTGTGGCCCGCATAACAGAAATTAGGAGAAAAGCTTCCAAGTCGTGCGTATAAATTTTTTATATTTTTAAAATTTATTTTCTGACATTTAAAACCAAGTGTTTTTAAATTTTTTGCTAGAAGATTTATCGTTCCTGCATCTTTTGGTGTTATGCTAGGTTTGCGAATTAATTCTTTAGCTAATTTTAATTCACTAATTATCATAAATTTTTTTAATCTCTCAATAGATCGTTAATTGAAGTTTTGCTTCTAGTTTTTTCGTCTACTTTTTTTACAATTATTACACAATACAACGCTGGTCCATCAGGGTTGTTTTTGCTTGGCATAGCGCCAGGCACCACAACAGAATAAGGTGGTACTTTGCCATAATGAACTTCGCCTGTTGCTCTATCAATAATTCTTGTTGATGCCCCTATATAAACCCCCATAGATAAAACAGAACCTTTTTTCACAATCACACCCTCGGCTATTTCAGCTCTCGCTCCAACAAAACAATTATCTTCAATTATTGTTGGGTTAGCTTGCATTGGTTCTAATACGCCTCCTATTCCAGCTCCACCGGATATGTGGCAGTTTTTTCCAATTTGTGCGCAGGATCCTACTGAAGCCCAAGTATCAATCATACTTCCTTCATCTACATAAGCTCCTAAATTTACAAACGATGGCATCAAGACAACATTCTTTGCTATGAAAGCACCTTTTCGCACAACACTGTTAGGGACCATTCTAAATCCTTCTTTAATAAATTTTTTCTCATTCCAATTTTTAGTTTTACCATCAATCTTGTCGTACCAAACAGCATAAGGTCCTTTTGAAGTTTTCATTTTATTAACTTTAAAACTTAATAAAATTGCTTTTTTTATCCACTGGTTAACAGTCCATTCATCGTTATTTTTTTCAGCAACTCGGATTTCTCCAGAATCTAATAAGTCAATAGTTTTAGAAATAGCATTTAATAATTTTCTGGTAGATTTAGGACCAACTTGGTTTTTATTATTCCAAGTTTCATTAATTATTTTTTCAAAAGAATCAATATTCATTATGCAGCTTTCACTAGGTTAATTTTTTTTAAAAACTCAGCTAAATTATTTATTTTATAGTTAATAAAGTTAGCATCCGAGTATTTTTTTGCCCAAGGTTCATCATTTTTAATCCAAATTGTTTTCATACCCATTTCATATGCTGGTTTTAAATTTCTTGCAATATCTTCAATAAATACACATAATTTTGGGTCAATTTTATGTTTTTCTACTAATTTTTTATAGGGTTCAATTGATGGTTTTGGAACAAATTCAGAATCAACAATATCAAAAATGTCATCAAAATGTTGATCTATTCCAATTCTTTGAGTGATATTTATTGCATGTTTCCTAGATCCATTAGTAAAAATAATTTTTTTCCCATCAAGTTTTCCAAGCTGCTCAGAAAGATTAAGGTCTTTTTGAAGAAAAGCAACGTCAATGTCATGAACAAAATTTAAAAATTCATCTGCATCTATTTTGTGATTTTTTATTAGCCCACTAAGTGTTGTGTTGTATTTATAAAAATAACTTTTTTGTATTTCCTTAGCCTTCTTTATATTTATTTTTAGTTTTACAGATATATATTTTGACATTTTTTTATCGATTTGATCAAATACTTTTGTTTTTCCTGAGTATAAAGTGTTGTCTAGATCAAAAAGCCAGAATTTAATTGATTGAAGTGATTTCATTTTCTAATTAGAGTTCCAGAACCTTTATCAGAAAATAATTCAAAAAGAATTGAATGCTGCTTCCTGCCATCAATAATCACAACACCTTTTACTCCATCATTTAAAGCATTAATACAAGTTCTCATTTTAGGTATCATGCCTTCATTAATTGTTTCATCGTAAATTAATTTTTCTGCATCAATTGGGTTAATTTCAGAAATTAGTTTCTTGTTTTTATCGTAGACACCCTCAACGTCTGTCATTAGTAATAATCGTCTGGATTTTAAACTTCTTGCTAATGCTCCGGCCGCTACATCTGCATTAATATTATAGGTTTGTTTTTTTTCATCTAAACCCATGGGCGAAATCACAGGAATAAAATTATCTTTTAAAATTTTTTTTATTTGATCTTTATTAACTCCGACAGGCTTTCCTACAAAACCCAGGGCTTCATTTTTTTTCTCGGCAGAAATTATATTATTTTCTTTAACAGTTATTGATTTTGCAGAACAGCCTTTTTTTTCTAAGGCAGAAACAATTTCCCTATTAAATTCTATCATTACTTCCTCAACTACTTTTATCACTCTTTCATCTGTCACTCTTAGACCCATAATAAATTTTGTTTCGATATTTAATTCATCTAATTTTTTTTTAATTCTTGGTCCACCACCATGAACAATAATCGGTGTTAATCCTAATTTTTTTAAAATTGTAACATCATCTATAAAATTTTTAAACAATTTAGGGTCTAAAAGAATTCTTCCACCACACTTAATAACTATTTTTTCTTTTAAATATTTTGTTATATATTTGTTAATCTCATTAGTTTTTGGTCCATTTTCGGGCCAAATTTTTTTTATTTTACTTTCTAGGTTTTCGGCAGGAGGCATTAATTATTCAAACAGTTTTTACTTTTGTTCCTCTTATAATTATCCATTGCTGTGTAATTGTTAGTATATTATTTACAGTCCAATACACTACTAGGCCAGATGGGAAAGGCGCCAAGATAATTGTTAAAAAAATTGGAAAAAACATAAAAATTTTTGCTTGTATAGGGTCAGGTGGAGTAGGATTTAATTTCTGCTGAACAAACATGCTTAAGCCCATTAATATTGGCCAAGCACCTATCATTAAAAAACTTGGAGGATCCCAAGGAATTAAACCAAATAAATTAAAAACAGACGTTGGGTCTCTTTCGGATAAATCTTTTATCCATCCAAAAAAGGGCTGGTGTCTCATTTCCAATGTAACATAAAGCATTTTATAAATTGCAAAGAAAAATGGAATTTGTATTAAAACAGGCAAACATCCAGAAACTGGATTAACTTTCTCTCTTTTGTATAAAGCCATCATTTCTTGTTGTAGTTTTACCTTGTCGCCTTTGTGCAATTCTTTAAGTCTTAACATTTCTGGCTGTAATATTTTCATTTTTGCCATAGATTTAAAGGAGTAGTTTGCAAGTGGAAAGAATATTAATCTAATTAAAGCTGTAATAATAACAATTGCAAAACCAAAGTTTCCAGTAAGTTTGAAAAAATAATCAATTATAAAAAATAATGGTTTAGTGAAAAAATAAAACCATCCCCAATCTATAGTTAAGTCAAATTTTTCTATACCTAATTTTTCTGCATATCCGTCAATAACCGAAACTTCTTTTGCTGCAACGAATGCTCTAATTTTATTTGTTATTGAGCTGTTAGGATTTAAAATAGTAGCCTGATTAATTATATAATTTGCTCTATATTTTTCATTTTTTGCAGAAAATTCAGCTTTAAATTCTTTTCCTTTTTCTGGGACAATGGCAGTTATCCAATATTTATCTGTAATACCCAGCCAACCTTTTGAACTAATAGTGGTAAATTTTTCTTTTTCTATATCATCGTAATCTTTTTCTTCAAGCTCTTCACCAAAAACTCCAATGAAACCTTCGTGCAAAATATATATTTGTCTGCCCTCGGGTTTACCTTTTCGAGTTATTTGAGCATACGGATAAAACTGAAAAGCTTTACTAGATTTATTTTCAATACCTTGGGTAATTTTAAATAAGAATTTGTCATCCAATTCGATTTTTTTTGTAAAAGTTAAACCTTCACCATTATTCCACTCAAGAGTTACAGGAGTATTTGGAGTCAGAACGTTATTTCCTTTGATTTTCCAAACTGTATCAATTAGTGGTAGTTTCGTTTTTTCACCTGGAGCAGAAGCCCAACCACTTTCAATAAAGTATTCATTTAGAGAGTTCTTAGGGTTTAAAAAAATTACTTTATTTTCGCTATCTAAAGTTTCTTTATAGTTTTTAAATACAACATCATCTATAATTGCACCACGCAGAGATATAGATCCTTTAATATTTGCATTTTCAACTTTAATTCTTTGTGTTTCAATTAAAGCGTCATTTCTCGAAACTTCATTTTTATAATCTTTGTCATCTACAGAAGGAGAGGAAATATCATTATCTGCTTCTATTTGTTTTTGTGATACTTGTTGTTCAACAATAGGAACTTCAAAGAAAGTCTGCCAAAAAATAAGAACTATTAATGAGAGAACAACTGCCAGCAATACATTTTTTGTTTCCATTTATTTTTTTCTCCTTTTAAGGTTAGGTGCGGGATCATATCCGCCTCTTCCACCTAAGATTTTTATTGGGTGGCATCTTAGGATTCTTTTTGTTCCTAAAATTGCACCTTTTAAAAATCCATTAAGATTTAAAGAATCAATAAAGTATTGAGAACATGTTGGTAGATATCTGCAGTTTGATGAAAAATATGGTGAAATAAAATATTTATAAAATTTTATTACTAAAATCAAAAGTTTTGTTAAAAATTTCATAATTACCTATATTTTTTTTATTTTATTAATTTTCTCAAACGTTCCGTTTACTTCATTAAGAACTTGTATAAATTTATCTTTATATACAGTATTTTTACCGAAAATTACATAAGTGTAGTTTAAGTCAATTAACCTAGTATTTTTCAAAATTTTCTGTACAGCATACTTTAATTTTCGTTTTATTTTGTTTCTTTTTACAGCATTACCAGTATTCTTTTTCATTACAAAGCTAATGTTCAGGCATTTATTTAAATTCTTTGAGTTTTTTTCAAAAAAAATTGTAAAATATTTTCTATTTAATTTTTTTTTTTTAAGAATTCGTAAAAAATCTTTACTCTGGTTCAGGCTCTTAAATTTAATCATCGCAGAACTTAAATTAAGTGGATATTTTTTTTCTTCCTTTAGCTCTTCTTCTAGCAATAGTCTTTCTACCACCTTTTTTTTGCATTCTGGATCTAAACCCATGCCTTCTTTTTCTTACTAATCGGCTTGGTTGGTAGGTTCTTTTCATAAAATTTAATTACTTATTGTTAAAATTTTTTGATATTTATAAGTAATAAGCGCATATAAGTACAGTTAAAAATCAGTTTATGAATCTTAATTTTTTAAATATGAAATTTGTTCTTGGGTTTGCCTATTTAGCTATAATTTCTATTGGTTTATATTTTTTATTTTCATTTATAGATGTCAAAGATCTAATGAGTTATGAATTTATTAGGACAAATAAAGATACTATTTTAAAATATAAAAACGAAAATTTTATATTTTTGGCTGTTACATTCTTTATATTTTCAATTATTTGGGTTTTGCTATTAGGTTTTGCGATGCCTCTTTTGCTATTTTCTGGTTTTGTTTTTGGAAAGTGGTGGGGAATATTAATTGTACTCACTTCCACAACAATAGGCGCCACACTTCTTTATATGCTAGTTGGGTTTTTTTTTCGAGAAGGTATCGAAAAAAAATTAGCAGAAAAATTTTCTAAACTAAAAGATCTTTTTAATAAAAATGATACTTTTTATTTTATGAGCTATAGATTTATTGGAGGAGGGGGAACGCCTTACGCTATACAAAATGTTTTGCCAGTTTTGTTCAATATGTCTGTTAAAAATTATGTAATAGCAACTTTTTTTGGAAGCATGCCCTCAATGTTTGTTTCTGTCTCACTAGGAAGTGGCATTCAAAATGTCATTGATAAAAATGAAACATTTAACTTTTCTGCAGCTTTGTATTCGCCAGAGATTTACGTTCCAATAATTGGTCTTTTTATAATTTTAATTTGCGCTTTTTTAGTCAAGAAAATTTATTTTAAAACTTAATAATAGCTTTGTAATTCTTTAAACGTTCCACCTAGAGTAAGAATAAAACTTATTTACTAAAAGATTTTTTAAACCTAATAAAGTTATAAATCCACCTAGAGCAAAAGCTACGTTTGCTAGATATATTGTTGTTAATGTTAATAATAGATCTTTTAGCGATTTGATATATTTAGTAATTTCAAACAAAATTAAAAAATTAATTAAAAAAAATAAAGAAAACAAAATTAGAATTTTGCTAGCTAATGCAATTTTAGAAATTAAAAAAATAATCGATGTTACCAATATTAAAAGTGGCAAAAGTGGCTGCAAGCCTTTTATTCCAATATTAAATGTAATTAAATTAAAAAAATCCATACCAAAACAAGATCTTTGAAGTAAAAATCCAAAAAATCTTCTATCCCGATGGTAGACATAAAGATCAGGGGAGTAAAATACTTTTAAATTAGGATTTTTAGATCTCACTCTTTCAAAAAATTCTTTATCCTCACCTGTGTATCTTTTTTTATCCATACCACCGTTTTTTAAGTAAAATTTTTTTTCCATAATAATATTGCAAGATTCTAACCAATCACAATATCTTTTTTTTGCTTTATATTTTCTGAAGCTAAGATAGCCAGAAACAAAGTAAGATCTTTTGCTTAGATAGCATATTTTTTCAGCATAACTTTGATTTGGAAATGGAAGTCCTGGTCCACCTGTAATGTCGGCTTTCTTTTCTTTAAGATATTTAATTCCAAGTTTAAGCCAATTTTTACCAGGGTAAGCATCGCTATCAATAAAAGCAATATATTTAGATTTAAATTTTTTAGCAGCTATGTTTCTTTTTAAAGACATATTAATTTTACCAACTATTAATTTTTTAATCTTATATTTCAGTTTTGGTAATTTAGTTTTATTTAGATAATCTAAAGCGACAGTGACAAAAAAATTTTTATAATTAATTTTATTTATTTCCTTTAAACATTTTAAAAGCTCATCATCAATTTTTATAGCTGGTATTATAATATTTACTCTTTCAGACATAAAACTAATAAGACTTAAAGAGAGAGCTTAATAAACTAGGTTGATATCTCCAATTACCCAAAATATTATATGATAAGGCACATTCATAAGTGCAATGACAGTTTGTTTTTTTAATAAAGTTTTTTGCGTCTGTTGTTAACTGGTTTTTCCAAATTTTCATAAAATCCAAATTATTTTCCCTTAAATTTCCCAAAAGTTTATCTTCTAATATTTCGCATGGGTAGACTAAACCTGCGGCAGTAATTATTCCAAATAAACTACCTGCGTGGCAAGGGCTTATATAGTGTGGCTCAAGATACATTTCTTTCGTAAGGTCCCAAGAAATCTCATCCTTTTTATTGTGCAGTTTTCCCTGAATAGAATCTAAATTATAATTTTTAATTGACTTGTTTTTTGTAGATTCTAAAATTTTATTTGTTAACCAGGAATAGGCTTCAAAAATTTTCTTTCTTTTTGCTTCTGGAGTTTTGTAAACTCCTTCATCTCTCACAATAGTACACTTTAAAGAATCAATGTGACATTTGTTTACCAAATAGTCATAAATATTTTTTATATCCTCACAATTTTCGTGATTAACAGTTATGCTGACAACTGGATTGACATTTTTTGAAGAAAATTTTTTTAGTCTAAAATATGTGTCAACACAACTATCAAACAAATTTTTAATTTTTCGAACTTTATCGTGCTTTTCTGGGAAATCATCTATTGAAATTTGAAAAGTAAGCTCAATATCATTTTTAAAATTTATAATTTCTTTTGCAAAATTTTCAATTCTATCAGGCAAACTTGCGTTAGTAGTAATATAAATAGATTGAATGGTTGTGTTTGAAATATATAATTTTGCTATATCCACTATATCTTTTCTTGCAAATGGCTCACCTCCAGTTAAATTAACATTTAACAAGGACTGTCCCATATTTTTAGTTAATTTTTCTATCTCATTTAAAGATAACTCTCCTTTAAAAGTTTTAGGATCATCAAAATCTATAAAACAAAATGAACATCTGGCATTACATCTATTTGTTAAAAAATGAACAACACTTATAGGTTCATTTTTTGTAAAATTAATATTTTTTAAAACTCTAATAAGGTTAGCTTTTTTTGTGATCATATTTTTTATTATAAATATTTTTTATTTTATATGTTTTATTAGCTATTAATAATTATTTTTGCTATCCGAAGCAAGAAACCAATCAGTGTCTTTTACTGCCATAAGTGAGCTATGCCATCCAAACTATACAAGTACTCGTGAAATTAGAATTATCAAATATATAGTTTTTAGTTAAGCTAAAAATTGCCATGTTATTTAAGTAACTTGCATTAAACCAAACAACAAAGTAAAAGCTATTATTAATAAATGGCGAAATTATGGGTATACATTATAATTATAAATCAAAACGTGGCGAAAGGGCCATGTTAAAAGAAGCTAAGAGAAAAGCTCGCCTAGCTCAAAAACGAGCAAAAAGATCGTTGACCCCCGAATCTGAAGAAAAAGAAGAAATCAAAACACACGATATTAAAAAAACAATAACTTTAGATGATTTAACAAATCCAAATAGAGAATAAAATGGATGCAAGTAAATCAAAAAAAAGAACAAAGATTAAAAAGAGTAAAAAAATTATTAAGACATAATCTTAAAAAAAGAAAAATATTTCAAAATAAAATTAAAAAAATAAATTATAAATGAGTATTTTATCAGATCGATGGATTAAAAAAATGGCCATTGAAAAGGAAATGATTAGTCCATTCATACCCGAGCAAAAAAGAGGGAAAGCAATTTCTTATGGCTTATCTTCTTTCGGTTATGACGCAAGAGTTTCTAATGAGTTTAAAATTTTTACTGATGTAGATTCTGCTATAGTTGACCCAAAAAATTTTAATTCTAATAGCTTCGTTTCAAGAAAGGTCGAAGAATGTATTATCCCACCCAATTCTTTTGTTTTAGCTAGCACAGTTGAATATTTTAAAATACCAAAAGATATTTTGGTTATATGTTTAGGCAAATCAACCTATGCTAGATGCGGAATAATTGTAAATGTAACTCCACTTGAACCTGGTTGGGAAGGTCATGTCACACTAGAATTTTCTAACACCACACCTCTGCCTGCAAAAATTTATGCTAACGAAGGTGTAGCTCAATTTATTTTTTTAAAGGGTAATGAAGAACCATCTATTACTTATGAAAAAAGAAATGGTAAATACATGAAGCAAACTGGAGTAACTTTACCAAAAGTCTAATTAAAGAAATTAATGCAAAAATTAGAAATTAAAGGTGGTAGAAAATTATCAGGAACTATCACTATTTCTGGTTCAAAAAATGCGACCTTACCAATACTCGCATCTACAATTTTATCAAATAAAAAAATTATAATTAAAAATATACCTATAGTAAAAGATGTAGAAACTATGGCGGAGTTGTTAAAGACTATAGGCTCAAACATTAAGTTCAATAAAAAAAAAAAAGAAATTGAAATTATAAACAAAAAGTCATTAAAAACTTTTGCTCCCTATAATCTTGTAAAAACAATGAGAGCGGGAGTTTTAGTTCTTGGGCCTCTATTAGCAAAATATAGAACTGCAAAAGTGTCTTTGCCAGGTGGATGTGCTATTGGATCAAGACCTATTGATATCCACTTGGAAGCTTTAAAAAAAATGGGTGCAAAAATAAAAATAAAAGATGGATACATTCATGCAGAAGCTAGAAAAGGTTTAATGGGGTGTTATATAAAATTTCCAAAAATATCTGTAGGTGCTACAGAAAATATTTTAATAGCTGCTTGCTTTGCTAAAGGCAAAACTCAATTAAGAAATTGCGCCTTGGAACCTGAAATAGATGATCTTATTATTTTTTTAAAAAAAATTGGTTGTAAAATTGTAAAAAATGGAAAAAGGAGTATAAATGTTTTGGGTGTAGATAGCTTAAAATCAACCGTACACAAAGTTATTTTTGATAGAATTGAAGCGGGAACATATATTATCGCTGCGGCTTTAACTAAAGGCTGTTTAAAAATAAAAAAAATAAAACCTCAAATTATGTCGACTGAAATAAATATCTTAAAAAAAATGGGGGTCAATATAATTAAAAAAAAAGACTACCTAATTGTCAGCCGTTCAAAAAAACTTAAAAGTATTAATATTACAACTAAACCTTACCCAGGTTTTCCAACAGATTTGCAAGCACAAATTATGGTTTTAATGACCAAAGCCCAAGGACACTCGACAATAACAGAAAATATTTTTGAAAATCGCTTTATGCATGTATCCGAATTAAAAAGAATGGGAGCGAGTATTGAAACCAAAGGTAATAAAGCAAAAATTTATGGAAAAACCAAATTAAAAGGAGCAGAATTAATGGCAACAGATTTAAGAGCTTCAGTGTCTTTAGTGCTGGCAGCACTTGTTTGTTTCAACAAAACTATTATAAATAGGATCTACCACTTAGACAGAGGATACGAACAGATAGAGCAAAAATTATCAAGATGTGGGGCTCAGATTAAAAGATTCGAGTAAATAATTATTAAAAATAACCAAAATATGTAAAACATTTTTTATATCTAAAATTTGAATGTTGATTTATATGATAATATTAAATAAAACTAGAAAAAAAAAAGGAGACAAGATTGAGTAAACAAGATTTTTTAGAATTTAAAGGCAAAGTAACGGAGCTGTTACCTAACGCTATGTTTAGAGTAAAACTTGAAAATGATCATGAAATTTTGGCACATACAGCTGGAAAGTTAAAAAAAAATAGAATAAGGGTATTGACTGGTGATAATGTTTTAGTTCAAGTTACACCTTATGATCTGACCAAAGGTAGAATAATCTTTAGGTTTTAATTAGGCTAGGTAGCTCAGTCGGTAGAGCAGAGCCCTGAAAAGGCTTGTGTCGGCGGTTCGATTCCGTCCCTGGCCACCACCTTTGCGGTTTTTTAAAACTATATTTCAACTTGACATATCTCATTCAAATCTATTTAAAGGGACAATATTGTAAGAAATTGCAATTAAATTAATAAACAAGGAACAAGTATTAAGTAAATGAGTCTTAAAGGTAAAGTTAAGTGGTTCAATGGAGCAAAAGGATACGGATTCATTGAACGTGAAGATAAAGAAAAGGATGTTTTTGTACATCATAGTGCAGTTAGTGAAGCCGGACTAAAATATATTAACGAAGGCGAAGAACTAACATTTGAAGTCGAAAATGGTGAAAAGGGCCCTTCCGCAGTAAAACTACAAAAAGTGTAGTCTTATATTTCAAAAATTTCACAAAACTTGAACAGTGCTAAATAGATATTTAATAAAATTTGCTCCAGTAAAACTTATTATTAGATTGACTAATAATGAGTCTAAATAAATAACGAAAGGTAAGTAACATGAGTATAAAAGGAAAAGTTAAATGGTTTAATCCAACTAAGGGATACGGTTTCATCGAAAGAGAAGATAAAGAAAAAGATGTATTCGTTCATTCTTCAGCAGCTAGAGATGCTAATATGGATTTAAACGAAGGTGATGCATTAACATTTGAAGTTGAGAATGGCGAAAAAGGCCCTTCTGCAGTAAATCTACAAAAAGCTTAATCAAACACAATCTATTGTTGCAAAGTGAAAACTTTATGTTACTTTGCAGCAATGATTAAAAAAATAAAAATTCCTAATTTTACGAACGCAAAACACTATTTTGCCCATGCTAGGCTATTGCTTAGCTATTAATCATACAAAAAAATTTTAATTTACAATAATTTAATATAAAAAGGAGATATGCAGCTGTAGCTCAGTTGGTTAGAGCACTAGTTTGTGGAACTAGGGGTCGGTGGTTCGAGCCCACCCAGCTGTACCAAAAAA
>Ga0114993_10004810_pt1 | contig 13270 bp, 9 predicted proteins | sample ArcticOcean_MG_C_FD_87042 | JGI IMG/M metagenome (GOLD analysis project Ga0114993, IMG submission 87042) | Marine microbial communities from western Arctic Ocean - ArcticOcean_MG_CB2_150 | ecosystem: Environmental > Aquatic > Marine > Oceanic | place: Arctic Ocean: Canada Basin | collected...
AGGCCCTCTGTCAGCTCCGGATACAAAGTGAACTGAAGCGGCCGAAAGGATCGTCCTTGCTCGCCGGTAATAACCAGGCTGTCGAGCGGCGCCGCGGCTGGAATTTCAACGGTGATTTCCTGGGCGTACCTAAAACTCCAGGGCACATGGGGCGAAATTTTTTGGTAGCTGGAGCCCTTGTACCTACCCCCACGACCGTCGCCCGCTTCGATCGCGACCAAGGACGTGTACGGGGACGCTTGGAGAGCAACCGTAACGGTGAACTCCTTGTTATTGCGGTTAAATCCGATCACTCTCGGGTATTTGGCCTGCGGAATCACCGTGGGGTAGATCCCGATTACGACCCCCAGACCGGCCACTCCGCCGCAGGCGGCTGCCGCCAGCATCACAATCGAGATCCACACACCAACTCGGGTGATCACGAACTGCGAGTCCGCAGTTTATTGGGAACCAGCAATATCCCTGCCGCAATATCGAGGCTGCGCATGCTTCTCCCGATGGCATTAAAGATCAATCGAGTTCGCTCGTCCTATCCGGCGGACACCATTTTCGCCGTGACCCGTTGACGACGGCTTACTCTCCAATATAATTGGCTAGATAGAAGCCAATCCACCAAGGAGCCACGCAAGATATGCCCAAGCTCGCAGCCAACCTGAGTATGATGTTCAACGAGGTCGACTTCCTGGACCGCTTCGGCGCGGCGGCGGAAGCAGGCTTTGCCGGCGTCGAGTACGTCTCTCCGTACGAGTACGATAAGACAGACGTCGCTGAGATGTTGCGTCGCCACCGGCTCACTCAGGTCCTCTTCAACCTTCCCGTGGGCGATTGGGCCGCGGGAGAACGAGGCATCGCCTGCCACCCCGGACGTGTTGAAGAGTTCCGCGCCGGCATTGACTCAGCTATCGAGTACTCTGGCGTCCTTGGCTGCCTACAAGTCAACTGCCTCGCAGGTATCGCCCCGACAGACGCCGCCCCTGAGACACTTCACGAGACATTCGTATCCAACCTGAGATTCGCGGCCCAGCGACTCGAGGACGCGGGAGTCCGCCTCCTGATCGAGCCCATCAATCAGCGGGACATCGCGGGCTTCTATCTGCGGGACACCAAACACGCCCTCGACATAATCGCGGAGGCCGCCGTCTCCAATCTGTACGTGCAGTACGACATCTACCACATGCAGGTCATGGAGGGCGATCTGGTGCCCACAATGCAGGCCAACCTCGACTCGATTTCGCACATTCAAATCGCCGACACTCCAGGCCGCAACGAGCCTGGCACCGGCGAGATCAACTACCCATTCGTCCTGAAAGCTATCGACGAGATGGGTTACGAGGGGTGGGTCGGGTGCGAGTACAAGCCGGCCACCACCACCGTGGGGGGCCTTGGCTGGGCCGCCGACTACCTGGGGAAGTAGCCCGGGAATATCCCTTTCAATAGGCTGTGATCGAGCAGTGGCGGCTCGGAGTATCCTGTCACGCTCCTGCTAAAGCAGCAGCCCGTCCACATCGCCTACCTTCGAATTAGAACCCGCGGCCTCCTGAACAGCTGTCGGACTCTGAATCCGGGTCCCATAATCTCGTTCCCAGTACCCAAAATTTGCTCCGGTTTTTCAGCGGCACAATGATATACTGTCGTCACCCTAATATTGCGTAATTCTGCGGAGGACGAGATGGCGACAGACTTGATGCCGGAGGTCGGCACCGGCGGCGAACGTGACGACGTGCTGCACGAGATTCAGAAGCGTATCTTGTGGCTATCCATCAACATGGTGGACCATGCCAACCGCATCCGGAAGGGCCCCGGCGGAGTCAAGGTAGGAGGCCATCAGGCCTCCAGCTCCTCCGTCGTGACCATCATGACCTACCTGTACTTCGAGTACATGCGAGTGGGCGATCGCATCTCCATCAAGCCCCACGCATCCCCGGTCTTCCACGCAATCCAGTACCTGCTCGGCAATCTGGATGCCGAGTATCTGACCAAACTCAGGCAGTTCCAAGGGCTTCAGGCCTATCCCAGCCGCACCAAAGACCCGGACGGGGTCGACTTCTCGACGGGCCCGGTGGGAATCGGAGCTGTTGCACCCAATTTTGCATGGTTGGCCGAGGAGTACGTACGTAACCACCTCAACGAGGACAGTGGCGTTGGTCGTCGCTTTATCAGCCTCGTTGGAGACGCCGAGCTTGACGAGGGGGTAGTCTGGGAAGGCATCGCCGACCCTGCCCTGGAGGGCCTTGAGAACGCCCTGTGGGTCGTCGACCTCAATCGCCAGAGCCTCGACCGCGTCATCCCCGGTATCAGAGCCGATGTCTGGCGACAAATGTTCGACGCCAACGGCTGGAACGTCATCGACGCCAAGTACGGCAAGAAGCTCCAGGCGGCCTACGAGCTGCCTCGGGGCGATCTGCTTCGCGACAGCATCGACGGCATGTCCAACGAGATGTATCAGAGACTGCTCCGGGTTGACGCCGCCACTCTACGCGAGTGGTTGCCTCGAACAAGTGAGCACCCCACCGACATGGCCGAATTCATCGGCCAGTGGGACGACAACGATCTTCAATCTCTGCTGCGGAACCTCGGTGGCCACGACTTCGCGATGCTCCGTGAGGCCTTCAGGAAGGCTGATCAGGCGACTGGCCCAACCGTCATGTTCGCCTATACGCTAAAGGGATGGATGTTGCCGATTGTCGGCGACCCTCAGAATCACTCTGCCAACCTCAACGAGCAGCAGATGGCCGAGGTCCGTGAGGCCCTGGGTATCGACGAGAGCGAACTCACAGCAAGGCTAGGGTCCGACACTGCCGCCGGGCGACTATGCCTCGAAACGGGCTCCCGACTCCAGCTGCAAAAGCGCCAGAACGACGCCCCGCCCGAGATTGAAATACCAACCAGCTTCGGCCGGACGTACCGCGGCGAATCCTCTGCCCAGCAGGTATTCGGCCAGGTACTCACCGAGATTTCACGTAACCATGCTGCGCTCCGCGAGCGGCTGGTCACAACGAGTCCGGACGTTGCTAGCTCCACGAACTTGGGAGGCTGGATCAACCGCGTCGGCATCTATGGAAAATCCGCTCAGGAAGATGTCCCGGAGGAGAGCGAGGCTCGATCGCTACAGTGGGTCGAATCCGACCAGGGCCAGCACATCGAGCTGGGTATCTCGGAAAACAACCTGTTCACATGCCTGGGGCAACTCGGACTCACCTTCGAGATGACGGGCGAACTGCTCTTCCCGATCGGCACCGTCTACGACCCCTTCGTTCGCCGCGGCCTCGACTCATTCATGGTCAGCGTCTATTCGGGGGCGCGATACATCGTCGTCGGCACCCCTTCTGGCGTCACTCTCGGCCCCGAGGGTGGGTCACACCAATCGGTAATCACACCCGCCATCGGCATCGGGCTGCCCGATTTGGCCTACTACGAGCCTTGCTTTGGCCAAGAGTTGGAGTGGATATTGCTGTCGGCGCTGGACAAGATCCGAACGAGGGTCGAGTCGACATATCTGCGCCTGACCACCAAGCCCGCCGACCAGTCCTTGTTCACACCGCCATCCGATCCGGCCGAACTGGAGCAGTTGCGACAACAGGTTATCGCCGGGGCGTACAGGCTAGTCGACCGCAGCGGTGAGGACGGCTACGCTCCTGGGGAGAACGTGGTAAACGTGTTCGCCTGTGGAGCGATGGTCCCGGGGGCGATTGATGCCAGTAATCAACTCCTCGAAGAGGGTGTGTTTGCGAACGTAATCAATGTTACCGGGCCGGGCCCCCTTTACAGTACCTTCCAGGACTCTGTCCACCAGTCCATGAAGACCGGGGAGCGTGACAAGCCATTCCTGGACGGCGTGCTGTCACCTGAAGAGCGCCATGTGCCAATCGTGACCGTCATCGACGGGCACCCACAGACACTGGCCTGGTTGGGAGCGGCGCTGGCGGCGCCCACATTCCCGCTCGGTGTGACACGGTATGGCCAGTCGGGTACGCCCGAGGACCTGTACCGCGAATACGAGATAGACTCCACCAGTGTCATGGCGGCCAGCTTCGACGCGCTCGGGATGTAGGGGCTGCGGGGCCTGGCTATGCCACCATGCGACCCCGCCCCAGCATAAAAAGAAGAGAAATATTGATGTTGTCTGTGAGGGACGCCCTCACACTCCCGGCATAGAGGCTATCGCCCCTCTGCACTCCCCTTTTCCCTAATCCAGAAAAGGGCCGATGTGCAAGTCAGGGAAGCCCCTAGAGTTTCCGCCCGGGGTGAACTCGTCGAACCACCATTCGGCAAGCTCCACTTACTTGTTCGCGTCCGAGTTCCCCAACAGCGACCCTCGCCCCTTTGCATTGACCTCCTCCTAAGCTACACTGCCAGCGGAAGCGCGAGACCCCCACCTCAGTCCTCATATCTAGGGCTGGAGATGAATGGGAATACAGCGTCAATCTCAGGGAGTGAACTGCAAAATGGCTAGCGTGGACGTTCTCGACGGCATCATGAACTGGCGAAACATCGGGCCTTTTCGGGGTGGGCGTGTCGTGGCAGTGGCCGGGCACCCATCAGACCAAAACGTCTTCTACTTCGGCGCGTGCGCCGGGGGCGTTTGGAAGTCCACCGACGGCGGCACGTACTGGGAAAACGTCTCAGACGGCGACTTCACCACGGCCTCTGTCGGAGCTATCGCGGTGGCCGAGTCCGACCCGAACGTGATCTACGCCGGCACCGGCGAGGCGTGCATCCGGGTCGACGTGACCCATGGCGACGGCGTGTACCGCTCCAATGACGGCGGTGCGACATGGATGAACCTTGGGCTCAAGGACACACGCCATATCTCTCGCGTCAGGGTGCACCCCTCAAATCCCGATATTGTGTACGTCGCCGCGCTGGGACATGCCTTCGGGCCCAATAAAGAGCGAGGGGTTTTTCGTAGCCAAAACGGCGGTGCCAACTGGGAGCGTGTGCTCTACAAGAGCGATGTTGCAGGGGCCGCCGATCTCGTCATCGACCCAACAAATCCCCGACGACTCTATGCGACCCTTTGGCAGGGCAAGCGTTCTTTCTGGGACATGAGCAGCGGAGGACCCGACTCCGGGGTCTACAGGTCGGACGACGGCGGCGACACCTGGACCGATATCTCCGACAACCCCGGACTGCCCGAGGGCCTGAAAGGGCGCATGGGCGTGGCAGCCTCCGCTGCAAAGTCTGGGCGCATCTGGCTGCTGATCGAAGCCGAACACGGCGGCCTGTTCCGCTCCGACGACGGCGGCGACACCTTCGAGAAGGTCAATGATAGCGAGGAGGTGCGCTCTAGGCCCTGGTACTACACCCACGTCTTCGCCGACCCCACGGACGCCGAAACAGTATGGGTGCTGGCGATGCAGTCCCTTAAGTCCACCAATGGCGGACGCACATTCGAGAAGATCACGACGCCCCACGGCGACAACCACGACCTGTGGATAGACTCGCGCAATCCCCTCAGGATGATCAATGGCAACGACGGCGGCGCATGCGTCACCTACAACGGGGCCGACACCTGGTCCAGTATTTACAACCAGCCCACGTCCGAGATTTACCACGTCGCCACCGACGACCAGTTCCCCTACAGGGTATACGGCACGCAGCAGGACAACTCCGCGTTGTCCGTGCCGACTCGGTCGTTTAAAGGGGCGCTACTCTGGGAGGACACATACACGGTTGGCCTGTCAGAGTCGGGCAAGATCGCGGTCAAGCCTGGCGATTCCAACATCGTCTACTCCTCATACCCGGGAGGGACGCTACAGCGCTATGACCACGTGACCGGACAGGTTCGGGTGATCATGCCCTGGCCCGAGTACAACCAGAACACGGCTCCCGCCGATTTCAAGTATCGCTTCGCATGGGAGTTTCCGATAGTAATCTCACCCCATGACCCCGACACTCTCTACATCGGTGGCAATATCGTCTTCCGTTCGCGGGACGAGGGCACGTCATGGGATCCGGTGAGCCCCGACCTGACGCGCGACGACCAGTCAAAGCAGCAACTTTCGGGCCCCATTACATCGGAGGGTCCGTGGGCTGAGATGTATTGCACCGTCTACGCCTTCGCCGAGTCGCCCCACGAGCAGGGCGTGCTGTGGGCGGGCAGCGACGACGGCCTGGTCCACCTGTCGCGGGATGGCGGCGGGTCCTGGGCAAACGTAACTCCACCTGGGTTGCCGGAGTGGGCGCTGGTGTCGTCCATCGAGCCATCGTCCCACGATCCGGCTACGACGTACGTGGCCGCGACGCGGTACAAGCTGGACGATAACCGGCCCTTCATTTTCAAGACGCAGGACTACGGCGACACGTGGACCCAGATCACCACTGGGATCCCCGGCGACGACTTCACCCGCGTCGTGCGGGAGGACCCGGAGAGGCCGGGCCTACTCTACGCAGGGACCGAGACTGGCGTGTACGTGTCCCTCGACGGCGGTGATCAATGGGATGCGCTGCGAACCAACCTGCCAGTGGTGCCCATTTATGACCTGCAAATTAAGGACGGAGATCTAATTGCGGGCACCCACGGACGCTCGTTCTGGATCCTCGACGATCTGTCCCCGCTACGTGAACTGACCGAGGCCGCCTTATCCGCGCCAGCCCACCTGGTCAAGCCAAGAAACTACACGAGGCTACTTCGGCAGGCCGGCTCGATCCTGGACGATACCATCGGAAAGCAGTACATGTCCGACATCCTGGGCCCACCGATGACATACCGCCAGGTGGAGACGCCTGGGGGCGGCAGAGAACGCATCTACCTGAACGCCGGGACGAACCCGCCGGACGGCGTTTCCGTGTACTATCACCTCGCAGATGAGCCGGAGGTGGAAGTGGCGATAACCCTCCGCGCACCATCCAGCGCAGCCATCAAGACCTACTCCACCGAATTGCAGGGCGACGGCCGGCTCGATGCACACCAGGGCATGAACCGGTTCCAGTGGGATACTCGGTATCCGCAAGGTAAGGAACTTGGTGATGTCGCGGGTGGCGTTTCTCCGTTCGGAGCAAAAAACACCGGCCCTCTGGCGCCCCCCGGCACCTATACGATCGAGCTCACAACCGGCGGCAATACCAGCGAAGCGTTATTCGAGATCGCAGCCGACCCCAGGTCGAATGTCAGCCAGGCGGATCTTGACGCACAGTTTGCACTCCAAATCGCGATCCGCGATCTCTACTCCGAGACCCATGGCCAGGTGGTCAAGATTCGGAACCTGCGCGACCAGGTCCAGCAGTGGGCCGCGCGGGCGGAGGGTCATGCGGCTGAAGCTAGGCTCACGGAGGCTGCGGGGGCGATCGCCGGAAAGCTGGGCGACGTGGAGAACGAGCTAGTGCCCTTCAGATCCGCTGGCACACAGCCACGAGGAATTCCTCTGGGCCTCTACGCGAAACTCAAGGAGCTGATGGGCGTCGTAGCCAGCGCAGATTGGGCTCCTACAAAGTCCTCCCGTGACGTGTTCGCCTCGCTGAACGAGCGTCTCGATTCACAAGCCGACGACCTACAACGCATCGTTGACGAGGACGTGACGGGCTTCAAGGAGTTGATCGCGGAGTACGAAATTCCTGAGATTTTGCCGTAGGGCGTCGGCACGTGTTAGGGTGTGTTCGGCAGGATATTGTGTATTCGAGAGGTGAGTAATGGTCACTGTTGAGGTAAACAAGCTCGACTAGGTTCGCCTGCGAAACAGCCTGGTAACAACTAGAGCCATGAGTAGGCGGCCTCGGTCGCGCTGCTCATGGCTCTTTGGTCTCCTGAAGATCGATGGCCATGAGCCCCTTGGGTTTGTGGCCATTTTTTGTTTATGAAAAGGAGATCGCACGTGAACTACGGATTTGAAGACGTACTGCTTACCACCGATAGATTTGAGCTAAGGCCATTCGGCCTGGAAGACGTAGACGAATACTTCGATTACGCGAGTGACGCCGAGATGAGCCTCTACACCGGGACGCCGAGTCCGTTCACTCGTCGGAGGGCCGAGGAGGGCGTGCGCCGCAGCCACAGCGTGAGGAACGGAGACAGGGTCGACTACGCAGTCTATGGCCTTCTCCGAGAGGAGTGGAAGCGGGAAGCCTAGGCTCGGCTGAGCTTAGATGAAAGTGCTCGATTGAAGTGAAGGGGCCGGCCGAGTGGACGGCTCCTCGAAAATTCGACTAACTCGATATTTCATGACTCTGGCCCGTCCGGTGGAGTTGACACAGGCAGCGTAAAGCTGAATATGCTCCCACCGCCGACCTCGCTTTCGAGCCAGATTTCTCCTCCGTGAAGCTCCACTAGGGCCCGGGTTATGGCCAGGCCCAGGCCTGTTCCTGTCGTGACACCAGTTGTCGAATCGCTGACTCTGTAAACCCTTCGAATATCCGTACAGCGTCAGCTTCGGCAATACCTAGGCCTTCATCTCGAACACTCACCTTTGCGAAGTCGCCGCCTTCGTCCGGTGTCGCTACCGCGACTTCGATCGCGCCGTTGGAGGGGCTGTACTTGATGGCGTTACTCATCAAATTGGCCAAGATCTGTACGACTCGGCCGCGATCACCTACTACCAATACGGGCGCCGACATTCCCAGCGTCGAGACCTCAATCGCTTTTGCCGTCGTGTCAGAGCGCATGTCTGACACGATCTGATCTATCGCCTCACGCAGATCGAAAATGTCAGGGGATTCGGCTATCGGTATCGCCAGCCCGCTCCCTGAGAATCAGAACTCGCTGCAGGCAGGCTGATCGGGAAAGGCCAAAGCGGTGGCCAGATATCCACAATGACACTCGGTGTCCCCAGACTTTCCCTTCGCGGGAAAGAATTTAAACAGCAATGCGTGCAACAAAAGCGTAAATTGACATGCCAGCGTAGTGCCAGATACAATGCAAATACCGGCGCAATAGCCGATTACCAGATACGGAGAGTGCCCGATGGCCGAAACGGCGACCTTGACCCAGGACACCGTGCTAGAGGCTCTGAAGGACGTATACGACCCAGAGATTCCGGTCAACGTTGTTGACCTCGGGCTCGTCTACGACTGTAGTGTCGACGACGGAGACGTATCCGTCAAAATGACTCTTACTTTCGCCGGTTGCGGAATGGGTCCTTACATCGCGCAGCAGGCCGAGTGGCGGATTGCGGAGATGGAAGGCGTCGAAGATGTCGAGGTCGAGATGGTGTACGAGCCACCTTGGTCTCCCGACATGATCTCCGAGGACGGCAAGTCACAGTTGGGACTGGACTAGCTTCCGACGAGAGCCGACGACTGACAATATCATCGGTGATTACCAGCCCCTTCGCTGCGATAAGCGACCGAAAACCCCCGGCTTGTTCTGGTCAGCCAGTACAGCCGGATTTACGGAGTCTGACCTTTGACCCAACCTCAACCCGCCAATCCTCAGGCCGCACAGGCCCGCGCCAGAATCCAACAAATGAAGCGCTCCTTCGAGGAGAAGCGCGCCATCACAGACAGCCTTGCAGGGGTCAAGCGGACAATTGGCGTCTACAGTGGTAAGGGCGGGGTAGGCAAGACAACCGTCGCCGTCAACCTGGCCGTCACGCTTGCACAGGAAGGTGCGAGGGTCGGCATCTTAGATGTCGACATTGACTGTCCCAACGTGGTCCGGGCGATGAAGGTCTCGGAGGCTCCGACCGTCAACGAAGACAAGAAAATGTACCCGCCGGAGCGTTTCGGCGTCCGCGTCATGTCGATGGGCTTCTTCCAAAAGGACGAAAAGGAAGCGATCATCTGGCGCGGTCCGATGGTCCATAACGCCATTAACCAGCTGCTGCAGTCCACGGACTGGGGCGAACTCGATTACCTGATTGTTGATCTGCCCCCGGGCACATCGGACTCACCGCTGACAGTGATGCAAACCCTGACCCTCGACGGCTTTGTGGTCGTTACTACGCCTCAGGAGCTGTCCAAGGTAGACGCCCTGCGCTCTATCAATATGATAAAGACGCTGAAGGTGAAAGTGCTGGGGATCGTCGAGAATTTCTCCGGCGAAATGTTCGGCAGTGGCGCAGGCGAGGAGCTTGCTTCGGAGCTTGACCTGCCATTCCTGGGACGGCTGGAACTGCGTTCCGACTACCGGGACACGTCACGCCCAACGGTCCTGACCAGCAAGACAGTCCTTGGCGAGTACCAGCAAATAGTGGAGCAGGCCAAGGCAGTACTGGAAACCTTGGATGCCGCCCAGCCGGAGCCCGCTGAGGACAAGTAGGGCTGCCAGCCGCTTCCGCTAGCCCTCACCCACCGCCTGGTAGATTTCATCGAGCCAGACCACCAACTCTGCCGTGGCGTCGTTGCCCGGTACCCCGTTGCCGAGTTCCGTCTCCCAGAACCCATCATTCGTCTGCGACTTGATGAGGCTGTCCCCGACCCTGATTGCCATATCTCGGTACTGTTGCTCTCCGGTCAGCGTGTGCATGATCGCCGCAGCCCACCCTAACTTCCCGGCACGCAATAGACTGAAGTGGTAGTCGCCGACGTGATCGGCGAACCGCATGTACTCTCTTGCTAGCTCCAGCCACTCCGGTCGGCCCGTCGCCGTGTAGAGCCGCGTGAGAAACCCCGCCGCTATTCCCGGATGGAAGAATGACTGGTCGCGTGACTCGTCGCGGGTGAGTACATATCTGAAATCGTCGCCATCCAGCACCTCTGTGATCAGGCCTGTCGCACGGCTGTAAACCGTGTACATCTCCTCAGGATAGTTGGGCTGGTCTTCCATCATCCTTCTCATCCAGTTGCCCACACCCTCGGCCACGTCCAGCATGCCCGTGTAGATGGCGCACCAGCCGGCGCCGGCCACCACCCACAGATCCTCCTTCGTGTCCATCTCCCGCTCGGTTGGACTGGAGTAGAAACCGCCGCTCTCTGGGTCCCAGAAGTCCATGATGAACTCCATGCCCCGCTGGGACAGGTCGAACTGGCCCATGCGCTGAGCGGCCTTGATGACCCAGGCGTTGTGGTAGATGTAGTAGTAGCTATCCAACTCGTTGGCAGGTCGCGGACCGAAGTCGCCGTCTGGGGTAAGCCCATGCTCTCTGATCCAGCTCAACAGACGGCTGGCAGCGGCGGACTCACCCGCTACCAGGAGCGCAGCCGGAACCTTGTAGTATTCCGTTACGCCCAGGGCCAGGTCGCCGAAGCTGCCGTCCTCGTGAATATGCTGCATGAGGTAACGGACACCCTTGTCCCTGGCCTCTTTGAATCTACTCATGGTCGCCTCCCCTGGCACTGGATGCCCCGAAATTTATCACACTGGCACCAGTTGGTGCTGTCTGGGAAATGGCTGGCGGGCGTACCAAAAGATACCCTCACCTCAATCCTCTCCCTCCAAGGGAGAGGAGGCCCCGCCCGGCTAGTAGTCGATGTGCATGAGGTTGGAGAGTGACGCCTCGTTATCACCCGACTCGATGCGGCCAATCAGATCGACTATTGACCTGTTGACGGGTGTGCGAACGCCGACCTCGAGGGCCCTTCGGACGACGTAGCCGTTGAGGTGCTGGGCCTCGGTCTTTCGTCCCTTTACTATGTCCTGAGCCAGGGATGGACGACCACTGCCAATATTCTTACCGGACTCGATCATCTGCTGCTCGACCTCTTCCCGGGCTGCACCGTCTGTTGCCGCCGCGAGAAACATGTCCGCAGAGACGCCGCTGATTGGCTCGACTCTTACGCCCAGGCCACCCGCTACGGTCAGAAGCTCAGCCGCGATAGCTATGGAAACGCCACGAACTTCGGAGTTCTCGCGCAGCTCGGCTGATCGTAGCCCGGTGATGGCAGCGAGGGCATTGCTCATGCAATTGATGGCCAGTTTGGACCAGCGGTCCCCCCATAGATTATTCGTGATCCTCGTCACGCCTGCGTCGCCCATCACTTCTGCCATCGCCTGCAAACGAGGACTGGTCAGGCCGGAGGGCTCACCCAGCGCGAAGGCGGGGCGGTCCGAGGCGCTGGTGCGCTCAGGCCTGCCCGGCTCATACATCGCCGCACCGAGCGTGACGACACAGCCCGTGACCCGTGGCCAGCCTACTACGCTGGCAATTGCGTCCTCGTTGATTGAGTTCTGGGCCGACATGATGTAGCCACCGGAAGCGAGGTATGGCTCAATGAACTTGGCGGCCCACAAGGTGTCGTAGGACTTAACCGAGAGTACGACGACATCAAACGATGGCCGGGCAGCGGCGACCTCGCCCAGGTGGAGGGTGTTGGCCTGGGCCGTGAAGGGCCCCTGGTCAAATGTCGTCACGGTAATGCCGTTGGCCTTGATGTGCTCGACATTGGCCGGCCACTGGTCAATGAGCGTCACGTCGTGATTCGCTCTGGCCAAGTAACCGCCGATTATGCCGCCGATTGCGCCGACACCGAGTACGCCGATTTTCATGTTCGTGTCTACTCCTTCGAAGTGATTTTGCCGATTACAGTTTGGTCTCGTGTCCCGCACGACGAGCCTATTCCACCACGCGGGTACTGGCGATCAGGTCGTGAATGCACCGCTGGTCATCCCGGAAGATAAAGAGCACGTCAACGAGCCAGTAGAAAGGTATCACTCCGAGCAAGAAGTTAACCCAGGCGCGCATCACTACGTTGCTCCCAAAACCAGCATTTTTGCCCGTTTTCGCACTAACTATTCGGATATCTACAATTTTCTTGCCGATGGTCTGCCCGTCTCGGGCCAGCAGCGCGATCTGGACTATCGGAATTACTAGGCCCGCCACAGACAATAACAGGACACCCAGCTGGACGCTGCCTGCAAAACCGGTCGAGGCGACAATGATTGCGCCGGCATAGACGATAAAATCGATCAGTTTCGCGCGCAGACGAGACTCCCTGCTTGCAAGGGCTTGCCTAACGGTTGCGGCAGTCGGCTCGTTGCCTATTGGCACACCACAGTTGGCGCAGAACGAGGCTCCCTCATCGATAGGGACTCCACAATTCGAACAGAACAACGTTGAAGCCTCCATTCTCATCCTGGCAGCCTGCGAACGAGCCGCACTTCGAGTGGGGACTACTCTACCACGGGTCCGTGAAGCCACACCCCATTGGAAATCGCGCGCCTACGAAAACAGCCGGAGGCTGTCTCGGGCTTCTGCCTCTACTCGGGCGCGGTCCAGTGGCAAGTAGTGCAGATCGGCCTTGAGCCAGCTGGAGAGCTGGTCGCAGTAATTTGGACTGCCGGGGTGTCCGGACTGCCCTGCCGCGTCGACGGCCCAAAGACCATTCGGATCGGCCAGGTCGGCATTTAGCCTGTAGTTGGCGCCCATACCTGCAAGGTAGTTTGGATCGAAGCCGGTAT
>Ga0114993_10004811_pt1 | contig 13270 bp, 8 predicted proteins | sample ArcticOcean_MG_C_FD_87042 | JGI IMG/M metagenome (GOLD analysis project Ga0114993, IMG submission 87042) | Marine microbial communities from western Arctic Ocean - ArcticOcean_MG_CB2_150 | ecosystem: Environmental > Aquatic > Marine > Oceanic | place: Arctic Ocean: Canada Basin | collected...
AGGCGGTGGGTTTGCCGATGGAAGCCCAGGGCCTGATCCTGGCGGTGGACCGCGTACTGGACATGTGTCGTACGTCGGTCAACGTCTGGAGCGACGCGTGTGGTTGTGCTGTGGTCGCCCGTTTTTCTGGTGACGAGTTGCCCGAGAACGAATGACAGCTGCAACTGTCGCGGTCGGCACAGTCGGAACAGCCCGTTGATTGGAGCGGGGGCTATCGAGTTCCAGCGTGTTGGTCGATGTAGACCGAACCGTGACCGGTCCGACGGCTGGTCGTGGTGTCGCCGTACGCAAAAGAGTTTTCGGCGAGGTGCGGACGGTCCAGTTTGGAGAATGACGATGTCTGGGGCGGTACAAATCTGCGCCAATCCGGTTGTGGAATACCGTGAACAAGTCGCACTGTTGTGCAAGAAATTCACTCGGGCGACCGGGTGGACGGTTCGGTTCATTGGCGAGCCGCCAGCGGCGAGCGATGAGAGTTTCGCCGGTGAGGTGTTCAGTTCGAGCCTGGATCAGATGGGCAGGATCGAGTTGTTGTTGCCCGCGAAGGTGGGGAGCCAGACTCGGAGGCGAGCCGAATCGGCGACAGAACTGCTGGTCGAGATGGTCGAGCAGTTGGGTGTTTCGTGGCGAGATCTCCATCGCCGTGATGACGATGTGCAACGACTGGTCGAAATCAGCGAAACCGTAACCTGTTCAGACGACCGTCCCGACGCCGTGCCGGTACTTCTGCGAGCCGCCATTGAACTGACGAGGACGCAATCGGCGAGTTTTCATCTGCTGGACCGAGACAGAAAGCGTTTGTTCCTCCGCGGGCAGTCGTCGTTGGAAGGCGACTTGCCTTTGGAGGTGGATCTCGTCCGAGAGTTGGAAGCGTCGCCGGTGGACATGAAGGTATTGGTCGATGGGCCGATCGATGTTGAGTTTGGAACGGCGACGGAGACCGGACAGGGTGGCCGGTGTCCGGAGTGGCTTCCATCGGGAACCGCGGCGGCGGCGTGCGTGCCAGTGTTGGGGAGTGACGGGCCGTTGGGAACAATCTGGGTGCACACCTGCCGGGCCGGCCGGATTCTGTCGGAACAGGTGATTCTGTTGCAGTCAGCGGCTCGACAACTGGGAGGTTTACTGGATCGGTTGGCAATCCGCGGTGAACAGGCGATCCGCGACCGAATCATGAGTGAACTCGAGGGACTTTCCGAATCACAATCGGGTGAACAGTTGGGCATCCTGCCGTCGGGAACTGGTTTCGAGGTGGTGGGTCGGTGTTGCAGTCGTTACGAGGTGGGCGGTGATCTGTGCGAGATGGTTCCGCTGACAGAGTCTCGGACATTGGTGGCGGTGGGCGACGCGTGTGGTCACAGCGTGCAGGCGGCATTCGTGATGACGGCCGTGCGGAGTGCGATGAGTGCCGTGTTGGACGACCGGGATGCCGCCGAAGTGTCACCGGCAGAAGTGGTGGCTCGGCTAAACCGGGCACTTTGCCGGGTTACAGCCGGGCACCAGTTCATGAGTTGCCTGGTGGGAATCGTGGATTCTGATCTGATGACGTTCGAATACAGCAACGCCGGGCATCCGGTACCGATCCTGTTCCGGGACGGAGACTGTCATTCGATGGAATCGCACGGAATGCCATTGGGGATCATCCCTGATGCTGAGTACACCTCGGGGAAAATGGCATTGCGCGGTGCCGATGTGTTGGTGCTGTTCACCGACGGTGTCTTCGAGACGATGAACAGTCGCCGCGAGTTGTTCCGGACAGAGGGAGTGATCAAGGCAATCGGGTCGGGTGAAGCGGGCGAGTCAATTGGTGTGATGTTGGATCGCATCTGGGACACGAGCGAGGCGCACGGCGAGGGCCCGACTGAGGACGACAAGACTTTGCTGATATTGAGAATGCAGCAGAAGGCCGGCGTTCGGCCACCGCATCACGATCGAAAGGACCGCGTTCTGCGACAAAAGTCGGCAGCCAACGCGGTTAGTTCTCGCTGTAGTTGACTCGGCCCAGTGCGTCTCGGCCGAGCGGGTCGTCGAGAAATTGGCCGCGGCAGCCTTCGCAGAGATCGAACCGCATGCGTTGCGATCCCATCTCGCCGGGCGCTTCGGCCTGGCCACTTTCGATCGCCGCCACCTGTTCAGTGATCAGTGCTAGCTGGTCCGAATCGAGGTCGGCTTCGTGCAACTCGTCAGGGTCGAACGCTGCAAAGACCTCGACCTTAACGACGAAATGGTCGTCGCGGATCGCGTGGCCACAGAGATCGCACGAATAATGACGCATTAGTATGTGCCAAATGGCAATGCGAGGACTCGAACTGAATACGTTTTCAGTCTATCCACGTCGTCGCTGGAGGGCAAAGTCAGTGGCGACAGTTTTTTGCATTGCCTGAAATGGCCGGAGTCGTGTGTGTCGTACTGTGGGGAAATGTGTCGGCGGGTGGTCGGGTTTGGGTGGTTGCTTCACTTGCCCGGCAGGCGGATGACTCCGTCCCAATCGGCCGGTGCGACCCGGTTGTGTTGCGTGATGAGCATGGTGAGGAAGTCCTGGGCTCGGTCGGCGGCGGGCATGGCGTGCAGGCAGCGGTAGGCGGCTTCCCAGTCCCCGGCGACAAAGTGGTCGACCCCCTGTTCGAATTGTTCGATGTGTTCGTCGGTCAGTTCGGGCCACTGGTCCTGAGGGGGTAAGAGTTCGCTGATGGTGTGAGGTGTCTCGAGTCCATAGGGAATGACTCGAGCCAGGCGACGGACTCGGGCCTCGTCTCGCCCCAGTCCGTCTCGGGTGCGGTCGGCGGTGGGTTGATCCATCAAGATGGGGACATGCAGTTGTCGGGTCAGGCTTTCGAGCCGACTGGCGAGGTTGACGACCGGGCCGAATACTGTGACTTTGACTTGGTCGGCCGTCCCGATTTTCCCGGCGACGGCGCGTCCGTGGGCGAGTCCGATGCCGAGTGAGAAGTTGGCGAGTGGGTGGTCGGGGTTACCGGAGGCTTTCTGGAGTTCGCTTCGAATCCCGAGTGCCGCTCGGCAGGCGTCCTGAGTAGCTGTGGCCGCCGGGAATGGCCAGCCCCAGAATCCCAGTGCGGCGTCGCCCTGGAAATCGCCGGTGACTCCGCCGAAGCGGTGAATCTGGGTGGTGATCACGCCGAGGATTCGGCTGACGCGGTCCAAGAGTGCGATGAGGTCGTCAGACGAAGTTTCAGCGTGTCGCGAGAAATCTCTGAGGTCACAGAACATGACTGTGACATCGCATTCGCGAGGTTCGAGCAGCGAGGTGTCGGGGTCGTCGCCGAGAGCTGCGAGTACGGGAGGTGCAAAGAACTGCCGGAAACTTGACCGTTGCCGTTCGAGCCGGTTGACTCGACGGATCGAACCCACCACGTCGGCAATCAGTTCGGTGTACTTGACATCCGATTCGAGCACCGGTCGTCCACTCAGGGCCGATTCCCCCGGAGCCCGCCCGGCGACATAGATGGCTCGCCGTTCGCCGGGAACATTGCGAATTGGAGTGCAGTAGGCCCAGTTGAACTCGCCAACGACGGTGTATTGAGATTCGGCCTGCTGAGTGTCCCAGGTGTGCAGGATGCTTTGTGCGGAATCTCCCAGTGCGTCGCGAACCAATCGGCTACTGGGCCTGACTGGTCCGGCGGTTTCCTGTCGTCGGTCCCAGTGCAGGACAGAGATGGGAGGCGAATCGGTCTGGTCGGGGACGAGTTCGACGATGGCGACGGCATCGGCGTGAGTGACACCGGCGAGCAGGAGTGCGGTGAGTCGGCGGTGGAGGTCATCGTCGGAGCGGGCTCCCCAGATCAAGCCGGGCAGTCGTGTCAGGACCTCGAGCCGTTTGCCGGGGTCTCGGAACGGGACCTGTTGGAGTTGGCCGGGTTCAAAACGAACGGCCTCGATGCCGTCGGGTTGATCTGAGGCCGAGTGGGAATCGGTGTCATGTCCGAGGTGAAAGCTGGTCTGGCCGACGACAAAGAAATCGTCGGAGCCCAACAGTGCTGTGGTGCGGGGTTCGCCGCCGACGTAGACCGGGTTGGAAATGCCGGGCGTTGTTTTGAGTTCGACGGTGTCGTTGTCGGTAACGAGCAGTGTGAGATGATGTTTCGAGAGGTGTGGTTCCCATTCGATCTGGAGTCCCATACCGAGGCCTCGACCGATTTCCAGCGTTTGACCGGGTAGGAGACCTACTGCGAGGCGTTGTTGGGGCGTGGCGCCGATGGCGATCAGTTCAAGCATCGGTTTCCCTCGGTGCGGATTCCGAGTGGAAAGCCGTGGAGTTGTCGTCCGCTTCGCTGGTTCTCGGATTGCGTGTTAGCGGTCGGCCGGTACGTCGTAGGGTCCAGAGGACGAGCCCCCAGATCACGGTCAGCACGAATCCACTAACGGTCAGTGCACGTTGCCAGGTGCTGAGAACATTCCGTCTCATGGCTTCGATCGGCTGCAGGGCCAGGTCGCGACGTTCTTGGACGACGGCAAACCAGCCGGAGTCTCCAACTGGGCTGAAAGCGGCGAGCCAGCGACCGTGGAAGTCGGTCGAGTGTGTGGCGACGGGGTCGGAGTAGTTGTCGAGGCGGATGGTGGTTTCTGGTCCTGTTTTGGACTGGAAACCCGCGAGCCGAGTTCGAGTGGTCTGGTCGAGCGAGACGACGGGTGCGGCTTGGACGTGTCTTTGGAGCCAAGGGTGATCGAGCAGCCGGCCGTCTCGAAGATCCAGGATAGCGATTGTGCGAACGACCGCACTCGCATCGGGGGTATCAAGACTGGGTTTGTGTTCGGCGTAGGGGCCCGAAAGGATGCTGCCCAGTTCGCGTGTGCCGGCGAGGATGGCGACGACGCTGCCGTTGTCGTCGACGATGGGGACCGAGAGTGCCACGATGGCTCGGCTGGTGGCTTTGCTCTGGAAGGCGAGGGAGATGTGCGGGCTGTCGATTGGGACGAGGTCCGGCGGCAGGTTCGCTTCGGAATACTCGCGGCCATGCCCGTGGAAGTAGTCGCGGTGCGCCCAGTGTTGATCGAGAGTCGAGAGGTTTGTGGGGCCGCGCCATCGTTGGAAGCCGCGACGGTCGACGACGAACCAGCTGGCGTCCGGGATGCGGCCCGAGGTGGTGCGTCGGTGATTGGCCAATTGGCGTGCGGCGTCGAGGTATTCGTCGAGTGCCGTGCGTCGGACCCAGTCGCGGTCAGCGGCCGAGCCGAGCAGGTCTCGGAGCCGAGGTGACGCGGCGACTTCCTGGAGTTCGCGGGTCCAGCCGTCGAGTTCCCGTCCGACACCGCTGGCCATGATGCGGGCCGAGACGGTGTCGCTTTCGATGGCTCGGGTGACCAGGTTCCGTTGAGCGGTTGCCACCGCATCGTAGGTGGCCGAGAGTCCAAACAGGAACATGGCGACTATCAGGGCCAATGGCAGGATGCCTCCCAGGGCGATCAATGGCCGTCGCTCGCGTCGCCGGTCGCGGTCGTCGAATGCGTCGAGGACTGACTGGGCGTTGGGGAACCGGTCGCCGGGGTCCAGTTGCAGGCAACGGTCGACCACGTCGGCCAGCCGACTGTCGACACCGGGTCGTTGGCGGTGATTGGTGAGGCGTGGCGAGTCGGAGACGAGTCGTCTGTAGAGAGCGAGTCGATTGGTGAGCGACGTGGCGGCAGAGAGGTCTCGTTCGGAGTCCGATGTTCGATAGGGAGGCGAACCTGTCAGCAGGTGGTACAGCAGGGCGCCCAGGGCGTAGACATCCCAGCGGGCATCGGGGAGAGCCGCCAGATCGGCCTGTTCGGGGGCCATGTAATAGAGTGTACCGAGGGCCGGGTCCTGTTCGTGCGAGAGTCTGGACTGGCCGAAATCACACAGCCTGGGCGAGAGGTCGTCGTCAAGCAGGACGTTTCCGGGTTTGAGATCACAGTGGAGGATGCCTCGGCCATGAGCGTGCACCAGGCCCTGCAGGACGCCTCGGGCGATCCTCGCCGCCTCGGCGACCGGGAGTGGTCCATCGGAGAGGTAGCCCGAGAGCGAACCGTGTTCGAGGTATTCCATGACGTAGTACGGGGGATCGCTTTCCCAGCCGACGGCCAACAGGCCGACGATGTGTCGGGAGCTGTCCAGGGCGGCCAACTTTTCGACTTCTCGGGAAAGGAGGGTCCAGTCGAGTCGTCCGTGGTGGCTGTAGATCTTGACTGCAACCAGTCGGCCGGTGTTTTCTTCTCGAGCCATCCAGACCGAACCGAACGAGCCGTCTCCGAGGCATCGTTGGAAGGTGTAGCCGGGCAACAGCAGGGTGGGGTGCCGGGACTGTCGGCTGAGTGTCTGGGATTCCGCTGCTGCTGCGGCGTCCTGGATTTCAGTGTCTGTGGATGATGAGAGGCGTTCGGTCATCGTTACGAGCGGGTTGGAGTGAGAGGAAGGGGGGCGAAAACGGTTTGGATTGGGTGTTGGAGGGAGTTCCAACGTGGGACTTCCATTGTGGGAGGCCGACTGTGGTTGTGGCAACGCCATGGCTGGACGGAAACCGGTGGTCGCGGTGCGTTGTCGGGAGAGGTCGGGTCGGGTAAAATGGGATCGATGACCGACGGAGTGGATGACAGGTGGCAGTGCACGGAGGCTTCTGGACGTCTGGATGGGACGTTCGGGCTGAGCACATCTGCAGCTGGTGCCGCCTGATGTGGACTCGCGTCAACATACCCGCTGAGTAGGAGCAGGCAAGTGGCTGACGGCGAGGATATCGAGGGAAGCGATCCGATCGAACCGGATGGTGGTGGCGTGGTCGAGGCGGGTGAACAGATCACCCAACTGGACATCCGGGACGAGATGCGTGACAGCTATCTGACCTACGCCATGAGCGTGATCATCAGCCGGGCGTTGCCCGACGCGCGTGATGGCCTGAAGCCGTCGCAACGGCGGATCCTGGTTGCGATGAACGATCTGCGGCTCGGACCCAGTTCGTCTCGCGTCAAGTGCGCTAAGATCTCGGGCGACACCAGCGGCAACTATCACCCTCACGGCGACGGCTCGATTTATCCCACACTGGTCCGCATGGGTCAGAACTGGATCATGCGGGATGTGCTGATCGACAAGCAGGGCAACTTCGGTTCGTTGGCCGGACTCCCTCCGGCGGCCATGCGATACACCGAGGCAAGACTCTCGGCAGTCGCCGGCGAGATGCTGGCCGACATTGATCGAGACACGGTTGATTTTGTGCCAACCTACGACCAGCGGAACCGCGAACCGGTGGTATTGCCGTCGCGGTTCCCCAACCTGCTGGTGAATGGTTCGAACGGAATCGCCGTGGGGATGGCGACCAGTATTCCGCCGCACAACCTGAACGAGGTTTGTGAAGGGGTGATCCGCCTGATCGACGACCCGGAGATTTCGATCGACGAATTGATCGATGTGATCCCGGCTCCGGATTTTCCAACTGGTGGAGTGATCTGCGGCGAAATGGGCGTGCGTCGAGGCTACCTGACGGGCCGCTCAACCCTGATCCTTCGGGCGAGGACAGAGTTCATTGTTGAGAAGAACACGGATGTGATCGTGGTCTCGGAGATTCCCTATCTCGAGACACGAGACCGTATTCGCGAGAAGCTCGAGGTGTTGGTGCGTGACGAGCGAATCATGGGGATTTCTCGGATTATCGACCTGACCGATCGCAACGTACCACCGTGGCAGGTGCGGCTGCATATCGTGCTCAAACGCGACGCCGACCCCGAGGTGGTTCTGAATCAGCTGTACCAGTTCTCTCCGCTGCAATCGACCGTGAGCATGATCCTGCTGGCCTTGGTCGACGGCAGGCCTCAGGTGTTGTCCGTCAAGCGTTTGCTCGAGGAGTTCCTCAGGCACCGTGTCGACGTCATACGCCGGCGGACCGAGTTCCTGTTGGCCGAAGCTCGCAAACGCAAACACACCGTCGAAGGCCTGCTGATCGCTCAGATCGATATCGACCAGGTCATCCGGACCATCCGCGAATCTGACAGTCGCTCCGCCGCTCGCGACCGGTTACAGGAGATGCAGGTGCCGGCCGAGTTGGTGGCACGGGCGTTGGGCGAGGCTGGGTATGGGGCGTTTCGAGACGAACGCACGGAGGCCGATTCGTACACACTGTCGGGCAAACAGGCCGAAGCGATTGTGTCGATGCAGCTGGGTTCGTTGGCGAATCTCGAGAGAGAACATTTGGCCGGGGAATACGCCGAGTTGCTGAACGACATTTTCGAGTACCTGCGATTGCTGTCTGACGAGACGAATCTGCGAGGCATGGTCCGCGAGGACATGTTAGATATTCAGCAGAAGTATGGCAGCCCTCGGCGGACGGAGGTGTCGTCCCAGGAAATTGGGAACGTTGATCGCGAAGATTTGATCACCGAGGAGCCGATGGTGGTGACTTTGACGAGTCAGTCGTACATCAAGCGGACTCCCCTGGTGACTTACAAGGCTCAGGGACGCGGTGGCAAGGGGATTGCGGGTGCCAAGACGGACGCCAAGACCGGTGACGACGACCCGGTGGTTCACGTGTTCGCGTCGAGTACACACTCGTGGCTGATGTTTTTCACCGACCGGGGCAAGGTGCATTGGCGGAAGGTGTACGACTTGCCTCAGGCACGGCGGGCGGCTCGAGGCAGGGCCGTCGTCAACCTGCTCTCGCTCGGCGACGACGAGAAGGTGGCCAACTGCCTGGCCGTTCGGGAATTCGATGACGAGCGTTACCTGGTGATTGTCACACGTCGTGGGATCGTCAAAAAGACTGCTCTGAGTGCCTACAGTCGGCCCAAGCAGGGTGGCATCATCGCAATCAATCTCGACGAAGACGATGCGTTGGTGAACGTGTGGCTGATCGAGCCGGGGCAGGATGTGTTGATCGCCACCAGGAAGGGGATGTCGATCCGGTTCAGCGAGTCGGACGCTCGTAGCATGGGACGGGCGACTCGGGGGGTTCGAGGCATCAATTTGGCCGAGGACGATGAAGTGGTCGGGATGGTTGTGGCGGAACCGGAATTGAGTCTGCTGACAGTTTGTGAGAAGGGATACGGAAAGCGAACCTTGTTGGGCGACGGCGACGGAAGCAGCGGAGTGACAGGTTCCGAACGCGTCGACGATGCCGAGGTGACGGGCGATGTGACGGGCGATGTGACGGGCGATGTGGAATCCGGCAGTGATGAAGCTGCGGGCGAGTCGGTGGTGGCTGTCGGCGGCCACTATCGGCGTCAGAGGCGAGGTGGCAAGGGGCTGATTGACATCCGCACGACCGAGCGCAATGGGCCGGTGATTGATGTGACGGCTGTCAGTGATGAGGATGAGATCCTGATGATGACGGCTAGTGGCATGTTGCAGCGAGTTCGCGCGGGTGACATCCGGCCGATCGGCCGAAACACCCAGGGCGTGCGACTGATTCGTCTGAAGGACGGCGACCGTTTTGTGTCTCTGGCGCGTATCCCTGCAGAATTGTTGGATTGACCAATGTCGTGGTTGTTGGTTACTGGTGGGTGTGGATTCATCGGTTCGAATTTCATTCGCTGGATCCTCGAAGACGACCCGGAATCGCGGATCGTCAATCTCGACAAGCTGACCTACGCCGGGAATCCGGCGAACTTGGAATCGGTGTCGGAATCGGACCGTTACGTGTTCCGTCAGGGCGACATTGCCGACCGACCGGGTTTGGACGAATTGCTCGAAGACATTCCGATCTGCGGTATCGTGAATTTTGCGGCCGAGAGTCACGTTGACCGGAGCATTCTGGATTCGACACCGTTCATCGACACGAACATCGGGGGGACACAGGTCCTGATTGACGCGGCCCGAGCGGCTGGCATCGAGCGATTTGTGCAGGTGTCGACCGACGAGGTGTACGGCAGCCTGGGTCCGACCGGTGCCTTCACCGAACAGACGCCATTGGCTCCGAACAGTCCCTATGCCGCGTCGAAGGCGGCGGCGGACCTGTTGGTCCGAGCGGCGGTTAAGACTCACGGGTTCCCGGGCCTGATCACTCGGTGTTCGAACAATTACGGTCCGTACCAGTTTCCCGAGAAGCTGATCCCGTTGTTCATCAGCAATGCGTTGGAGCATCAACCGTTGCCGGTCTACGGCGACGGCGAGAATGTCAGGGACTGGATCCACGTGGATGACCATTGTCGCGGAATCGCCGCGGTGCTTCGGTGTGGTGAGCCCGGCGAAGTGTACAACTTTGGTGGTCGAGCGGAGATGAGCAATATCGGGTTGACTCGTCGGCTGCTGGAATTGCTCGATCGGCCCGAATCGCTGATTCGCTTTGTTCCCGATCGACCGGGTCATGATCAGAGGTATGCGATCGACTGCAGTCGTGCCGAAAAGGAACTGGATTGGAGTCCGCAGGTTGGCTTCGACGACGGTTTGGCGGCGACGGTCGAGTGGTACCTGGAGAATTCGGAGTGGATCGAGCGGATTCGCAGCGGAGTGTATCGCGAGTACTACCAGAATCAGTATGGCGAGCGGCTGGATGAGTCGTGAGTCTGTGTGGAGGGTGATCTAGTCAGCTGCGCGAGCCTGCTCTATAATCCGCGACGAAAATGAGCACCGCGGTGGACGTTGAGTCTGTGCGGAACGAGGCCCGGAGCCAGATCCATGGAACATGACCTGCGAATCACCTGCGAGGGCGTGATTGACAGGATCGTCCAGCTCCGGGACTCCCTTTGACCTCGCCGGAATGCTCGAACAGCGCAAGACCATCAATGACCGGATGGCCGCACCGGGATTCTGGGACAATCAGGACTCGGCCCAGGGGCAAGTCAATGCGCTAAAGCGTCTGAACGCGACATTGAAGCCACTCGAAGAGCTGGCCTCGGCCGGCGAAGAACTCGAGATACTGGTCGAACTGGCCGCCGAGGATGAGACGGACACGACCGAACGGGAAGTTGGCCAGTCGGTCGAGACACTCGGTCCGCGACTGGAACGTTTGGAACTGCGGGCGATGATGTCGGATCCGATGGATTCGATGGGCGCGTTCGTGCAGATCCAGGCCGGAGAAGGAGGCACCGACTCATCGGACTGGGCCGGGATGTTGTTGAGAATGTATGCACGTTGGGCCGAGCAGCGTGAATTCGAATCGGAGATGCTCGAGTATTCCGAGGCGGACGAGGCGGGGATCCGTAGTGCGACGATCGCCATCCGAGGTGCCTATGCGTATGGGTACCTCAAGGGCGAAACGGGGAACCACCGATTGATTCGGATCAGCCCATTCGATTCGGCCGGTCGTCGCCACACCTCGTTTGCCGCCGTGGATGTGGTTCCTGAGAGTGAAGAGGAACTGGAGATAGAGATCAATTTCGAGTCGGACGTCCGCGAAGACACGTATCGGGCCAGTGGTGCGGGTGGGCAGCATGTGAACAAGACCGATTCGGCTATCCGGTTGACTCATCTGCCAACCGGTGTCGTCGTCCAGTGTCAAAGTCAACGCAGCCAGCACAAGAATCGAGCCCAGGCCCGCAAGATGCTGGGTGCGAAGTTGCAGCAGATCGAAGTAGAGAGGCGTGACGCCGAGTCTGCGGCCAAGAGGGGGCAGAAGTCGAAGATTGGTTTCGGAGGGCAGACGGTTCGGAATTACGTTTTGCACCCCGAACAGTACGTCAAGGATGCTCGGACCGGCCTGAAAGTCGGTAACCCGCAACCGGTGCTGGATGGAGGTCTCGACCCGTTCGTTGAGGAGTTCCTTCGATGGAGCATGGGGCAGGGGACCGGAGCAGCAGATGAAAAAACGGCAGAGGCCGACGCGCCGTAACGAAGACTCGGGCTAAGACGCGAGCCGGACACTTGAGGGTGCTGTGATGAAAGAGCTGTTGGCAGGACTGGTTTCGGTCGGCGTGTTGTTCGGGTGTAGTGACAAGCAGCAGGTCGACTTGTCAAAGCCGCTGTCGCCGCGTTCGTCTGGGACTGAGACTGTCGAGCGTGCTGAGGTTGAGACGACTGGGGTTGTCGTTCCGAAGTCCTTGTTGGATGCGAGGCAACTGGCGGAAGGCTGGATACAGCTGTTCGATGGCCACAGCCTGTTTGGCTGGCAGGCCAACAGCGAGGCGAACTGGTCGGTTCGTGATGGAGTCATCCATTCGGATTCAGGGCCGGTCGGCCTGCTGGTGACCAGCGTACCGTTTGCCGATTACGAGCTGCTGTGCGATTTCCGGTTGGCCGCGGGGGGAAACAGTGGTGTGTTCTTGAGGACGGCGGTGACGCCGGTCAATCCTGCGTTGGACTGTTACGAGTGGAATCTCTGCGACACCCACGAGACGTTCCCCAGCGGCAGCTTTGTGGGTCGAAAGCGGGGTCCGGCCGGATTGTCGGTCGAAGGCGAGTGGCACACGGTTCGTTTCACGCTCTTGGGGCCGAAGTGCACGGTGGAACTCGATGGTGAATCTGTACTGGAGTTTGTTGACGTCAGCGAGACGCCGCTGGAGTCTGGTCGAATCGGATTGCAGATGAACGGTGGTGAGATCGAGTTCCGCAACGTATTTGTGCGTCCGTTGAGCAGCACGAGTCTTTTCAACGGTCGCGACCTGTCGGGTTGGCGTGTTGTGGGCGGTGGCAAGAGTCGGTTCACGGTCGTCGATGGGGCAATTCATGTTGAAGACGGTGCGGGGTTCCTGGAAACCGAATCGCAATGGGGCGACTTCGTGTTGCAGGCCGAGGCGCGGACCAACGGCGATGAACTGAATAGCGGTATCTTTTTTCGGGCGGTAGCCGGGACGGCCGAGCATCCGTCGGATGGTTATGAACTTCAGATCCACAATGGCGTCAAGCCGGGTCCGGGTCGCCAACCAGCCAATGGTGGGACCGGAGCGATCTTTCGCAGAACCACAGCGAGGTTTGTGGTCTCGGAGGACCACGAATGGACAGCTTTGACGCTGGTGGCGTCGGGCTCGAGGCTGGGGGCGTGGGTCAACGGCCTGATGGTGACCGACTGGGGGGACCGACGTCCCGAGAATGTCAATCCGCGTCGCGGCCGGCGACTCGCAGCCGGCCACATCAGCCTGCAGGGTCACGACCCGACGACTGATCTTGATTTCCGAGCAATCCGAGCGGCCGCGTTGCCCTGAAGCTGTCGCCTGTGGGTTGTTTTGTGTCACCAGCAGATTGCAGGTCAGGCTGTGCGTGGCACCGCAGGCGAATGTCTCTTCAAAATACCGACGAGCGTCGCCTGCTGCGATGGGGTCGTTTTGGTTCTCGAGTCAGGCGGAGTCTGATCTACAGGAGTTTGGTCTGGTCGCAAGTCTGTCAGGTGGTTTGGCCTGTCTATGTGGTGGGTAGGGCCTCGGGACGGGTGGCGGCCTC
>Ga0114993_10004812_pt1 | contig 13267 bp, 9 predicted proteins | sample ArcticOcean_MG_C_FD_87042 | JGI IMG/M metagenome (GOLD analysis project Ga0114993, IMG submission 87042) | Marine microbial communities from western Arctic Ocean - ArcticOcean_MG_CB2_150 | ecosystem: Environmental > Aquatic > Marine > Oceanic | place: Arctic Ocean: Canada Basin | collected...
ATCCAGCAGAATCAACAGTTAAACTGTACCATGTTGATTTTTCAGGCTGCACTGTAATCTCTTGAAAAGAATCTCCGTTTGACCAATCGTATGAATTACAGTTATTGTTTGCTGAAAATAGAGTAATTTGATCTCCCATAATAATTGTTGGATTATTTCCTACCTCTGCATCTGGGTTAGATGATATCATAGTGTTGACATAAGTAACTCTAACTATTGCCTCAACTACATAAGGGTTTAAGCAATTTGGATCTGTAACGGTTAAGGAATAATTATTGATAGACTCTGTAGGTGTCACTATTCTATCTGCATCTGTAGAGGCATCATCCCAAGTGTAATTTAATCCGGGTTTTTTCTCTATATTAAGAGTAATTGTTGCTCCTAAACATATAGTTGTATCAAGCAAGCTTAGATTGCCTGGTAAAAATATATTACTCACTCCATTAACTCTAGTTGAAGAGGAAACCTCACATCCATTTGCATCTGTAACATTTATTAAATATAAACCAGGAGATAAGCTACTAATAGAAGGATTTGTGTTAGTATAACCTGCAGGTCCTGTCCATGAAAAATCATAATTTGGAACGCCTCCTAAAACAAATACCTGAGCAGAACCGTCATTTAATAAACACGTCTCATCTGTAGAGTCTGCAGTGACAACTAACTCATTTGTTGGACCACTAATATTCACAGTTTGACTAGTTACTGTACATCCATTAGCATCAGTTACTATTACATAATAAATATTTGGAGATAAAGATGATGCAGTCTGAGTAGTTTGAGCGTTTGCATCATTCCAGAGATAATAATATGTTGGAGGTATGCCTGGTTCAGGTGTTCCTCCAGTTACTGTTGCTGTTATCTCTCCATCATCATAACCATAACAACTTACATCAATTTCTATAACTGAAACAGTAAGATTAGTTGGTTCGGTCAGAAGTATTTCAGTAGTATCAGTACATCCTTTATTATCTGTAGCTATTACAACATAACTTCCAGATAGAAGATTATTGTTATTAGATAATGTCACTCCATTATTCCATAAATATGTATATGGAGGAGGAGTATTCCCACCTTGTGCTTCTGCCTTTAATTTACCAGTGTTTTCACCAAAACAATCTATAGGATTAACTACATAAGCAGAAACAATAAGATCCTCGGGTTGAGATAAATTATAACTTACAGTATCATAACAACCTTGGGCATCAGAAATAATACAGGTATATATTGTAGAGTTTGAATTATTATCCACACATAAACCTATAGCAGTAGCAGTAGTTTGTAAAAGCGTATCATTCCATTGATAAGAATAAACTGGAAATCCATTTGGACTAATATTTGGAATACCACCTGTGATATCCAATGCTATTATTCCATCACAATAATCGTAACATGTTACATTAGAAGTGCTAGGGTTAATAGCTGATTGTAGTTTGTTATTATCATTAATAATATAATAATCATAATTAGAACAGCCATTTTCATCAATTACAGTCATTCCATAATTTCCAACTGGTAAATTAATTAGTGAATAAGCTGTGTCCCCTGTAGACCATAAATAACTGTAAGTTGTTGGCCCACCAACACCACCGGAGACTATATCCGTTAAAGACCCATTACTCCATCCATCACAAGTAACATGACTAGCTACAAAATTATGCGTGATAGTATCTGGCTCATTATAAACTATACTTTCTAAATATATACAGCCGTAATTATCTTGAACAACAAAATCATAAATACCGGCATTTAAATTACTAACATTTGATGAGAAAGATGATGTTAATGTATCACCATTCTCTAAGCATGTTTTAATATATGGAGCGGCCCCACCAGAAACAATAAAGTTTGCTGTACCTGAATTATCTCCATTACATTGAATTTGATAATTATTCCATAAAGATGTTGTTATATCAACATTAAGAACTGGCGGCTCATTAATAATTATAATATCCTGCGCCACACAATTATTTTCATCATATACCTCTACGGTATAAGTTCCTGCGCTGTAACCATTAAAATAAGCGGTGTTGGTATAATGTAAACCTCCATTTACAGAGTATTCATAAGATCCAACCCCACCCATAGCACTAATATTTTGTATAGAGCCATTGTTCAATCCAAAGCATTGTACATGACTAAAAATAGTAGTATCAATATATAATGAGTCAGGCTCTGACATTGTTATAGTATCACTATCAGTACATCCTTTAAAATCTGTAACGGTCATTACATAAGTGTTGGGAGAGATACTATTAAATACTGGAGAAGGTTGAGAAAAAGTAGAAAAACCATCTGACTTAAAATATTGAATATTTATACCTCCAGATGCATATACTGCAATAGAGCCATTATTTGCTGAATAACAAGTTATTTCACTTACAATGAGGGAGTCTAAAGAAATAGAAAATGGTGGCTCGTATATTTCAACTGAATCAATCTTAACACACATATTTTCATCTGTAATGATAACAGTATGATATCCATCATTCAAGCTATAGGCTGATGCAGAGTCACTACCATTACTCCATAGATATGAATAATCTCCTATTCCACCAGTAACAGAGACGATAGCCCATCCATCAGAAAGCCCAACACAAGAAACAGAATCCTTAGTATAAGATGCTAAAATTTCATTAGGCTGATCTACTGAAATAGTTGAAGAAACAGAACATCCATTAGCATCAATAACATCAATAATATGATTTCCAGCTGGTGCATTAGTGTTTGCAAATGTTCCTCCAAAACTCCAATTATAGTTATATAAAGGAGTTCCTCCTGTTACCGTTACTGAAACAAAACCATCAGCTTGTCCGTAACACAGGGCGCTATCAGAAGAAATAGATGTTATCTGTAAAGTATCTGGCTCAGTAATAGAGGCACTAGATGTTGCTGTGCATCCAGAGCTATCAGTTACAGTTATAGAATAATTACCTGGAGACAATCCATTTGCAGTTGCTGTTGTCTGTCCGTCTGACCATAAATAAGTGTATGGTGATCTTCCGCCAATATGAGTAGCAATTAACTCACCATCATTAGCCCCATTACAACTCACGTTATTAATATTTATATTAGTTACATCTAATAGATCTGGTTCATATACATATAAAGAATCGGTATCAATACATCCTAAAGAATCTACAACAGTAACAAAATAAAAGCCTTCATCTAAATTGTTAAATGTATTTCCAGAAGTAACATATGAACTACCTCCATCATTACTGAACTGATAAGGACTAGCCCCTCCAGTAGCTGAAGGAGTAATAATTCCATCTGCATCTCCATAACAGGTAATGTCTTCAATAATTGTAATCAGTTCTGGGTTTTCTCCTCCTAGAATTTCAGCTGTATCTGCATCCAAAGAGCAGCCATTAGCATCAGTAACAACTACCGTATAAATACCTGGTAATAAAAATCCAATACTGGGTGTTGTTGCTCCAGTACTCCATAAATAAGAATAATTAGGAGTTGCGCCACTAGCAACTGCCTCAATTTCACCAGAAGCTAAAGTTTGACTGCCAGAACAATTTGAATTACTTAAAACATTTGTAGATGTTTGTAAAATTGATGGTTCTAATAAAGTAATCAAATCAGATGCAGGACATCCATTATCATCAGTGATATTAAGAGTATAAGTTCCAGCACTTAAATTAGTTGCATATGTACTATTTGATCCGTTAGACCAGCTAAAAGTATATGGAGCTGTTCCTCCAAGTGGATTTGGACCTCCACCAGTACCTGAAACAGACACAGCGCCATTGCTTCCTCCATAACAGCTAATTGATGAGTCTAAAGTTATTGTAAAGGCACTTAACTCAGTAGGCTCAGTGATTATTACATTAGTGCTATCCGTACATCCATTACCATCACTAGTATAGATTGAATATGTACCTGCAAAAAGGCCAGTATATACTCCAGTGTTTTGTGGAACAGGATAATAAAAAGGTATATAGTATTGATATGTATTTGGGCCTGTACCTCCACTTGCTATTACTTCAATTCCATTTGAAGGGTCACCATAACACGGAACAAATAGCTGAGAATTTATATAATCAATTTGAAGATTAACAATAGCGCTTTCAGGAGTAGTGATAGAAGAATCAACTGAACAACTATTAGCATCAGTAACAGTAACAGAATAAGAGGTTAAACTATTTAAATTATTTATAGTTGCTGTTGTCTCTCCTGTACTCCATAAGTAAGTATAAGGAGCTGTTCCATTTGGCATAGCTGTAAGTGATGCGTTAAGAATGTTATTACAAGCGGCTACAGTGTCAAAAGTTAAAGTTAAATCAGCCTCTCCAATAAATACACTTTCATTAAAAGAACATCCATTATCATCAGTAACTATTACAGTATAAGATCCTGTTACTAATGAATTAGCTATGTCTGTCGTCTGTCCATCTGACCACAAGTATGAAAATGGAGTAGTACCTGTATTTGGGTCTACAGTAATTGTCGCTGAACCTTGTCCAGAACCACAATACTCAGGTATTGAATCCATAGAATATACCCAATCAAGAGGCTCAGATAAAGATATTGTATCATAAGCCGTGCAATTATTTGCATCAGTAACTGTTAAGTAATAATCTCCATAGTTAATAGATCCACATAAATTATTAAATGTTGGGTTTTGAGGCTGAATTAATCCACTCAAGTCATAAACAAGAGAGCCTAAAAGTGCAGGCTCATTAGAAACATTAACAGTAACCGAACCATCACAAACATTAAAGCAGCTGATAGAAGAGGTTGTAACTCCATTCACAGTAAATAGCATTGGCTCAGTAACATTAAGACTAACTGGTGTTCCGAAACACCCAGCACCATCTTGAAGCTGAAGATTATACGTTCCAGCACTAATTGAGAATCCATTATTATTATTAAAAACAGAGTCACTAAAAAAAGTTGTACCATTATCAATTGAAAAAGAAAAACTTGGAGTCCCACCTAAAATATTAGAAAAAACAATTTCTCCATCATTCAAACCATTACAACTAACACCAAATCCATTAAAAGAATTCATTGAAGAAATATCTGCATTAAAAGTTATAGCGTCAGGCTCACTAACATATACAGAATCGTCTGTAGTACATCCATTAACATCTTCTACAGTAACTACATATGATTGATTTCCACATAAATTATTAAATATTGATGAATTTTGAGATGATCCTCCGTTAACTGAGTAAGTGTATCCTGGTGTTCCTGTTAGTGTATTATCAACAAAAAACTGAATACTTGCATCACAAATTGCATTACAAGACACCACTGTATTAAGATTTAATGTTCCTGATAGATCAACAGGATCATTAAGAGTAAATATTTCATCATTAGCACATAAATTAGCATCTCTATAGTACAGAGTATATGTTCCTGAAGACAATCCATCAAAGACCGGATCAGTTGTCCAAATTATATTATCAAGAGAGTATTCATATGGAGCAGCTCCGGAAGTTACAGTTGCAGTAATTTCTCCATCTGAAGCTCCATAACACGAAATATCTTGACCATTATAATCTGATGTAACACCTCCATTTACTGATAATATAATAGGGTTCCATATTGTGAACGATGATGGTGAAGAAGAGGAAGTTGGACATCCATTTGCATCAGAAATAGTTATTGAATAAGGTCCAGCACAAAGATTATCTAACAATGTATCTGTTCCGAGAATATTAACTCCGTCAATAGTATATGGCATAGTACCACCAGAAATAGAAATAAGTTCTGAGGCATCACAATATCCAAAACATTGATTACTATCTTGGTCAGACATAGTATTAACAAGTTCATCTGGCTCGTATATTGTAATAGTATCATAATCATATACAGATGGATCCGTAAGCACATTATTTATAAAAGCTGAATTTCCAAAGAATTGAACTGGAAATGCAGTGGCAAATGCAAGTGAATCAACTAAAACCATATAATAGGGAGATTCATCTAAGGAATTCGCAGACACAACAGAACCACTTGTTTGCCAGGTTGAAAAATAAGAGAAGGTTGCAAATGGACCTACTTTAAAAGCTTTTAGCTGATAAGTAACATAAGAAGGAGTACAACCAAGAGGAGGTACAGGACAAGTGTCATTATCAACATAAACATCGATATTAGCAAGATCACCAAAACAATTAATAGGAGTAGAAATCACAAGAGAATCAATAGTAACGAACTGTCCTTTTATATTTGTTGAAAACAAAACCAAAAACAACACAGAAACTAGCAATAATAATTTTTTCATCATATGTAAAAATTAAATGTTTGTTGTAAAAAGCTGCAAGATACAAAAAAAACAACTTATCAAACTAAATCATATAATTACAGTTATCATCTAGTAAGTGTTGATAATTTTCTAGCTTTAAAAAAGATGTTTAAATTGATTGAAAAATAATTTGTTTTTAGCTAATCTCTAACAGTATTGATTAAAAGCTTGATTAAGGTTTTCAGCAATCATTTCTGCAGGTCGTCCTTCAATATGGTGTCTTTCGATAAAATGAACAAGTGCTCCATCTTTAAAGAGCGCTATCGAAGGTGATGATGGAGGATAAGGATGCATGTATTCACGTGCTTTTGCTGTAGCTCCTATGTCTTGACCAGCAAATACTGTAGCAAAAACATCAGGCTTTTGTAAATATTTAGTAGACATCTTCACTGCAGGACGAGCATTTCCTGCTGCGCATCCACACACTGAATTTACCATCACTAAAACTGTGCCCTCCTTTTTATCTAAAATATTAGCAACCTCATCATGATCTTTCATTTCTAGAAACCCAACAGATGTTAGGTCTTCTCTCATTGGCTTACAAATTTCTTCTGGATACATGGTTTTATATTTTAATACAAATCTAAACTTATTTTCGTTTACTTTTAAAAAAATCATGAAGTAATTTTTTAGATTCTTCCTCTAGCAATCCAAACTCAATTTCTGTTTTTGGATGTAAAATCTTTCTTTCTTGTAAACTAAACCCATTCTTTAAATCGCGTGCTCCCACAACAATTCTACTAATTTGAGTCCAAAATGATGCTCCAGCACACATTATACATGGTTCAAGAGTAACATACAAAGTGCATTCATTTAAATATTTTCCACCAAGATAATCTGCCGCAGAAGTAAAAGCCTGCATTTCAGCATGAGCAGTCACATCATTTAAATGCTGCACATAGTTATATCCCCTAGCAATAATCTGATTTTCACATGTAATAACAGCCCCTACAGGAACCTCACCTACATCAAATGCTTTTTGAGCTTCTACAAGTGCTCTACCCATAAAATATTGATCAGATTTTATATTAATTTCCATAAGACAAAGATAGGGGTTATTATAAGTCAATTTTGTAATTTTGTATTTAAACTAAATCAACAGATGTTAAGAACGCATAATCTTGGAGAACTAAGGCTAGAGGATATTGGTAAAGGGGTTACTTTATGTGGATGGGTACAAAAAACAAGGGATCTTGGGGGTATGACTTTTTTAGACCTTAGAGATAGATACGGTATTACTCAACTAACCTTTAACATTGATAGCAATACTGAACTTTGTACTCAAGCTAGGACGTTAGGAAGAGAATATGTAATTCAAATATCTGGAAAAGTTATAGAGAGAAGCTCTAAAAACCTTCAAATTCCTACTGGAGAGATTGAGATTGAAGTGAATAAACTAACAATCCTTAACGAATCAAAAACACCACCATTTACAATTGAAGATAAATCAGATGGTGGAGATGAATTAAGAATGAAGTATCGATATCTAGATATCCGTCGAAATCCTATTAAAGAAAATCTATTATTAAGAAGCAAGATATCTCTAGAGACTAGAAATTATTTAGATGGGCAGGGATTTTTAGAGATAGAAACCCCATACCTAATTAAATCAACTCCAGAAGGGGCAAGAGATTTTATTGTTCCTTCAAGAATGAATGAGAAACAATTTTATGCACTACCTCAATCACCTCAGACTTTTAAACAACTACTAATGGTTGGGGGTATTGATAAATATTATCAGATTGTAAAATGCTTCAGAGATGAAGATCTACGTGCTGACAGACAACCTGAATTCACACAAATAGATTGTGAAATGTCTTTTATTGATCAGGAAGATATCCTAAACACATTTGAAGGATTAACAAAACATCTTTTAAAAAAAATAAAAGGTGTTAAGATTACTGATTTTCCAAGAATTACATATGATGATGCAATGATGTTATACGGAACAGACAAGCCTGATATAAGATTTGATATGACGTTTATAGATCTTACAAAGGAAGTTAAAGGTCATGGTTTTGAAGTGTTTGATAAATCTGAAATTGTAATTGCAATTCGAGTTAAAGGATGTTCTAGCTACACAAGAAAGCAATTAGATAAACTAGTGGACTTTGTTAAAACACCACAAGTTGGGGGGTCTGGATTAATTTACTGTAAGTATAATGAAGACGGAACATCTAAATCATCTGTCGATAAATTTTTTGATGAAAAAGCAAGATTAGATTGGTCAAAAAAATCTGAATGTAGCGATGGGGATTTACTTTTAATAATGTCCGGGGAAACAGCGAAAACAAGAAAAGCTTTAGGTGTACTTAGATTAAAAGTAGCAGAAGATCTTGCTCTTAGAAATTCTGATGAATTTGCTCCCTTATGGGTTCTAGATTTTCCGCTTTTAGAATGGGATGAAGACTCTCAAAGATATCACGCAATGCATCATCCTTTTACATCACCAAAAAAAGAAGACATATCAAAAATTGAAACAGATCCAGCATCAGTAAGAGCCAATGCATATGACCTAGTTCTTAATGGTAATGAAATTGGTGGAGGGTCAATAAGAATTCATGATAAAGAATTACAAAAATTAATGTTTAAACATCTTGGGTTTTCAGATGATGAGGCTCAAGAACAATTTGGGTTTTTAATGGAGGCTTTTGAATATGGGGCTCCACCACATGGAGGAATCGCTTTTGGGTTTGACAGATTATGTGCAATAATGGGAGGAGAAGAAGGTATTCGTGATTTTATTGCTTTTCCAAAAAATAATTCTGGTAGAGATATTATGATTGACTCACCTTCAAGTATTGATAAAGAACAATTAGAAGAGCTTAATATAAAATTAAAATGATAATGAAGAAACAAGACTCTGTTTTTGTGCCAATCATTATTACTTTATCAACACTTATTCCTCTTGCAGTTGCAGCTCTTATGATATTTTCAAATTATTTACACATTAATAGCGAAAATAATTACAGCTATCTTCCACTTTTCCACGCAATATTGAATGGAATAACTACCGTCTTACTTTTCTTTGGATTTATTCTGATAAAGAACAAAAAGAGTAAATTACATAAACTATGTATGATCTCTGCTTTTGTATTATCATCAGTATTTCTAGTTTCCTACGTTTTTTCAAAATTAGTTTTAGATCATGCAACAACAAAGTATTTAGGCGAATATGTAATTACATATCGTTTTATTCTTATTTCACATATTTTACTATCAATTCCTGTTTTGCCTTTGGCTTTATTTTCTATGTACAGGGGGCTAACAGGAGAGTTTGAAAAACATAAAAACATAGTAAAATGGACATTCCCCGTATGGATGTATGTCGCTATTACGGGAGTTATGGTGTATTTATTTATGGCACGTTACTACTAGGATGAAAGAAAATAAATCTGTTATAATCTGGTTAATTTCAGGTTGTTTACTAATATTTACCATGGTAATAGTTGGGGGTATAACTAGGCTTACTGGTTCGGGGCTATCAATGGTAGATTGGAAGTTTTTTATGGGGTCCATACCTCCATTAAACAATCAGCAGTGGTTAGAGACATTTGAACTATATAAGCAATTTCCTGAATTTCAAAAACAAAATTATATGTTTTCTCTCACTGAATTTAAAAACATTTTTTTTTGGGAGTATATTCATCGTTTACTTGGGAGACTTATTGGTTTAGTATTTATAATCCCTTTTCTGTATTTTCTTATAAAAAGAAAATTATCTAAAAAATTATTTTTCCAATGTACCATACTACTATTTATGGGGGCTTCACAAGGAATTATTGGGTGGTGGATGGTAAAAAGCGGACTGGTTAACAATCCGAATGTAAGTCATTTTAGACTAGCTACTCATTTAATCACAGCCTTCCTAACCTTCTCATATACATTTTGGATAGCCTTATCTCTAATTTTCCCAAATAAAAATCATCAAAATAAAATATTATATAGATTATCTTACTTATTAATGATTCTAGTGCTAATTCAAATAATATATGGAGCTTTTGTTGCAGGGTTAGATGCCGGAAAGGTTTATAATAGCTGGCCAAAAATGGACAATAAATGGATAGCAGAATCTGTTTACTCCATGACTCCTTTTTGGAGTAATTTTACTAATGGGGTGGCTGGTGTGCAATTTATTCATAGAACTTTTGCATTTGTGCTTTTAGGCTTTATACTATATATCTTCTTTATATCTAAGAGATTTGAACTAATAAAAATTGAAAGGCAAGCAATTACTTTTCTTTTAATTATTGTTTTTTTTCAGATAGCTCTAGGGGTTATCACTTTAATCATGGGAGTTCCTGTATGGCTTGGAGTTATTCATCAAATTGGCGCGTTTATTCTGCTAGGTTCTACGGTTTTTTCTATTTTTATTTTTAAAAAATCCAAATAAAAATCCACTTATCTAACACGTAAACAAGCTGCATAATAGGTAAATAAGCAAAGGAGGCTAACATTACTTTTTTTGCACTTTCATCGTTATTATTACTAAGCAAGCTATATGATTTAGTCGAGAACCACGTCCCTAAAGCCAATATCAAAAAGAAAGAACCGATAGAGATACTTAGGTTATCTAAATCTAAGAAAAATGGCAACACAGAAATAATTGTCATTACAAGAGATGTTACAAAGGCTATCTTAGCTGGATAAGACCCCTTTTCACCACCATACATCATTTTAAATCCTGCTTTTTTATATTGATCATCTTGAATCCAGGCGATTGATATAAAATGAGGGAATTGCCAAAGAAATTGAATAGCAAAAAGAATTCCAACTGCTAGGCCAAAACTATCTGTTGCTGCAACCCAACCTAATAATACTGGTATAGCTCCGGGAATAGCCCCAATAAATATTGATGCTGTTGACATTCGCTTTAAAGGAGTATATGAAAGAACATATATCATTAAAGAAAGTAGTCCAAATACAGATGATTTTGATAGAAACCCATAGAAACTTCCATGAGGTTTAATAAGACTTAAAAAATAAAATCCCAGAATTCCTATAAGAATAGAGAAAATAACAGCACTTGAAGATTTTAGATTCTTCTGAGGAAGGGGTCTTCCTGAAGTTCTTATCATTAGCTTATCGTAATCCTTCTCTAAAATCTGATTAAATCCATTTGCAGATCCCGTTACTAAAAACCCTCCGGCTATAAGTAAAAAAAACTCTTGAAGATTAAAAACAGTGACGCCAATTAGATATCCTGCTATAGAAGAAAAAACTACTGTACAAGAAAGTCTAAACTTTAAAAGTTGACCGTAATATTTGAGATATTCAATCAAAAAATTTAATTTACTTGCTTAACTTTTTTGTTTTGAAAATACCAAAACAAACAAAAAAATAAAATTAACATATATGGCATCGCCATTAAATATAAAATACCATCATTTAGACCTGCTCCAGCACTCCCTCCTTCTTTTAAGTTAGCCTCCACTACCGCTTTACACATTGCACATTGTGCGCCTAACTTTACTTGAAAAGCTAATACCATTAAAAAGGAAATAAAAATTCTATTTTTCATTTTCTTTTATTGGTTTTTTGTATTCCGCCATTAATACTTTAACGTCATTTACTAGGTCCTTCATTTGCGCATCATTAGTGCCATCATATACCCCAACTACATTGTTATTCTGATCAATACCTGAACGAACCCTTCCTTCTTTATCAATTAATACAAAATATTCAGAATGTAAAAACCCACCTGGGGCTAATGAATCCATGCTTACATTTACAAAATAGGATTGTGCTATTGTATACAGTTCATCTTTGTTCCCAGTAACAAAATCCCAGTTGGATAAACTAATATTCACATTTTTATTCTTTAAATCATTTACATAATTAAGCATTCTCTCTGGTGTATCATTAAATGGATCAACTGTATGTGATAAAAATTTTATATCCGGATAAACACTCAGTTTGTCTTGAACATAAGCCATGTTTTTTGTCATAACTGGACAAATGGTGGGGCATGAAGTGAAAAAGAAATTAGTAATATAAATATTACCCTTAAAACTATCATTCATAACAACTTCATTGTTTTGATTGATAAAAGAAAAATCAGCAATTTGATGACCTTCCTGACCAATTACCTCTAATTTAATAAAGGTGTTAGATCCTTTGGTAACATAAAAATAAATTATTGCGGGTAATACTAAAATAGATGTAAGTATTACAATGTTTAAAAAGTTTTTAGTTTTATCATTCACATTTTAAATCATTAAATAAGCATGAGCACCCTCACTTAATAGAATAAAAAGCAAATAAGGTACTAATATAAATGCAGGTAGTAGAATAGTCCATTTTAATGTTTTTCTTTCAAAACCCAAATGCATAAATACAAGTACAATGTACCCCCCTTTAATTAACGTAAGTATAATAAAAATATGATTTAACAATTTAGTGCCTAAAAACTGGGTGTCATTTAAAAACCCTGGTTTGTATAGTCCTAAACATACTTCAAATGTAGTTAACCCTAATAGAATCCAAAATACTTTCCAAATCCACCAATTACCTTTATGTTGCTTGTCTGTCATAATTTCTATACCTTAATTAAACTAAATAAAAGAATGTAAATACAAACACCCATACTAAATCTACAAAGTGCCAATATAATCCTACTTTCTCTACCATTTCATAATGTCCTCTTTTTTCATAAGTACCTTTAATCACATTAATTAAAATCACAATTAAGATGATAACTCCACTAAATACGTGAAATCCATGAAACCCTGTAATAAAAAAGAAATAATCGGCAAATAGTGGATGTCCATAAGGGTTACTAATTAAAGTAGCGTGAACACCATCCAATCCATGAATAAAATGAGACCACTCCCAAGCCTGTGAGCCTAAGAACGTAGCCCCGCCTACAATAGTTAGTGATAGCCATAATATTACTTTTTCTTTTTGCATTTTATGTCCGTAATTTACTGCCAATACCATAGTAACCGAACTCATGATAAGAATAAAAGTCATCAAGGCTACAAAAAGTAAAGGATGGTCGCCATG
>Ga0114993_10004828_pt1 | contig 13238 bp, 13 predicted proteins | sample ArcticOcean_MG_C_FD_87042 | JGI IMG/M metagenome (GOLD analysis project Ga0114993, IMG submission 87042) | Marine microbial communities from western Arctic Ocean - ArcticOcean_MG_CB2_150 | ecosystem: Environmental > Aquatic > Marine > Oceanic | place: Arctic Ocean: Canada Basin | collected...
CCAGATGATTGCGGCGATGCGCTTTTCATCCGGCGTCGAAGGCTGCGGCGAAAACGATATGTTCATCGTGCCGACCAACAAATCGGTCTGGCACGCGCTCGGTGACCGGATCGGGGCGGTGATGGTGTGGATCAATAAATCTTATTCGACCGGCGAGGTGACGCTGAATTCGGCCGATCCTGCGGTCGAGCCGAATGTTGATTTCAACATGTGCTCGGACGAACGGGACCTGGTGCGGCTGGTCAAAGCGACGCGCCTTCTTGCCAAGATGCATGAAAATCCTGCCGTGACCGACGCTGTGCACGATGTGTTTCCCGCCGCCTATTCGGAGCGGGTACGCAAAGTAGGGGAGTTCAATAATTCGAACCGGGTAAAAACCTGGATAGCCGCGCAGCTGATGGATATTGGCGGGCCGGTGCGCCGCGGCTTTATCAACAATATCATTCTCGAAGGGCCGACCCTGACGGAATTGATGCAGGATGACGACACGATCGCCGACTGGATCCGGAAAACCGTGACCGGCCATTGGCATGCGTCCTGCACCTGCCGGATGGGCGCGGCCGACGACCCCGGCGCCGTTACCGATCCGTCGGCGCGGGTCTACGGGGTCGAAGGACTGCGGGTCTGCGATACGTCGATCATGCCCTGCGTACCGCGCGCCAACACCAATATTCCGACCATCATGATGGCGGAGAAGGTGGCGGATACGATCCTGGCCGGGAATTAACCCTTTCGCGTCGACGCCGCGATCATTTCCACTTCGACCAGCAGGTTGGGCGCGGCGAGGCCGGCGACGACCAGCAGGGTAGATGCCGGGCGGTTTTCGCCCAGATACTCTTCCCGGACCGCGTTGTAGGCTGGAATATTGGCCGGGTCGGTGATGAAATGGGTAATCTTCACCACGTCGCTAACCCGCAGCCGGTTGTGCTCCAGGATCGTCAGGCAGTTGTTCCACGCGTTGCGGGCCTGGGTCTCGAAATCATCGGGCACGTTGCCGTCGAAATCCATCCCGATCTGGCCGGCAGTAAACGTGATCTTGGCGTCTTCCGGGATTTCGACACCGTGGGCGTAGGGCCCCCCTGGCAGCGGCATTTTTTCGGGGTAAAAAGCACGATTTTCCATGACTGTTTTCTCCTTGATCCGACCAGATTGACTGCCTCTTCTATAGAAACCCCGGGACGTCACGGCAAGCGCCGCGTTGGGATAAATTTGCAATTCGCCCCCGAAAACCCGTAAACTGGTTCATCTAAACGAATTTACGGTGGTCCCAACGGACACCGAACACTGGAGAAACCAAATGTTTCTGAAAAATACCTGGTACGTTTGCGCGCAGCCCGACGAAGTCACCCGGACGCCGATGGCGCGCACTATCTGTAATGAAAACCTGGTCTTCTGGCGCAAGGAAGACGGCACGCCGATCGTTTTCGAGGATCGCTGCTGCCATCGCCGGATGCCGCTGTCGAAGGCGAATCTCGTCGGCGATCAGATGGAATGCTACTACCACGGCCTTCGTTTTGACGAAGACGGCAAATGCGTCCATGTGCCGGGTCAGGGGACCATCCCGCCGGGAGCCCAGGTCCAGAAATATCCGATTGTCGAGAAATACAACTGGATGTGGATCTGGATGGGCGATCCCGCCCTCGCCGATGAAGACCTGATCGTGCCGTATCCCTGGAAAACCGCCGATGACTGGGGCGACAAGGGCACCTATTTTTACGTCAAGGCCAACTACAAGCTGGTCATCGACAATCTTCTCGATCTGTCGCATCTCGGTTTTGTGCATCGCTCGACCATTGGCAATGCCGCGGTGGCAGAAGCCGCCCGCGTCCGGACCTTGAAGGACGACGAGTCCGTTACCGTCGCGCGCTGGACCGTCGGTCAACCGCCGGCGCCGACTTATCAGAAGATGGGCGGCTGGACCGAAGACGACATCGTCGACCGCTGGCAGATCATCGAATTTCAAATGCCGGGCGCTGTGCGTCTGTTCACCGGTGCATCCAAGGGTGCTGCGGAAGGCAAGGAGTTCGGCTTCACCGAGATCGACCGCGATGTGCCAGAAGGCGGTTTCGGGTTCCACAACCTAAACTTCGTGACGCCGGAAACAGAAAACACGACCCATTATTTCTGGTCCAACGCCTACCAGATCCAGGGCAAACCGGTTACCGAAGAAATGACCGAACTGTCGTATAGGCAGATCTTCACGGCGTTCCATCAGGACTGGGAAGTCTTCAATAAACAGCAGGAAAACTGGGACGATCGACCGACGATCGATACCGTCCAGGATGCCGGTCCTATCGCCGCGCGGACCATGATCGACCTCAAAATCGCGGAAGAACAGGGCCAGATGGCGATCGCCGCCGAATAATCAGGGCTGTAACAAACTAAAAACGGCGGATCTTCTGGCCCGCCGTTTTTACTTGGCCCCTACAATCCGCCGGTAAACCGGCACGGCTACCAGCGGCAGGATGTAGATCGGGAACTGGCCGACTACGAAATAGACCAGCAGGTCATAGGGCGCGCTTTCGCTGACCGCTGCCATGACCAGCGCGACATTGGTATTGCCTGTGATCAGCCCGATGGTGATCGCCGCACGGCGGCCGGCCCGCCAGAAGATGGCGGCGGCGGCAATCTGCAACGAAATATTGATGGCAAACGTCGTGCCCGTCACGATCGCTGTATAGCCGGGCTTGGCGGCGGCGAATTCGGGCAGGCCGGACATCAGCGACACAGCAACGCCGACCATGCCGAACACCATGATCCCGTCCATGCGTGATGCGTGGGCGGCCAGAAAGTCCGACCCCAGGACCCGGCGCAGCACAATCGCGATGACAAAGCTTGCGCCGACAATGCGCCCAAGCCGCCACATCAGTTCCAGCACGGTCACGTCCAGTTCGATGCCCAGCAGCCACAACGCTAGCGGCGGCAGGGTGAACGGCACCAGCGCGTAAGACATCACGGTTACAATCAGGGCCAGCGCTGCATCGAGACCGAACAGAACGCACAGCGCGGGCGCTGACATGATCGGCGTGGTCAACGCGTGGAAAACGATACCGGCACCCAACGGGCCATCAATGCCTGTCGTCGCCGCAAATCCCCACAAGAAGAGCGGCGCGATCCCCATTGAAAAGACAAAGATTGCGCCGATAAGCGCGGGGCGGCGGAGGTAGTCCTTCAGCGCCGCGGGCTCGATGCGCATCATTGACAGCGACAAGTTCATAACGATCAGCGCTTCGAGCCACGGCGCCAAAAAATCGGCCAGCGGCTGCCAGGCGATACCGCCGAAGACGCCGGCGGCCAGCATCCAGGTTGCGCGTTTAGCAACGAAATCGAGGCCGCGCAGAACCATCACGTGCGCAGCAATCGGCGGTAGACCGGCAGGGCAAGCACCGGCAGAAAATACATCGGCACCTGTCCCAGCACGAAATAGGCGATCAGGTCGGGTGACGCCTTATCGGCCAGCGTCACCATCACGAGGCCCAGATTGGTATTGCCGGTCACCAACCCGACGGTGAGCGCTTCACGCCGTCCCATTTTCAAAAACAGAACGGTGCCGAGTATCTGCAGGCCTATATTGGCGGCGAATGCGGCGGCGAGGGTAAGCACGACATAGTCCGGCTTCTTGATGGCGAAGGCCTGCAGCCCGGCAACGATGCCAAGGCAGAAGACGATGATGAACACCACGCCCAGCCCGTCGATCGCGCGCGCATTCCGGGCCATGATCTCCGGCCGCACCACCCATCGTCTTATGACGAAGGCGATTGCCGCCGGACCGGCGATGGTCGCGAAAAGGCGGGCAAACAGCTCAAAAAACCCGACGCCGAGATCAAGACCGAGCAGCCACAACGACAACGCCGGCAGCGTCAACGGGACGAACGCATAGCTCGTTACCAGGACTGCCACGGTAAGCGCTGAATCGAGTTCGAGGATCGTCGCCATCGCAATGGCCGAACTGACCATCGGCGCCGCGGCCATCAGGATCAGCCCCTGTTCCAGACCCGCCGGCGCGCCGAGGGGAGACACGATCAACCACATGAAAACCGGCGTGGCGACCAAATTGACGGCGACAATAGCGCCCAGGATAGCCGGGCGGCGCGCATAGGCGCGCAGGCGCGCAACGTCGAGCCGGATCATCGCGATCGCGAGGATGATGACAATCGAATGCAGAATGTAGGGCCGGAACAACTCCGCGACCGGCTGGAAAACGATTCCGGTCACCAACCCGCCCGCCATCAGCCAGGTCGCAGCGCTGGCAATCCGTTCAAGCGCCGCTCGGATCAATAGGGCGTTCCGTCGGCGTGCTCGAAGGACCGCGTGCCGTCGGCGGATTTTCTCATCACCATATCGGAATCTGGATAGTGAACGTCTTCGCCTGCCGACCGGTTGCCGACTTCGAGATAACGGACGACCGCGTCCGACCGGTTTTCAAGCCGGTGTCCGTCGCCCGATCCAGCGGGAAAACAGGCGCACATTCCCGGCGCCAACACCTGGTCGCCGGCATCCGTCACCAGCGTCGGGGTGCCTTCGGTGATGTAGATGAACTCGTCCTCCGCCGAATGCCAATGGCGCAGCGCCGAGACCGAACCGGGGGCCAGCTCCGTCAGATTGACGCCGTAGTGCGTCAGACCCCGGGGATCGCCCAGCGCCCGCCGGCTGCGTCCTGCCAGGGCGGTGTTGTGGGGGGGCGGGTACGGGTTGCCTTCAATCGCCGGCAGTGCCAGCGGATCGAAGGCCGGTGATTTATCCGTATCGGACATGATGAGCTCCTTAGTTGGGAAGAAAATCGTTGAGATCGATATCGTCGTAATTCTTCGGCATCGCCATCGCGAAACGGGCCCGGCCCTCGGGGTCGGTGACCGCAGGCTTGGTCGCGTCGATCAGCGTCTTGGTACCGATCCGGTGCATCGGGCTTTGTCCCGGTACGATGTCGGAAACGTTGTCGAGCGACCAGGTGCGGGCGTTCGGTATCCGGATGACATCGCGCTCGGCGTGAACCCGCGTGGTCAGCGACCAGAACACCTGGCGCATGTCCGACGCATCGATATCGTCGTCAACGGCAATGGCGAGCTTCGGGTGCAATTGTGGCCCCGACAACGCCGCCAGCAACGCGGTCTTCGCCTGGCCTTCGACACGCGGCCGCAGCTTGATGACGACCGCCATCATTCCGGCAAGCCCGAGGCATCGGACGTCCAGCAGGTCGAGCCCGCCTTCGACGTTCTTCAGATGCTCCCATAGCAGCATGTCGATGGCGGTCGCGACCAGCGCCTGGGTGTCGGTCATCGGTGCGCCGCATTGCATGGCGTAAAACACCGGATCCTTGCGCCGGGTGATCGCCTTGACGTTGAGATACTGGGTAAAGCCTTCCATCGCGTAACCGCCGGACCCTTCGCCGAACGGGCCTTCCGGGGTGATCGCGTCGGGCGGGATTTCGCCCTCGATGATCATCTCCGCTTCCGCCGGGACTTCGATGTCCATGGTTTCGCACTTTACCAGCCGGACCGCTTCGCCCATCAGGGCGCCGGCAATGGTCAATTCGTCCGTACCGTAAGGCGCGGTGAAGGACGATGAAAAATAGATCGCCGGATGCGCACCGACGACCATCGCGACCGGCATCGGCTCGTTCCGTTCCTGATACTTCTGATAGATGCGCAGCGCCTGGCGCGGGCAAATCAGGTATCCGGTGCGGTTCTTTCCCATAATCTGCTGGCGGTGGATCGACATGTTGCGGATCCCGGTATCGGGGTCCTTGATGATCGCCATACCGGAAGCAATGAAAGGGCCCGGGTCCAGTTCCGATGTCCAGGCTGCCGGTATTCTGGTCAAATCGACATCGTCGCCCGTCTCGATAATTTCTTTGACCGGCGCATCGGCGCGGTCGACCATCACTGGCGCGATCGGGGTTTTGGCGCGTTCGTTAAAGACCTGGATAACCCGGTCTTCCTCGACGCCGAGGCCGATGGCCCATTTGCGGCGGTCGGTGAGAATCTGGTTGCAGGCGCGCCATCCCGGAAAGCCGGCAAGATTGTCGAACAAAGACGCCTTGCCAAGCCGGTCATAAGTTTTCCAGCCAATGGCCGTCAGGTTCTCATGCGGATCGACCGCCTTTGAGAAACGGACAAGTTCACCCTGCTGTTCCAGATTGCCGAGATATCCCCGGATCGACTGATCCATTGTTATTATTCCTCACACTTATCAGGACGTTGCGTTACCGGTGTTGATACCGGCATCGACACATATCGGGTAAATCATGTCATAATCGGCGTCAACGCGCCATTGAACGGGGGAGAGATGTCCGGCATTTCAATCAGAAAAATTGTCACGATAATCGAGGAAACCCGAACAGAGATAGGTCAACCCGTCGATCCGCCGACGCGTCAATGCGCGGCTGTCGCGGTGATCAAAAACCCCTACGCCGGCCGCTATTCGAAAGACCTGCCCGAGTTGGAGGCGGCAGGGGCGGAGCTGGGCGATCTGCTGGGCCGCCGCGCGATGGAAGCGCTCGGTATCGGCGCGGATCAGGTGCAGAGTTTTGGCAAGGCGGCGATCGTCGGCGAGAACGGTGAAAAGGAACATGCGGCGGCGTGTATGCACCCGACGATGGGCAAGCCGTTGCGTGCCGCTGTTGGGCCGGCCCCCTCGATCATTCCATCGGCGAAAAAGATCGGTGGGACTGGTACAACCATCGATTGCCCGCTGCATCACAAGGAAGACGTCTGGACGTTTTCCCATTTCGACGCGATGGAGGTTTCGCTACCAGATGCGCCGCGCGCCGACGAGATTGTCGTCATCATCGCGATCACCGATTCCGGCCGTCCGCTGCACCGGGTCGGCGAGGGCGTCAGTGTCGCCGATGTGATGTCGGATTAATCGCGGATTTCGACAATCCGGCCGGGCGATGAGTGCACGCCATATGTCACCAGCGGCGCATTACCGGTCACGCGAAATCCGTGACCGGTGTTCGGCGGGAAAACCATTGTCATGCCCGGGCCGACTGCAATCTCGTCTGTTTTGCCTTCGACCCAGGCTTCGCCGGTGCCTTCAAGCACGGTGACGATCTCGACATAGGGATGCGCGTGGTTAGGAGTCGCATAGCCGGGCGGCGATGTCTGGATACCGCAGCGGATCGGCGTGGAGCCGGCGTCGTCGCCGACCAGCGTCTGATAGGTGGCGCCGCCCGGAAATTCTTCCGGCTCGACCGCATCGTGATGAATGATCTTGACCATGTTCAGGCCTCCAGCCCGCCCAGACGGACATACAGGATAGCATTTTTTTCCGACCGAACGGCAGACCCCGATCCGGGCGGGCTTCGGGTCTATGTTCTGGCGGGATATGCGCCGAACTCGTCTTCGAATCCGCCCTCGAGCACGAAAACCTCCTCGCCGCCCGGATGTGTGTGATGCGGGCTTTCCGCGCCCGGATCGCATCGTACGGCCGATGTGACAATGCCGGCTTCCACCGGTCCGTCGAGGTAAAGACGCTTGCGCCATACGGTTGGCGATGGGCTGGGTTGCCCGTCCATGTCTCCGGACCGTGCAACTGCGCGGACCCTAAGATCGGCATTCAGTGATCTGTGATTGTCCATAGCGCTAAAATAGGGAGGTCCGCCCGCTGATCAAGCGGTTCCCTGGATCATTCCGCTGCCGCAGGTTCGAGAACCTTGACGCGCCTGGTGACAAAGTACACCAGCCCCATGCCGGCGGCGGCAACGGCCAGGGTTGCCGGGTTCTCGACGCCGAGCCAGATCGTTGAAGAACCGACGGTCAGTGCGGCGATATACATGCCCGCCGCTGACAGCCACCCCGTCGCGTTTCCGGTGCCGAGCACGGTTACTGAATGAGCCAGCAGAAAGCCCGCGGCGATACAGGTGATAATGGCGTACGCGATGGCGACTGTTGACCCCTGAAGCAGCAGTGCAGGGTTAAACGCCCATAGATAGGGGAGCATGTAGGCGGTTGCTGCCAGCTGCACGCCGATGAAGCCAGTCTTCCACATATCGGCGCCGGCCATTTCAGCGGCGACCATCGATGCGATTGCCACCGGCGGTGTCAACATGCTGATCAGACCAAAATAGAACAGAAATAGATGGGCGCCCATAGGGACTAGTCCCATCTTTATCAGGGCCGGGCCAATGACCGAGATCAACACGATATAGACAGTGGCGGTGGGCATCCCCATACCCAGAATAATGCAAATCAGCGACGTCAGCAGTAGCATGACGAATATGCCATAGGTTTCGCCAAGGTGAGCGAGAATAATACTGAGCTGGAAGGCAAGACCGGTCGAGTTCATTACGCCAAGAATAATTCCGGCGGCGCCAGCGATTAGGATCAGAGGCACCAATATTTCGCCGCTACCGAACAGGAAATTTTTCCAGTGTTCTAGTGTTGGTAGTCGTCTGTCTCGTAATATCATCAGGACGATCAGGCTGGCTGCAGAATAAAGCGCTGCGACGCCGGGCGGATAGCCAAGCCAGAACAGAAAATACATAAGGATTACGATAGGAAGTATAAATATCCACCCTACTTTGAGCGCCTCCTTAATCAGCGGCAGTTCGTCCTTAGGAAGGCCTCGGATATTGAAACGACGGGCAACAGCATCGACCTGGATAAATAAGACTAGAAAGTACAGCAGCGCCGGTGTCGCCGCAGCAATCACCACGTCTTGATAGGGCACCTCAAGAAATTCAGCTATAATAAAGGCCGTGGCGCCCATTACGGGCGGCGCTATCTGTCCGCCATTTGAGGCGACAGCCTCAATCGCGCCGGCATATTCCGGTTTGAAACCGGTCCTTTTCATAAGCGGGATGGTGACGATGCCGGTCGACATGATATTGCCAACGGTCGAACCCGAAATTGTGCCGAAGGCACTGGAGGCGACCACGGCGACCTTCGCGGGTCCGCCGCGCCGATGCCCCATCCAACCCATAGCGAGGTCTGTCAGGAAGGCGGTGCCGCCACTAACCTCCATCAGCTTACCGAATATAATAAAGGCTAGCACGAGGTCGAGCACAACCTGAAGCACCAGGCCCGGGACCCCGTTATTGTCGGCGTAGAAATAGGTGACTGTCTTGGTCGGCGGGAAGACAGCGGCTTCGAGCGCTCCCGGCAGGTGGTCGCCAAAAAAAGCGTAGAGGATCAATACCCAGACAAGGCTGGCGATAATGCGACCGGCAGCTTTACGCAGACCCTCCATCATGAGGATAAGGGCGAGCGCACCGGGAACCCATTTGTCTGGCGTGCGCTCGTGGGCGGTTACTATCCAATCTTCGAAGTTGTAAGCCATCCAAAACCATGCGGAGAACACGATTAGAGACAGCGCTATTTCAAGCAGACCGGGCTTTTCGAAATAGGGATATTTTAGGAAGGCGCAGGCACAGGCGAGGCCCAGGACCACCGCGATGGCTTGCTGAAATGTGAGTGCGACACCAAAATAATCAGTAATCGCTAGGATCCAGCAGATACCGAGTATTGGTATGGCGGCGTACAAGGCGCGCAGGAAAATCTGATTAAATTTTTCCATCAGATCTCCTGCGCGTCTGTTTTGGTTTTAATAGGCCGAGTTGCTTATTTTTTCATCAACATCGCGTCGTTTTTGGCGTTTGCATCAGTGTAGATGCCGACTTCCTTATAGTACTTGGCCGCACCTGGGTGGTAGGGGATAGGGTTGTTAGCAGGTGCGAGTTTAGCCTGTTTTGTGCCTCTCAGCGGTCCATAGTCTTTCTGCAACTGCTTCCAGTTGTCATAAAGCGCCTTGGCCATCCGATAAGCGTCTTCGTTTGACACTTGGGTGCCGGCGTTCAGGTACGAATCGAACGCTGCAATCGTCATGTTGCCTCTTATAAAAGGTTTACGTTTGCTGTGTTTTACGTTGAGGCTATAGAGCCCCGCCATGCCCTTTCCGAGAAATTCGTCGTTGCCTTTTGGCCCTAGCGGAATGATCCGCAGTCCACCTGGGACGGTCGCATGGGCTTTACGCATTGCGGGCATGCCGGTGGCGATCGGAGCTGCGTCGACGCGGCCCTGAACGACCATATTGATGCTGGCGACGACACCACCAGAATCGACCGCAGTTATGTCTTTTTCGGTAAGCCCTGCCGTGCTTAGGATTGTTCGGTTGGCTTGGGCCAAAGACACGTTAGTTTTGTACTTAACGACTACGCGTTTGCCCTTGAAGTCTGCAAGCGTCTTGATGCCGGAGCTTTCCTTGACCATATAGGCATAGGGAAGGATCCACACACGCGCGATTGAGCGCACCTTCTTGGTGGCTTGTTTGTAGGGTGGGGTTGCACTCCAAGCCATGCCCGAATCGAGGGATGAATTCATACCAAGCGTGATTTCTCCCGCCTGCATAAGTGGCAGGTACACCGACGAACCAGCGTGGGGCTGGGCATTCGAGCGAACACCCATTTTTTCCTGGAAAAGTTTGGCAAAACCGCTAGCTAGTAGGAAGTAGACAGATCCTTGGGGATTACTGCCAACGGTGATGCGCTTCAATTTTGCCTCAGCAGATCCGGCATTCACCGAAAACGCGCCAACCGCGGCAGCGAGCACAGCGGCCTTTAATACGTACTTTGTCATTGTTTGTTCCCTATCAATATCGTTGTTTGAAGCGCATTATATTTTATTTGCGCCTAGTCTAACACTATCAGATGTAGCGGTTGTCGTTAAGCCTTGTTTTTCGTGTGCTATTCCGCGGTCAACTGACCAATTTGTCTGCTTTGGGCGTCGTTCTTAGCCAAAAACGCATGCCAGAAGAGGGGGCGTCGATCGTCGGAATCTGTATCCCCGACCGGGGCAAAATTCTGTTCTTTATTAGGTTACGAGCCAGCTTTGCCTGGAAAGTCTGGTAGCCGACAACGCACGGATTTCACCGTGCTTTAACAATCATCTCTCTGGCGCTTTACGGCGAGGCCCGGGACCGATTGCCGGCGAAACATATCTTTGCAAGCAAAACGCCGGGCCATTCGGAATCAAGTTATCTTTGCCAGCCAGGCTATACGCCTGTCTATGAGGATCGGCGAGACTGGTGACGATGATCGTGGCGCCGTGATTAAGGTGTGGTATTTCCGCCAGCCAGCGCCTCTAGAATTGACATCGCGACGCTGCGATCCACGACTGACAAAGGCTTCAGAATGCGCAGTTGCGCCCGTTCGGCCGCTTCGAAAGTGGATTTGAGAACAGACACGCCCGCGCCTGTGAGAAACAGGGCGTTGGTGCGTTGATCTTCTCGCGCGCGAGCTTTCGAAATCATGCCGCGGTCTATCATCCGCTTCAGCACTTCTGTCAGCGTACTCCGGTCAATGCCGCTGGCTTCTACCAGTGCTGTCTGGCTCATGCCGGGATTCTGAAAAACATTGATCAGCACCGCAAATTGTCTCGTATTGGGGCCGCTCTCGCCAACTTCTTCGACGAACAGATCTACCGCCCGCTGCTGGCATCGCCGGATCAGGTGACCGGGCGCGTTGCGCAGCGTATACGCTTGGAGTTTCTGAGTTAACGCGTCGGTCAAAATATTTCCAGCCCGTTGCAAGGACATGCCATGAGTCTATGGCAAATTTATTAATCTGTACACGGATTAATTCGCGGTGTAGTAGTTCATGCAACATAATCGGTGCAAAATACCGGACGTCGTTCAGCGTGCCGGAGGCTGCACAGTTGGGAGAGCCATATGGAATTCGGAATGCAGTATTTCCCGTGTGTGGGGCCAGATCAAAAATCCGGACAGCAGTATTTCGACGAATGTCTTCGTCTTACCGAATACGCCGATACCTACGGCTATACTCACGTTCGGACGGTCGAACATTATTTTCATCCCTATGGAGGGTACAGCCCCAGTCCGATCGTATTTTTGTCCGCGTTGTCGCAGCGGACCAGGAACGCCCGGATTGTAACCGGCGCCGTCCTGCCGGTGTTCAACAATCCGCTCAAACTTGCCGGTGAGATTGCAATGCTCGATGCGATTTCCAACGGCCGCGTCGAAATAGGCTTCGCGCGCGCATTCCTGCCGCACGAATACGAGCGCTTCGGCATCGATCTCGACGAAAGCGTCGCTCGGTTCGACGAGGGCATGCATCAGATAGATCTGTTGCTCACCGACGAAAACGTGTCGCATGACGGCCAGTTTCACAGTTTTAAAAATGTTACCTCGTTCCCCCGACCGACACAGCTTCCCCGGCCCAATTTCTGGACTGCCGCTTTCACGACGCCGGAATCGTTCGAGAAGGCCGGGCGTATCGGCAATTACATCATGGCGATCCCGATGGGCGGCTCGCAGATGGCTGAACTGATAGGCATTTATCGCGAGGCCTGGAAATCGGCCGGACATGAGGGCAATGGCCGCATCATGCTGGCATTCCATATGTATTGCCACGAGGACGCCGACGAAGCGGTGCGCATTGCCCGCGATCCGTTGAACCGGTATCTGAAGTCACTCGTCGATGCCGCGAAAGACTGGGTCGATGGCGCCGAATCCGATAACTATAGAGGGTACGGGAAGATGATCGAGGCACTCGATCGCGAGACCTTCGAAAGTCAGGTTGAAAAAGGCGCTGCCTGGATTGGAACGCCCGAAAGGCTGACCGAAAGCATCCGGTCCTACCACGACGAGATCGGCGGTTTCGACGACGCGTCAATGCAAATTAATTTCCACGATATGGCATACGAGGATGCAGAACAGTCAGTCAAACTGTTCGGCGAGAAGGTCATTCCGGCATTCGCGTAGCGCCAGGACGCTGCCAGCACCTATTCGTCGCGGCGGTCGATTGACGGACAGTCGTCGGAGGCTCGTCACCGGACCGTAATCGTCATTTGGTGTTATTTTGAGCAGGCGCAGGTTTCTCTACGGCAGCCGGCTTTCCCGATGATTTAGGACTATCGGCGTCCTTCGGACCGTCCGGTCCGACCGGATACTCCACGAAATAGCTGACATGATATTTTCTGGGGCCGGATGCCCGCCATTTGAACCCGTATCGCGACGGCATACAGTAGACCGGCATATATTGAATATTTACGGTGCCGCATCTGATATTTTTCATACGATACCATTGTTTTGCCCATACTTTGAAACCCCTGCGGGGCTGTTCGGTGCCGTCGACCCAGACCAGCTTCCGGAACGAGCAGAAATATCGCAAGTCTATCCAGGTTTCCCCCAATGTGTCGAAATTCGTCTGAAGGAAGCTGTGCGTTTGAACATCCTGATTATGGCCAGTCGGCCGCGCACGCCCTTTTACCTGCGGGTGCGCG
>Ga0114993_10004834_pt1 | contig 13224 bp, 11 predicted proteins | sample ArcticOcean_MG_C_FD_87042 | JGI IMG/M metagenome (GOLD analysis project Ga0114993, IMG submission 87042) | Marine microbial communities from western Arctic Ocean - ArcticOcean_MG_CB2_150 | ecosystem: Environmental > Aquatic > Marine > Oceanic | place: Arctic Ocean: Canada Basin | collected...
CGGATTAAGACTGGATGATCTAAAAAAATTTATGAAAGAAAAAAGAGTGATGTATAATCATTCAACTGATAAAAAAAATCAGAAATGGGGAAAGGGCGAAATATTAAAAAAAAAAGATTTAAATGAGATGCCAAATTATGTTTCAAATAATATAAATAAATACAAACCTTGGTTAGATATTTAAATAAAAAATACTACATATGAAAATTTATGACTGTTTTATGTTTTTTGACGAGGAGATGCTTTAATAATAATATAAGTAAATATTCTAGTTGGATAGAGTAATTAAATTAAATCTTAATGTGTGCTTCCAGCAATTGGTTTAATCCCGGTTTTAACTTTTGGAAGGGCTTCAACTTCAATCCACTCAACGGGTTGTAACTCTCTAGTAAGAGCTATTTTTAATACTTCATCTACATTTTTTACTGGATATATTTTTATATCTTCTAATACTTTTTTTGGTACTTCAATTAAGTCCTTTTTATTTTCGTGAGGTATTAATACTTTTTTAATTCCAGCTCTATGGGCGGCTAAAAGTTTTTCTTTTAATCCACCTATTGGAAGAACATTACCTCTAAGAGTAACTTCGCCTGTCATAGCAATATTTCTATCAACTGGTACTCCAGTAATAGAAGAAACTATTGAAGTTACCATACCAACTCCTGCTGAAGGTCCATCTTTTGGTGTTGCACCTTCTGGGACATGAATATGGAAATCTTTTTTTTCAAAAACTGGAGGAATAATACCAAACTCTAAAGATTTTGATCTTACATAAGATTTTGCAGCTTTTACAGATTCTTGCATAACATCACCTAATTTTCCTGTGATTTGCATTTTCCCTTTACCTGGCATAACTGCTGTTTCAATCTTAAGTATTTCTCCACCATACTCTGTCCAAGCCAAGCCAGTTACTACTCCAATTTTATCTTCTTTTTCAATTTCACCATAATTATATTTTTTTATACCCAAGAAATTCGATAAATTATTTTCTTTGATTGAATTATCTCCCGGTCCATTAGTTAAAATTTTCTTTACTGTTTTTCTTGCTAGTTTAGATATTTCTCTTTCAAGATTACGAACACCTGACTCTTTAGTATAATTACGAATAACATCTCTAACAACGTTATCTCCAATATTCCATTCTCCTTTTTCAAGCCCATTATCCTTAATTTGTTTCGGTATTAAATATTTGTTTGCAATATTTATTTTTTCATCTTCTGTATATCCAGGAATTCTAATAACTTCCAATCTATCAAGTAAAGGAGGTAAAATATTTAGAGTATTTGCTGTAGTGACAAACATTACATCTGAAAGATCGTAATCAACTTCTAAATAGTGATCATTGAATGCAACATTTTGTTCAGGGTCTAAAGCTTCAAGTAAAGCTGACGAAGGATCTCCTCTATAATCTGATCCAACTTTATCTATTTCATCAAGTAAAAATAAAGGATTTCTTGTTCCAGCCTTTTTCATCAATTGAATAATTTTTCCAGGTAAAGAACCAATATAGGTTCTTCTGTGACCTCTGATTTCAGCTTCATCTCTAATGCCACCTAATGACATTCGTACAAATTTTCTGCCTGTAGCTTTTGCTATAGATTTTCCAAGTGAGGTTTTGCCAACTCCAGGAGGTCCTACTAAACATAAAATTGCACCTTTTAATTTTCCAACTCTTTTTTGTACTGCTAAAAACTCTGTAATTCTCTCTTTTACTTTTTCTAAACCAAAATGATCTTCATCTAAAATTTTAGTAGAATCATTTAAGCTTAAGTTTTCAAATTTTTTATCTTTGACTACATTCCACGGTAACTCAATCATCCAGTCAAGGTAGTTTCTAACAACTGTAGCTTCAGCAGACATAGAACTCATAGATTTTAGTTTTTTCAATTCTGCTAGACATTTTTTTGTTGCCTCTTTACTCATCTTAGTTTTGATAATTGCTTTATGTAGATTGCTAAATTCATCTACACCATCTTCAATTTCACCAAGTTCTTTTTGTATAGCTTTCATTTGTTCATTTAAATAATATTCTCTTTGTGTTTTTTCCATTTGATTTTTAACTCTACCTCTTATTCTTTTTTCAACACTAATTACGTTAATTTCATTATTAATATGTTCCATTAATTTTTCTAATCTAGATTTTAATTCTACTGTTTCTAAAAGTTTTTGTTTTTCGAATATAGAGATATTTAATTGCGCAGCTATATGATCTGCTATTTTTGAAGGTTCTTTTACGTTTTTTAAACTTAACATTAATTCAAATGAAATTTTTTTATTTAAATTAGTTAATTTTTCTAATTTTCTAACTATTGCGGTCGAAAATGCTAACATATCTTCTTTGGAACCTGTTTTGTCTTTAATAACCTCTATAGAGCTCATCAAAATTTCTTTATCATTTTTACATTCAATAATTTTTACTCTATTTATACCTTCCACTAATACTTTAACAGTTCCATCTGGCAACTTTAGTAATTGCAAAATTTTACTTTCACATCCGTAAGAATAAAGATCTTCAGTGTTTGGGTCATCCATTTCAGCATTTTTTTGGGTAATCAAAATTATTTTTTTGTCAGATTTCATCACTTCGTTTAAAGCTTTGATTGATTTATCTCGTCCAACAAATAAAGGCACCATCATACTAGGGAAAACAACTATATCTCTTAACGGTAATGACGGATGAAAATCAATTTTACTCATATTGCTAGTATATGGTTATTATTAAGATTATTTCAATTGGTTTTTTACGCCGCAGAAGTTTTTTTATTTTTGTTGTGTATAATTAACGGTTCACTGCTATTTTTTACCACTGATTGGTCTATAATGACTTCTTCTACATTTTCCATCGTAGGAAGTTTGAACATTGTTTTTAACAATAAAGCTTCAATAATTGATCTCAGTCCTCTTGCCCCAGTTTTTTTATTTATTGCCTTTTTTGCAATTTCTGCAACTGCTTCATCTTTAAAAGTAAGTTTCACGTTTTCAAACTCTAAAAGTCTTTTATATTGTTTGATTAATGAATTTTTTGGCTCTTTTAAAATTTTAATTAGAGATTTTTCATCAAGATCTTCAAGTGTTGCTAAAATTGGCATTCTTCCAACAAACTCAGGAATTAACCCATATTTAATTAAATCTTCAGGTTCCAAACTTTTAATTAAATCACTTGTAGATTGATCTTGAAAATGTTTAACCTTTGCCCCAAACCCTATTGAAGTTTCAGTTCCTCTTCGTGCTATAACTTTATCTAATCCTGCAAAAGCTCCTCCACAGATAAATAAAATATTTGTTGTATCAACTTGTAAAAAATCTTGTTGAGGATGTTTTCTTCCTCCTTGGGGAGGAACGCTTGCTACTGTTCCTTCCATAATTTTTAATAGCGCTTGTTGAACTCCTTCACCAGACACGTCTCTAGTAATTGATGGGTTTTCAGATTTTCTGCTTATTTTGTCAACTTCATCTATATAAACAATACCACGTTGAGCTTTTTCAACATTGTAGTCAGCTGTTTGTAATAATTTAAGTATTATATTTTCAACATCCTCTCCAACATAACCAGCTTCGGTTAAAGTTGTGGCATCAGCCATTGTAAAAGGTACATCTAAAATTCTTGCTAAAGTTTGGGCTAATAGTGTTTTTCCACATCCGGTTGGTCCAACCAAAAGTATATTAGATTTTGACAATTCTATATCTTTGTTACTTTGAGATGCATGACTTAATCTTTTGTAATGGTTATGAACTGCTACTGAAAGAACCTCTTTTGCAAACTGCTGTCCAATAACATATTCATTTAAAACATCACATATCTCTTGCGGAGCTGGAACTCCTTCTTGATTTTTTACAAATACATCTTTATTTTCCTCTTTTATAATATCCATGCATAACTCAACACACTCGTCACAAATGAATACTGTTGGTCCAGCAATTAGCTTTCTTACTTCGTGTTGGCTTTTTCCACAAAATGAACAATACAAAATATTTTTATTACTTTTTTCAGGCATATTTTTAACGAATCAGTTATTTTTAAAGTAAACTAATGTCTATAGTTATCAAGTGTAAGTTGTGATGAGTGCTAAATCTAGTATTTTAGGTTCTTTTTTCCACAACCTGATCGATCAAACCAAAATCTTTTGCATCTGCTGGTGTCATAAAATTATCTCTTTCTAGAGATTTATTGATTTCAGTTTCATTTTTTTTAGTATGTTTTGCGTAAAGCTTATTTAGTCTATCTTTAAGAGCTAAAATTTCTTTAGCATGAATTTGAATATCTGTAGCTTGGCCTTGATAACCCGCTGATGGTTGATGAACCATAATTCTAGAATTAGGTAAAGAAAATCTTTTACCTTTTTCTCCAGCAGATAATAAAAATGAACCCATTGAAGAAGCTTGTCCAATACATAAAGTTGAGACAGCTGGTTTAATATATTGCATAGTATCATAAATTCCTAAACCTGCTGTGACTAAACCGCCGGGACTATTAATATAAAAATGTATTTCTTTTTTCGAATTTTCGGATTCCAAATACAATAGTTGTGCAGTAATTAAAGTAGAAACATTATCATTCACAGGTCCTACAAGAAAAATAATTCTTTCTTTCAACAACCTAGAATAAATATCATAAGCTCTTTCACCTCTATTGGATTGTTCAACAACCATAGGGATCAAAGTGTTCATATGTTCATCAATTTTATTATTCATAACGAATCGTAAATGGAAATTATACAGCTTATGGCTACTTTTTTCTAATTTTTTTCTTATTTGGTTGAGATTTAACTGTTTTTTTCGTTTTTTTAGAACCTTTATCGCTAGAATGATCATGGGCATGGGAATGCTCATGATCTTTTTGATGATTTTTTATTATCTGTTCAGCTTCTTTTGTAGAAATAGCTTTTTTTGTGTATTTTGATTTTTCTTTAATTAAATTAATAATTTTTTCTTCATATATTGATCCTCTAAGACTTGCTGCTGCTGATGGGTTTTTTTGATAATAGTCTAAAATTTGCTTTTGTTGATTTGGCATCGATTGGATTTGTTTTTGAACTTCATTCTTAAGTTCATCTTCAGTAACTTTTAAATTATTTTTTTCTCCAATCTCATTAAGTAATAAACCTAGTTTAACTCTACTAGTTGCAATTTTTTCATTTTCTTTTTTGTTTTTTTCTAAATCTTCCTTATTTAAATTTTGAGTCATAACTAACATTTCCTGCTCAACTAAATTTTTAGGTAAATCGATTTTATAGTTTTTTTGTAATTGTTCTAATATACTTTCTTTTTCTAAAGCTTCTAAGTTCATTTTGTATTGGTTTTGAATTTGATTATCTATTAATTTTTTCAAATCATTTAAATCTTTAGCTCCTAGGTTTACAGCAAACTGATCATCTATTTTTATGGGTTCAGGTTTTTTAATATTAAGTATTTTGCATTCAAAATCTGCTTTTTTCCCAACAAAATCTTTTTTTGGATAATTTTCAGGTAAAATAGCAGAAATAACTTTTGTTTGATTTTTTTTAACCCCTGTTAATTGTTTATCAAAACCTTTTATAAATAAATCTTTACCAAGAACTATTTGAGTATTTTTTCCTTCTCCTCCATCAAAACTTTTTTTATCTATAGTCGCCTTGTAATCAAAAACTACTAAATCATTGTTTTCTGCAAGCTCATTTTCTTTTTTCTCTTTAAAATTATTTTGACTTTTAGCAATTTCATCTATTCTTTTTTTAACTTCATTATCTGAAACTTTTATTTCGTATTTATTAAACTTGATATTATCCAATGATTGAACTTTAATTGGAGGAAGCTCATCTATCTCTAAAGTATAACTTAAATCTTTTCCTTCTCCATGTGATTTAAGATCAACTTTGGGTTGCCCTGCTACTTTTATATTTTTTTCTTCAATAGCTTTAGATGAAGTTTCCTGTAATACTTTTTCTAGTACTTCTCCATAAACAGCTTTACCAAATTGACTTTTTAAAACACTCGCTGGAACTTTACCAGGTCTAAAACCTTTTAAATTCACTGTCTTACTTAATTCGTCTAATCTTAAATTGATCTTTTCCTCAATAGTTTTTTTATCAACAAAAACTGTTAAATTAGTTTTTAGTCCTTTTTTGGAATCAATTGTTACTTTCATTTTTTTTGGTGGGCAAGAAGAGACTCGAACTCTTAATCCGTGAGGAACCGGTTCCTAAGACCGGCGCGTATACCAATTCCGCCACTTGCCCATGCACGATTGTTTACCAAATTAAGAGATAATCTCCTAGCCTATTTTTATCTTACTACCTTTTTTTACAATATAAATTCCAATTATTACAGCAATCATAGAAATAATTACTTTTGGAGTAATTTCTTCATTCAAAAATAAAAATCCTAAAATAACGCCAAAAATTGGTATTAAGTAAGCCACCTGAGCTTGAAAAACCAAACCATTATGCTTTAAAATATAGAAACGTAAGAGCCAAGCTATTCCTGTAGAAAAAATTCCAAGGTAAATAAGTGATATTGTAGAATCTATTCTTGGTGAAAAAGTCCAAGGATGTTCTATAAATAAACATATTGGTAATAGTACTATAGAACCCCAAATTAATATTGATGCAGTTACATTTTCATTTTTTTTTCTACTAATTTTTAAAGTGAGCAAACCTCCTATAACATAGAATGTTGATCCACATAAAATTAGAATTGCTGAGATAAAATTCTCACTATTAATTAAAATATTGTCTGAAAATAAAAATACAATACCAGAAAAACCAATTAAAACTCCAATTGTCTTTATTAAATTAATTTTTTCATTTTTTGTAAAAAGATGTGCTAATAAAGTTGCGGTCAAAGGCGTGCTTGCCATTAAAATTGCCGCTAGATTGCTTTGTACTTTTTGAACACCATAAGCAATTAAAAAAAATGGTATTACTAAATTTATAATTCCAATAGCTGCAAACCAGTGCCAATCTTTAGAAAAAGCTTCAATTTTAATTTTTTTAAAATAACAAAGTAAAACTACGGGAATTGCTCCAAAAAAAATTCTTAAAAAAGCTATTGTTAAAGGACCATATGAATAGGTTGCAATTTTAATATTAAAAAAAGCAGAAGACCAAATAAGAGCTAAAAGTATTAATAAAATATAATCTAAAGTTTTAGCCTCTCTCATTCTGATATTTCTTTTTCAGAAGCATTTGTAATTTGCTTTAACAAACTATACTTAATTTTAAAAACACAATTTGGATGCCCTGCAGCTGCAAACACATTTTCAAATCTACTAAGAGAGCTATCAATTAAAATATTTAAATTTTTAATATGAGCGACAGGAGCTACTCCTCCAATCGAAAAACCTGTGTTAACTTTAACTTCTTCAGCGTTAGCCATGCTTACATCTGCTTTGTTTAAAATTTTTTTTAATTTATTTAATGAACATCGCTTATCTCCAGATACTAAGCAAATTAAAAATCTATCCTCTGACTTAAATAACAAACTTTTAACAATTGCGCCTACATTACAATTTAACAAAACTGAAGCTTCTAATGCAGTTTTAGCTGAATTTTTTAAAACTAAAATTGATAAACTTGGATCAAACTTAGTTAAAAAAACTTTAACTCTTTTTACTGATTCTTTATCTAGTAAATTTTCCATCTATCTAATCTCTTTAAAGCTCCAGGTATACCGTTTACTATTTCTTCTGATATTAATCCTTTTCCATAATTTTTTGCAATATCCCCATGTAACCACACTGCCGCACAAGCTGCCAAGAAAGGATTCATTTTGTTTTTTGAAATTAAACTAACTGTTAAACCACTCAATACATCTCCAGATCCAATTACAGCCAGTTCTGGAGATGAATGATAATTAATAACAATTTTCTTGTCATAAGAAACAATAATTGTATTATTTCCTTTTAAAACTATATTTGAATTTATTAGTTTTGCTGCGTTTATTGCTTTATCTAGATTACTTATATTTTTTTTTATTTTTGGAAAAATTTTATGAAACTCTCCTAAATGAGGAGTAATAATTTTATTTTTATCTAATAACTTATAAAGCGACTTTAAATCTCCTTTAAAACAAGTTAATGCATCTGCATCTACAACAACATATTTAACTTTTTTAAGTATTAACTTTGTAATATTTTTAATTTTTTTGCTTGTGCCAGATCCTGGCCCAATGAGAATAGATGTAATTTCTTCTTTTTTTAAAAACTCTTTGAACTGTTTTGTGTTTTTTATTTCAGCTTTTAAAACAGAAGGGAATTTTAGTGAATATATTTGCAATGTATCTTTATCACATATAATTTTTACTGATCCTGATCCTGTTCTTAAAGCTGCCATAGCTGCCAAAATAGTTGCTCCGGTAAAATCTTTTTTTCCTCCATATATAACTACTTTTCCTCTGCTGTATTTGTGACCTGATATTTTTTTCCATGGAAATTTTTTTATCCATAGTTTTGGTGAATTTTTTAACGTTTTTAGTTTTTTACTTACGTTATGATTGGACTGCATATCTGTTACTTAATTAATTCATTTCATTAATTTATTAATTTTTGGTAATGATACAACCTGAAGGTTTAAATAAAAGCATTTAGTTATTGTCATAAGCAGATATATAGTTAGATATTACTGGGTATCAAATGAGTTCAAATAAAATTTTAAAATTAATTAAAGAAAAAGAAATCGAATATGTAGATCTTAGATTTACGGATCCTAAAGGTAAACTTCAACATGTTACAATGGACAGAAGTGTAGTTGACGAAGAGATGTTAAATGAGGGAATTTTCTTTGATGGGTCTTCTATTGCTGGATGGAAAGCTATAAATGAATCTGACATGATTCTAAAACCTGACCTTGAAAGAGAGGTTATTGATCCGTTTACATCTCATAATACTTTAATTTTGTTCTGTGATGTTTTGGATGCAGTAAAAAGAAACCCTTATGAACGTGACCCTAGAAGTACAGCAAAAAAAGCTGAAGAATATTTAAAAAAATCCGGTATAGGTGATAAAGCTTTTTTTGGTCCTGAAGCGGAATTTTTCGTTTTTGATGATGTTAAATTTAAAAATGATATGAATGAAACTGGTTTTAAAATCGATAGTTCCGAAGGTTCATATAATACTGGAAAAGATTATGAAAATGGAAATATGGGACATAGACCGGGAATTAAAGGTGGTTATTTTCCAGTTCCTCCTGTTGATAGTGCACAAGACATGAGAGGTGAATTTTTAAAGGCACTAAAAGATATGGGTATTAAAGTTGAAAAACATCATCACGAAGTAGCACCAAGTCAACATGAGTTAGGAATGTATTTTGGAACTTTAACTGACCAAGCAGATAATATGCAACTTTATAAATATGGAGTTCATATGGTTGCTCACTCATTTGGAAAAACAGCTACCTTTATGCCTAAACCAGTTAAGGGTGATAATGGTTCAGGTATGCATGTCCATCAATCGTTATGGAAAGAAAATGTAGCTTTATTTTCTGGAGATAAATATGCAGGCCTATCAGATATGGCACTATATTATATTGGTGGTATTTTAAAACACGCTAAGGCAATTAATGCTTTTGCTAACAGTACTACAAATAGTTACAAAAGATTAATACCAGGTTTTGAAGCACCAGTCCTTTTAGCTTACTCAGCGAGAAACAGATCAGCGTCTTGTAGAATACCAATAACAATGAATAAAAAAGCTGCTAGGTGTGAGATTAGATTTCCTGACGCAGCAGGTAATCCTTATTTGACCTTTGCAGCTATGCTTATGGCAGGAATAGATGGAATTAAAAATAAAATAAACCCCGGAAAACCTGCAGATCAAGATTTGTATGCAATGCCAGAAGATGAGGTTAAAAATATTCCTACTGTCTGTGGATCGTTAAGAGAAGCAATGGAGAGTTTAGACACGGATAGAAAATTTTTGACGCAAGGTGGAGTGTTTACGGATGATCAGATTGATGCCTATATAGCTTTAAAATTTGAAGAAATTTATAAGCTTGAACACACTCCTCACCCGATAGAGTTTGAAATGTATTACAGTTGTTGAAATTTATTAAGGATTTCTGCGGCATATTATTAATAATAAATTGATAACTTCTAATATCTAAAACTTGATAGTATGGTTGTTAATTATAATGGTACCTTTAATAGGAAATTTTACTCTTTGGTTATCTTTAATATTTTCAATTTATCAAATAGTAATTTTTTATAAAAAAAAAAATTTTTTATCAATAAAACTTGATGCAATTCCTGTATATGGTTTACTGATCAGTTCTTTACTTTCCTTTTTTTTCCTAATTTATAGTCATGTTATTTCGGATTTCAGTCTATTAAATGTTTTTCAAAATTCACACACTACAAAACCTTTGTTTTATAAAATTTCGGGTGTTTGGGGTAACCATGAAGGTTCGATGTTATTGTGGATACTTGTAATTTCTATTTTCAACTACTTTATATTTAAATCATATAATAAAAAAAATTATTCTTTCATTTCAATTGCTTTAGAAACGCAGGCTCTAATTGCTTTAGGGTTTATACTTTTTACAATTTTAACATCTAACCCATTTGAAAAAATGCCTAACATTCCTAGTGACGGGTTGGGTTTTAATCCTATATTACAAGATCCTGCTTTAGCTATTCATCCTCCATTGCTTTATATGGGTTATGTTGGTTTCTCTGCTGTATTTTCATTAAGTGTTGCAGCTTTAAGATTTCATAATAATGAAAATATATATTGGTATAATTATATGAAGCCTTTTGTTCTAGCAGCTTGGATTTTTTTAACTCTCGGTATCACTTTAGGTTCTGTGTGGGCTTATTACGAGTTGGGTTGGGGAGGTTGGTGGTTTTGGGATCCAGTTGAAAACGCTTCTTTTATGCCATGGTTGATTGGAACAGCATTATTGCATTCTTTAATCACAGTTGAGAAAAAAAAATCACTTCAAAATTGGGTGTTGTTATTAGGTATACTTGCTTTTCTTTTAAGTGTTGTGGGAACATTTTTAGTTAGATCTGGAATTTTAACAAGTGTTCATACATTTGCACTAGATCCTTATAGAGGAATTTATATTCTTTTATTTACAGCTTTATTAGGCTTTTATTCATTAACATTATTTAAATTAAAATCAAAAAAATATGCAAACAATAATAGAATATTATTTTTTAGTAAGGAAGGTTCTATTCTTATAAATAATATTCTTATGATAGTTGTTTGCTCAACAGTATTTTTAGGGACAATCTATCCTCTTATAGTGGAAATATTATCAAAAAATAAAATTTCAGTTGGAGAGCCTTATTATAACTCAACGGTTATTCCAATAATTATACCAGCTATAATAATTATGGGTATAGGACCATTTTTATCATGGGGTAAAGAAAATAAAATAAAAATAATTAAAAAAATAATTCCTTCTATTGTTCTTACTTTTGTTTCAGCTATGTTATTTTTTTTCTTTTATAAGAGCTATAGTTTTACGGGTATTATTGGAATTGTATTAGCTCTATGGATAATTTTTAATAACTTAACTATAGTTTTTCAAAAAAAAATCAGTCAACCATATGGTATGATAGTAGCACATCTGGGTATTGGGTTATTAATTTTAGGAATAACAGGTTCAACCGTTTGGCAAAAAGAAAAAATAGTTAGAATGAACATTAATAATGAAATAAATATTAACAAGTATAATATTGTTTTTAAAGAAATTAAAGAAATAACAAAAAATAACTACGTTGCTTTAAGAGGCAATTTTCTTGTTTACGATAATAAAAAAAATATTGTTAAAATATTAAAACCTGAAAATAGATTTTACACAATAACACAAAACTTTACTACAGAGGTTGCTATACACACAAATATAGTGCGAGACATATATTTAGTTTTAGGAGAAGGTAATAAAAAAGATGGTTGGATAGTTAGAGTTTACTATAATCCTTTGGTTTTATGGATATGGATAGGAGCTTTTATGATTGCTTTGGGAGGTATCATTTCAATGAATAGCAACTTAAGAAAAGCTAAATATTTATAATGATAAAAACCCAATTAAACAAAATTCCACTTATATTATTTTTAATAATCGTATTTATTTTTTTCTACTTATTAATCATCGATAGAAATCCGGCGGATATACCCTCTGCTTTATTAAATAAAAAAGCTCCAGAATTTAAAACAGAATCTCTGCTAAAGAATGAAATTTTTTTATCAGAAAATCAATTTGATGGTCAAATCACAGTAGTTAATTTTTTTGCTACTTGGTGTAAACCTTGCAGAGACGAACATAAGTATATTCAACGTTTTTCTAATAATACCAAAATTAGAGTAATTGGTATTAATTTTAAAGACGACTCCGAAAAAACTATTAAATGGTTAAAAAAATACGGAAACCCTTATTCTGATATTGCAACTGATAAAAATGGACTCATAGCAATAGATTGGGGTGTTTATGGGATACCGGAAACATTTATTTTAAACTCAAAAGGAATTATAAAATTTAGGCATGTAGGCCCAATAACAAAAAAGATATATAACAAAATCGATTTAGTTATTAAAAAAATTAGGTAACAATGAGTAAAAATTTTAAATTAATTAATTTTTTTTTTTTTATTATATTAATTTCTTTGGCAGAATTTTTTATAAGTAATTCTTTTACTTTAGAACCTGATGAAGTTTTGCAGAATCAAAAATTAGAGCAACGAGCAAGAAATATTTCTAAAAATATCAGATGTATGGTTTGCCAAAACCAATCTATAGATGACTCGTCAGCTCCATTAGCAAGAGATATGCGCATATTGATCAGAGATAAAATAAAAAATGGGGATAAGGATATAGAAATATATAATTTTTTAACTGAAAGATACGGGGATTTTATTCTTTTGAAACCTAAGCTAAAATTTAATACGTTGGCTCTTTGGTTTTTGCCTTTTATTTTTTTCTTACTAGGTGTTTTTGTTGTTTTTAAAAAAAATAAAAAAATAACATAAGGTAAAATAATTTAGTTATCCTTTTTTTTTAACTTATACTTCATTGCTTCAGTTTTGTATTTCATTAAAAAAATAATTAATGAATAAATTGCGAGACCCAAAAACATTATTAGAAGAGGTATTAACATCGTATAATGAATTGACGGAGAGTTAGTTAATGTTAAGCTTGAAGGTTGATGTAATGTATTCCACCAATAAACGGAATATTTTATTATTGGTATATTAATTAATCCAACTATAGCAATTATTGAAGATATTGTGTTAGCTTTTTCAAAATTA
>Ga0114993_10004836_pt1 | contig 13222 bp, 18 predicted proteins | sample ArcticOcean_MG_C_FD_87042 | JGI IMG/M metagenome (GOLD analysis project Ga0114993, IMG submission 87042) | Marine microbial communities from western Arctic Ocean - ArcticOcean_MG_CB2_150 | ecosystem: Environmental > Aquatic > Marine > Oceanic | place: Arctic Ocean: Canada Basin | collected...
CAATCGGTTAGGTTATCGTCGTACAAGTTTAAGTATCCATCAGTAGATAGAAAAAACAAACGCCTTTTCCCTTGGTACTCCATCTCGACAAAATCTTTAACCTTAATCCCCGACCCTTGGTCATATCCACTCCACGCTTTCTGAAGAAGATCATACACTAAAATAGCGTTGTTTTCGGTAGCCCCATCAAGGGGAACCGCATAGTATACTCTGTTCGCATAAGTGGCAGCTACTACTTTACTAGCATAGTTCCAGTTTATTCTTTCGATTATTGGTTGTATGTGTTCACTTACAGGAAGTTGAACTGCTGAAACTTTTCCATGAGCGGCAACAGACAAACTACAAATTCCCTTTTTGGAAGACAGAAACCAAACATCACTACCCACGGCAATGGTGGATTTAGCACTAACCGCTCCATAGCTCCTAGTTACCTCATCCAAAATAGCATCTGTCGCATTACCGTACAGGTTACTGATTATGTAAATTGAGTTGCTTTTAAATGCGGCTATCGTGGTGTTATCAATTCTTTGGAGAGCCACTAACTCGTCTTCAGAACCTTGGTTGATTCTGAAATTAGCCATTACAGGTTGGTAACGGGTGTAGTTTAGGAAATCAGACGCAGCAACTAAATCTCTGGAATGTGGAACTAATAGTCGGTTCCCAAAAAAGATTGCACTATCCGCATTTGGAATTTGCTCGGTTCCGTCTGAATCGTTTTCGTCTATCTCGGTATCGGTATTTTCTTGGCTTATGTGTTCAAACCCAGTAGCGATGGCTTTCATAACAAGAGGTTCTTGGTTCACCCCCCTCATCATTATAACTACGTTAAAACATTGTACGAAAAAAACATCTTCAGAAATTGAGGGTTCAGTAGCGGGGAAGTTAAGTTTTAACGACTGCAACCCTTCCCGGGTAGCATAAATCCCTGTACTTGTAGCAACGATTAGGTATTCAGTTCCAGATGGATCACGGAAAACCCCAGTACCGAATACTGTTCCAAACCCAAAAATTCTGTGTCCAACGTCTGCCCAACCAGCATACACTACATTAGCACTTTCATTAGCTTCAGAACCGTATGCGGGATTGTTTCCTGCAACGGGAACATTTACCCAAGTTCCATTTACAGGTGTGGCCGCTTCACATGAAGCCTGTGTTATATGTTCAGAGATAGTTCCACTTATAGTACAAGTTCCAGCCCTAAAATATGGGCCTTTAGTATTACTAGCAGGGCCACTAGTGGCTGTTATCCCAATTGATCCTGTGGTTTCAGAGTTTAAGTTAACATTAGAAATCGTTCCGCTAGATATTTGTCTTCCACTATATAAAACATATTCACCATTAGTATACGTTCTAGTATCATCATAGGCTTCAGTAAGACAATTACTCCAAGGCATCTTCTTAATACCCGGCCTAGTCTCCACTACTCCATTACCAAAACGCTTATTTATAGCACTAGCCACATATCCCTGCTCAAGTTGACCGGGATCAAGACGAGCGTTCACCCCTTTAAAAAAAGTGTCTCCATCAAGTATTGGTTCTGGTCGTGGCATTATTCCCTTTCAATCTGGTATTCCAGTTCAGCTACTCTCCTCAACGCTGCCTTCGTGAAAGCTGGTGCTTCCCTCGCTGCTATCGGAAACTGGGGGTGATCGGTCAACTCCTTCACTCCATTCAATTTTACCCCCTGACATGCGGTGAGCATCAACGGCAGAATCAATATTATCAAGTTTTTCCTCATACCTAACTTTTGCGTTAGTCTCCTTCATCCCATCGGCAATTGATAAAAAAAGCCGCTCCAAACTTGGAACGGCTCGGAGCAAGGCTACTATTGCCTTTATAATCCCCATCACTCTACTTTTTCTTCGACCTTGGCGACTCCATGCCTCAAGAAAACCGCGAGTGCGGAAGTAACTACTAACTGCATCATTTCACCAAACTCTATGTCTTCAGTAAAATAACCACCAATAGCTCCCACAATTGCTGCCACAGCAGCCCATACTGTTTTTGACTTTACTAATTTTTTCATCTCTTTTTATATAAATCGTACGTCTTGATACACACGTACGCTAAACTCACTAGACTAATTAAAACTTTTAGGGCTACGTCGATGTTCAGGAGTACGTTCCCCGTCCCAATCACCGTAACCCCTAGTGTCTTAACTAGGTCTAGGTCTAATCTCATTATTCAAGTTCTACAAGTTGTGCGCTGTTTGCAGATGTTGCGACTCCAGTATAACCGGCTAAAACAACCGTTGTTCCGGCTGCGACAGTTAAAGCCGCACCCCCGTTAAGGGTATATGTTCCGAGAGCTCCAGTAGCAGGGCCGTTTATAAGTAGTTTCTGTCGATGCTCATTAACAGCTACTGAAGTAGCATTAGTAGCTTTTGTTGATCCAACTATTTTAACACTATTCATTTCTTCTCCTCAACAATTTCAGGCTCAAGAACTTCTTGACCCCCGTTTGGCGGCTCGTTCAATTCACATTCCTGCATAATTGCACGGGCAGCATTTGTTACCATTTCATGTTGTTGCCTGTTTAGTGGGGCATTTCCAGCCGCAACGTACAACACATCCAACGCTTCCTTTAGTTTTGCTTTGTCAGGCATAAAAGTCAATAAGTAATAACATTAGCCGTTCGTACTTGGCCTTGTTGTCGGTATAGTTTATCCGATTCTAAAACGAGTAGACTCTCTGCGTTTTGATCTTCTCCAATGGCGATGTCGGTTTGCCCGTTAGAACGAAGATAATCCGCATAAACTCCACGGACTAGATAGTTTTCAAAAATTCTAGGCATTATAACCTTATCCCACTCGGAAGAAGTGAACGAGGTAGCCGTTCCTGTATTAGCAGTATAGAAATCTCCGCTATAGTATGCCTGCGCCCCTGAAGCATACGAAGAACCCACCCAAACATCTCCTGTTAGCGTGGGTCTGTTAATCCGATACTCGACAAAAAGCGGCGAGGTAGTAGTGAAGACATTAATTGTCCTACCAGAATTATTACTGCTATCAGAATTATCATCCCGCAATACAAAACTAACAGAGGAAAGAGCAGTAGTTTTTGCAGGGTCTTTGTCATAAACTGTTAGGATTTCTCCAGCCGTTGCTGGGTAGGCCATGCTACTTACGCTATCAGTAGTTGTTACTGTGGTAGAAGCGGTTTTAAGTAGTTGCGGCCAATATTCAGTTTCCCAAGCAATCCCCAACCTGTGGTTAGTTAAATCCCGGACTTGTTTAAAAAAGTGATTGGGAAGGTTATCCCTATCCAATCCAGCTAATTGGGAAACTCCATAAACAACATTACTAAATTTAAGCGTTTGCATCTATTTCCACCCGTTCATTTGGGCCGAAAACTTTTCGATAGGTGACTCGTCCTCGCGGAGTGTCGTAATACCCGTGGGGTTTATTCCCACCGTACCCAACTTGCGCGTTCTTGCCACCCGCACTCTTAACCCTACTCTCTGGATTGTCACGCAAATACTCCTTAATAAATTTACGATCACCCCAGCATTTGTATCCGAGGCGTTTGCCCCAATAATGATACGAAGTAGTCTCTATTCTAGCTTTGTGTTGTCCAAAACTAGTTACATAGGATTCCTTCCGTGCCTCTCCAGCTACACCACCGGATTGGTTGGCCCGTGAGGTTTGATACTCACGAGCCAACTGTTTCCGAAGTGCCGCCCCCACAAGGGAAGTCATTTCATCACTTAAACCTTCGGGGGCATACATATCTAATTAAGCGGCTTCGATGCAATCGAAATACCCGAAGTTTTGGGGGTTGTTAACGACCAATGCGGCAATTGCTTGGATTAACCTAGCAGGGCCACCACCGTTATCTGTCAACTCCTTAATTTCAGGTAGCTTACCATACCTAATCTCAACTTGATCGAACGGGATAACATATCCCTTAAAAGCACTAACCGCATTTGCAGTCGCACTAGTTTGCTCATTGATGAAGGTTGAGGGGTGCAGACGCATTCGACCAAAATCTCCTTCAAACAAATCCACGGCATTGATAAATGACCGATCTGATGCTGCTTGATTGAAGACTTTGATAGGTGAATGGAGATCATTTGCTTCTCCACCAGTAGAAGCCTGTGAAAAGTTCGTAAAAGCCCTTTTCAAAGCTGTTCCAACAAGAGCATCATAATCACGGATAACTCCCGTAGTATCATAAATACCCTTCAATACGTCTTGAACAGCACCCTCTGTAAGAAGGGCAACCGTACTTTCGTACGCATTAACTTTGGGCATAACAAACGCTTCCTTCACACGAAACTCCGAACCTTCTCGGCCACCTTCGTTATTGCTAGCATTAACGGCTTCATCAGCAATCGGATCGCCATATGCTGATTCAAGGTTAAGGTTTTCTCTACGCAAGAAACTACCCAATGCTTTGGTTTTGTATCCCACAGGAGAGGCTTCCGTCGCTGCGTCTTGATCGCTCAAGAACACATACTCCATATCGCGCTTCAAAGAAATTAACTTCTTTGCGATACCGTTTGCCAATTCCGACTTAACGCCAGCAACAACTTGAATTTCATTCGCCAAGTTAGAAATACGGAATGTACGCCTAAATAGCTGAATGTAATTCTGTGCCAATGCACGAGTAGCACCGGGATTCTCGAAAGTAGGAACAGCACCCGTATTTGTACTAGCAAAGCTAGCATCAAGGGCTTGTGTCATACTTACGTCGATACCGTCTACGTATGCCGTAGAATTTGGCTCATCGTGTTTATCCATTTGCCAACTCATAACAGCATTGCCGGGCTTCTTTCCTTTTTTCGCAAGAGATGTGAAAACAGTACTACGAGCATCGACATTACTGATAAGATCAGACAAATCCTCTCGGCCACCCGATTGAGTGCCGTTATATCCAGATTCAATAAGAACTGCCATAATAATTTAATCCTTTATAAATAATCAGTTTCTAATATTTTCGCTAAAGCATCAGAATCTCCATCAGTCTTGAAGGCTTTCCTAGCGGAATTTGAACGTGCTTGTTGAGGCTTATCCACAACTGGAGCTTGGCTCGGAGCAGATGGTTGTTTCGGAGCAGCTTTAGCCTTTGGCCTCGGTTGCTTGTCCGTTGTCATCTCCTTATAAGCCTGTAGTCCCAATTGGAACATAGTCACATCTGCTTTCCATGTTGGGTAAGTCTTTAAGCTAGGACGATTTTTTACAATCTCCATAGCCTCTTGATACCCCACGGAACTACGATCTTTCCAATATGGGAAAATCTGTTCCACTTTCTGGTTAACGTCAGTTTCTTCTCGTAGGTAGTTTTCCTGTTCTGGAAGATGTGTGCGTAGTGCTTTTCGGGCATTACGCTTAATCTGTGTCACATCCTCTCTAGAATACGACACTTCCTCCCCTTGAGAATTGGTAACTTCAGTTCCATCTGCATTATCCTCTGCCCATTCCATAATCTCCTCGGCCTGTTCAATTTCTTTAGTGACTGCCGACATGGATTTCAAATGGGAATATGGATTGTCTTTTGCAACTCTAGGAAGATCACTTAAATCATCCTTGTTATCCAATTCCGTACGGAGGTCTTTGATCTCGTCTTCCAGACCATCAACCCTACCTTCAGCTTCCTTTCGACGGGCAGTCAGTTTGTCGATTCTCTTCAGGAGTCCTTTATGGGGTAGCTCCTTCTGTTCCTCAACTACTTCATCTGCCTGTTCAACTTCCGCAGAAGGTTCTTCTTCAACTTGAGAAAGATCACTTTCAGCTTCTCCCTCCGACTCACCACTCGGCTCATCTTCAATAGGAGGCGATTCCTCATTTCCCGCACTTTCCGCAGCGGGTTCGTCTGGCGTGTCAAACATCCTTTCCAGTTGACTTGCCAATCCATCGGTGTCCAAAAGTTCACCAATGTTCGTCTGTGCAGCTTCCGTCGATTCGGGAGTGCTGCTTTCTCCCTCTACTGTGTTTTCACTCATGCTGGTTTTAAGCCCCCGCAAGTTAGGCAAACAGCGTTTTTAAGGATACGCAGAAACCCACAAATTCTATTGATTCCGGTAAGGAACCAAAAGTTACGAAAACTAAAAACTGTTTTCGGAAAACTGTCAAGCATTTAAAGTCATCTAGAGTTAGCTTTCTCCCATGTCTCTAATAGAGAGTGTTTAAAATCAGCCAGAGCTTCAGCCCGTCCACATTGATGACTCCTAACATCTGGACTAATATCTTGGGCAAGGGCTTCAGACATTTCCGCTTCAATCATATCGTTAAGCCTTTTCTGTATGTCATCCCAAAGTGGGTTCTGGTCAAACTGAAAAGAGGATAAATCCGTCATGTCAACTGACTAACCCCAATTCGACCAACCGTCTTGTTCTGTTCTTGCATGATCGACATTTGAAGATTCTTGGAGTAGTTCTCAAATAATTGCTGAAATACCTCATCTCCTTGTAGTGCCGATTGAGCTTTGGTGTTCCTAGATACAATTTCTTGAGCGTATTGCATCTTCGTTTTAGCTGCGGGGTCGTTTTCCACATAGTTAGCTTCATTCCCAAGCATCATTAATCCAATTTCAGTCTTAACATCGTTATACATCTTCTGACTAGCGGTGGCTTGGTCTATGATTAGCTCTTCGGCAATGTCTGGACTTATGGCTTTAGTCACCATTCCAATCAACTTGTTCCTATCCAAAACCCCACCAGCATCTTGGGGGATAACATATTGGCTTATCGTTGCCAGTTTCTTATCCACGTATTCGGTGTCTAGTTCCCGAACATCGTACTTCAAAACGAAATCAAACTGCATCATGTCTGATTTTGGAATAGCCCCCGAACCTGTAATCTTCTGTATTTCCTCTGGAGAAAGAAACTGTAAGCACAAAGTAAACATTTGCTGGTACGCCTCTGTCCAAGTTGTTAACCAGTTATTCACCATGCGCTGTTGCTTCAGTTGAGTTTGAACTGGAGGGACGCTTTGGTTAGCCCTTCCGAAATAGCTATCCGCCTGTCTTTCCACGATTTCAATAAGGTTTAGTGCCGTATTGGGGGTTCGTGGTGGGGGCTTCATAAACTCGTAGTCTCCCTGTTTAGTTACTGGGAGTTGAACAGCGGGGCCGACTTTATTAGCTAATCCAAGTCTCTTATTCACCATAATAGGTGGAAGTGTTTCAAAAGAGGTGGAATCAAATACCGAGTCCCGTTGAGTCTTTATTTCATTTTGCCAAGTCTCACATATTTCAGGGACTCCACGGGACTCTACTACACGCCGTTTAAGCCGTTCTCGTCTAAACTCAATAAACGGATACCGACAATGAGCGTAATCTAATAGTTCGTGTTTAGCAAAAATGTCATTTCCAGAATCGTCCTTTGTGTATATTGGACTGAAGATAGTGTAATAAATACCCGGCATGTTGTTCTCATTGATTTGCCGGGTGTATGCGTAAACAACTTCAATAAGATTATCCTGCCTAGTTATCGTGTCGTTTATAGATAGATTGGATACGCTTTGGGAAAACTCAAAGAACTCCACAGACTTCCCTGCCGTGTTTACCACCTTCTCAACCCAAGCCTCATCCCAACCTTCGTCAACTGTTCTAGACCGAAGTTCAGTTTCGGTTAGAAAAACTCGCCTAAAGATAACCCTAGCTGCTTGTAGGTCGGTTGTTTCAGGGGGGAAAGTTATGTCTTCCCAAGGTTTAAGAGCCACTACGGAAGGTTGGTTAACCGCAATGTAAGCAACTGGGATTTGGGTCTGTCCAGTTTCTCTCAACTCTTTTATCCCTTTTTTAGCTTCCTTGTCGGTAGCGTTAGGATATTGAGCTTTAATAATTGCTATCGCCTCATCTTCCCTATCTGGGTCAGCTATGATTTCTGGAAAATCCCGTAAAGGATCGTCCTGTTCCAACTGATCGAGCATCTGGAAAATCTGCTCCATAGTGATTGCTACTGGTTTTAAAGCTACTCTCTGATCCCAACCAACAAATAAAGCACTCCAGCCATACTGTAGTCCGTGTTGGGCTAGAAGTTCAGCTTCTCTGTTTATTGTGTGGTAGAGTTTAGTATCCAGTTGCCAATGCATCATCTTATTCGCAACAGCCGCTTGCTCCAAATCTCCTACCTCCGTAGCCGCAACTTTCAAAGTAGCTCTACTAGCCGCAGTAGTAAGGACATCCACGCAATCGTTAATAATAGAATCTGCAAGAGGAATCCTAGTGTCACTCGCACCTTCCCACGGAAAAGCTTGACTTCCTTCCGCAAGATTTTTGCTATGCTTTTTCCCATCGTCACTCTGCCCCGCCCACCTCGTAAGTCTAATATTGTCAGCTTCCGAAATTTTCGTCATCGAATACCCATCGTGTAGGCTCCGAACGTACTCTTTAGTTAACTCTGCAACATCTGGGGTATCTGTATGCTCGACTAACTTATCAACACTTGTATCCATAATTAATATCCTTGTACTTCTGACGCGGCAAAAGTTTTAGCCGTTACGTGAATAGGCTCCATTACTGCCAAATACCGTAACGAGTCAACGGGGTCTTTCGTTGCCCCCTTATCTCCATCTCGGTTCGTCCATTCCTGTAGAGAGTAAATCAAGTTTCCACAATCTGAACTAATGTATAAATTCGGTTCATTTAGAACTGATATACTTTCGTTCTGGTCGTAGTTTAACCAATCGTTCATAATGGTTAAACCGTTAGCGATGGATATTCCCGCCGCTTGGAGAAAGTACATAGGCTTTTCTCCTTCTTCAAGCAAGTCAATAATACTCGTTCCCCCATCCCTACCAGCAGCTTGGGTTGCTCCGGCACGGGGGTCGATGTAACGTTCCTCGATTTTCTCACCATTTTCGGCACTTTCGATAATCTCCTTGATCTCCGTAACTCCTCGGCCTCCTCCAATATTTTGAGCAGGGCCAATCGAGCCATCTGGCTTTTCACCGGGGATAGCCCATTCTCCATAGGTTTTTCTGTCAGGCCATTCTCGATAGACGTATTTCCTCCCCTTCTCATCTACCCGTATCCAAACCATAAACCAGTTTCGACTCCACGCTGGATCAACTCCAAAATAGTTAGTTCCGTTTTCAGGTATCTCTTTAGGGTCTAGAACGTGTATGTGGCAAAATTTCGGAAATTGGTTTCCAGTTAGGTTTTGAGCAAAGCCATACGCCCGTAGTTTAATCTGGATAGAAGTTTCCCCTTTCAGGGTTCTCACCATCTCCGAGATAGGATTATACGGATTCATGGATGTGAAAAACCAAATTATTTTACTACTTTCTTTTCTCCCATTAGCAGTATACGGCATGTGTCCCACCTTACATCCCGGCACGTTAACCGTATCTGGAAGCAGAGGGCTTGGTTTTGTCTCCAGTATCTTCATACCGTTAACATACTCTTTTACCGTAGGGGTGTATCCGTCTACGGGGGTGAAGGTAATTAGAAGTTTCCCACTTCTGGTAATTAACCTAAACCTCAAAGTTTCAATCCATTGAAGGGGGACAAGCTCATCTGCCCATATTAAATCCACCTCACCCCCCTCAATAACCCTCATCTCTTGGGAGTAGTTCATAAACCAACATTGGGAACCGTTTGGGAATACGAACGTGTTTTCAGTAAAGCCGTTTTTCTGGCTATAACTTACATTTTGAATTTTAGTTTTCTTTAAATTCTTCCACTCTTCAGGAATGTATTTGTAAACTAGGGGTTGCTGATCTCGGATGGAGGATTGTGCGGTCATGCCAAGTACCCACACCTTGGCGTTTCTTTTTGCAGCTAGTTTTTTAACTATCTTTTTAGCTGCGAACTCTGATTTACCGGCTCGGTTTCCACCTTGGATCAACAACTCCGAAGCGTCTTCCCACAAAGCATCCGCATCTGCCCAGTTTGGGGGTTCGTATCCATATCTAAAAGGATCGTTCCTTTCAAGTTGAATGAGGTCTTCTCGTTTTTTGAGAATCTCAACTAACTCGTCAAGCCCTTCCTTACCTCTCTTTTTAAATTCCAGCATTCTCTCTTGCGAGGGAATAGCTAGAACAGGATGTTCCGTTGGCGTAAAGGCCATGTTTTAAGTAGCTAGGAAAACTAGCTTTTTCCTTTTTGGAAACTTCTTCGTAAAGACCTACTGTTCTTCCATTGTTTCTGAAGAGACAAGTACAATTCCTCACCTTTAAGAGAAACGGGTTTTGGCTCTTTGTTAACTTCCTGCTTCGTCTTACGTTTCATATGAGGCTACCAAAACCAAACCACATACCCTTCTTCAAAATATCCTTCTGGTAAAATATCATAATTACTCTTTCCAACTTTCACCGTCTCCATCCTCTTCTTCTTCCTCTTCATCTTCTTCCTCCTCTAAAGAAACGAGATCAACGGACTCCAGTAAAAGCCAAAATTTAGTCTCTTCCAAGACTCCTATCATTTCACAATAGGTGAGATCGAATTCCGCAGAGAACCGTTCTATGACAGCTTCGATTCCTTCTTTAAAGGCTGATATTTGCCGTTCTTGCGTCATTGCTCGTCCCATTTCAGAGAAAGTTAATACTTCCAATTGAACCGATTAGCTACCTTTTTATAAAAAAATTTTCCATGTCCTAATCCATTATAAGGATTTTACCTCGCGCGTGCGCGGAACCCCCCCCGCCCCTTGCGCGACGATAGAGCCGCCGAACGAAATATAACATTTATTAAGCGAAAACACGCTTTTTAGGCACGCGCACCGCGCAAATGTGCAAGCAAAAAAGAACACTCGCGCAAGTGTCATTTGTTCGTGCCTTTCGTGCCGTGAATCATGGCGTTAATGTCGCCGTGGTTAATGTGAACGTGCTGATGTTGCACAACTTGTCCCCCTTCGCTGGTTAAATCTCTTATTTTGTCGGATAAAATACCCAGCAAGATCGGTTTAGAATGGGGTGGGAGGTCTTCGTATGTATCCCGCAAGTGATCCACTAAATCGGTGGCCAACTCCATCATGCTTTGGGCGGTGTTGCGTCTCCAGTTTGGCACAACGTCCCGGTTTTGTTCCCTAATCAACGCAACCGTTGTCCGGCCAAGGTCATTGTCAACCGCAAGCTGATTGATTCCCCTGCCCTGCTTCAACCCTGCCACGACCGCATCCACCTTGAGCTTTGGCGTTTTGTTGTGGCCTCCGTGCTTCTTCTTCGCTGCCATGCAACAACCAAAGCACCGATACACCGTTGTGGCTATTAATAAAAAAAACAAAAAAAAGATTGCATCAACAGTTTGCCGGGTGTTCTGTTCGTCTGTTCCGCTTATAAATGCGGATAATAGGAGTTAAGCAAATGGAAAATAAACAACATACAATCGGGCCAAAAACAACGGGCAACCGTTGGGCAGACGAACGGATCGGGCGGGCTTTGAACCGCACCGAGCAACGAGTTATTGACACCGCCTTGCGGGTCTTGGCTAAAATGGACAACGGAACACTTCCCCCAAAACTGGTGTGGCAGCGGGTTGCTTGTGACAACATGCTTGGAATGTTTGGGAAAGGAGGCACACAATGAGCCTTGGCTTAATGCTTCATTGCGGGGCGAAGGAAATTGACCGGGATGATATTCGCAACTTCCCGGCTCCCCCAGCTATTGAAACCGTGCGAACGGGAAAACGGAAAGGAACGTCAGTTTGGCAGCCCGTTGACCACGAGTTCCTCGTCCGGTACACCGAAAAAAACCTATTAAATCAAGGGTTTACAGTCGTTGACCGGCAATTCGGGATAACTCCAGACGGGTCAAGGTTCTTCGGTTTAATGCAAATTGAAGGCAAAAACCTAGACGGCAACGGGGATGATAAAGGCTACTCCAGAGTGCTGGGCCTCCGTAATTCCTTCGACAAGTCGTTTGCCGCTGGTTTGGCATGCGGGGCAAAGGTGTTTGTTTGCGATAATCTCTCCTTTTCCGGCGAGGTTACAGCAACACACCGACACACCAAAAACATCCTAGCCAAGCTGCCGGGGATGATTACCACGGCCATTTCTAAAATGTCGGAGGCGTTCCAGTTTCAAGACCGGAGGATTGAGGCTTATAAAAACACTAGTTTTGATCAATACGCCTTGAGCGATACTGTGGTAAACTTGGCAAGGAAAAGCTGCATTTCCGGCAGCCATATCGTGAGTGTTTGCGACGAGTTCACGAAACCAACCCACGACCACGAGACAGACTCCAAAGTTTGGAATTTGTTCAACGCTGTGACGGAAGTTTTGAAACGTGTGCCGCCAGAGCAAATGTGTACCCGTTCCCAAAAGCTCCATACGGAACTCGACCGAATGGCTGCTGTTAAATGGGTGGATGTGACCGCTCACGATCAATACGAGCAGGAAACAGCGTTGGAGGAGATGGTGAAAGCGGAAGAACCGCAAATCCAAGGATAAACCAATAAAACCGGGGCGGGTGGCTAATAACTGCCCGCCCTTTTTAATATGAATCCATTATTTAAAAAACTTACAAACGGAGAGAAACGAGTATTCCAACAATGGGCGCGGGACAATTACAAACCGTTTAGCTCTGTCCCGCCTGTATGGCATCCAACCGTTCAAAAGGAGTGTGCGCTGATAAACTCCGAGATAAAGGAAACAATTGAGGCGCATTGGGGCAAAAACTTCATTGAACAAGCCCTTAAAACGGTCACACAATGACAACCCTCACAAAGTTTGTCGCCCGCTCCACAAACCGCAAGCTCGGCCCAATGCCCGCTGCTTATGTGGAAAAAGAAACTTGCCCGCCAGTCTGTCCCCTACGGGGGGCTGGCTGTTACGGGGAGTCCGGGCCGGTATCAATCCATTGGAAAAACACAAAAACGCCGTGGCGGGCCTTTCTCGGCCTCGTAAAGGCTATCCCGGCTGGGATTCTCTGGCGGTACGCTGTTGTGGGTGATTTACCGGGTGCAGGAAACTCCATCGACACCGCAAAGCTCTGGCAGCTAGTCCACGCAAACGGGAAGTCACGGGGCTTCACGTACACCCACAAACCCCTCTCGAAACTATACAAACAAACCATCAAACGGATTAACGAAAAAACACCGTTCACAATCAATCTTTCCGCTGACTCTCTCCAAGAAGCAGACCGCAAAGCTGCTTGGAATGTTGGCCCGGTGACGGTCGTTGTACCATCCGACACAACCCTCGCCACTAGCACCCCACAAGGCCGCTCTGTGATGATTTGCCCGGCTACGTACAACCCGCAAATCAACTGCCAAAGCTGCCGAATTTGTGCAACCTCAAAACGTGATTTTATTGTGGGCTTTCCGGCCCACGGTACTAG
>Ga0114993_10004838_pt1 | contig 13218 bp, 12 predicted proteins | sample ArcticOcean_MG_C_FD_87042 | JGI IMG/M metagenome (GOLD analysis project Ga0114993, IMG submission 87042) | Marine microbial communities from western Arctic Ocean - ArcticOcean_MG_CB2_150 | ecosystem: Environmental > Aquatic > Marine > Oceanic | place: Arctic Ocean: Canada Basin | collected...
GTAACCTTCACTGCCACAGGGGGAGTTACGCCATATACCTATTCTTTAAGCGATAACTCCGTAGGCACCATTGTCCCAGCGACTGGAGTATTTACTGCCGGTGTGGCTTTTGCCAACGCAGCCGCGGGTACTGCCACGGTAACAGCTGTAGATAAAACAGGGGTTGTAGGAACAACAACTATAACCGTATTGCCCGAGATCCTGCTAGTTGCACCCGGTAGTGGGATAATTACAGCCGATGCCGGAACCATGGCCTATACTGCCACGATTCTTTCCGGATCCGGTTTAATTACGTGCACCATTTCCCGGGATAACGCATCAGGGACAATGACTATGCCAACAGTAGCTGCTGCTGGTGCTGCATGCACAGCGACTGCTGGTGCCGACGTAGCAGCTGCGGTTGCGGCGGGAACATCAGAAACTTTTACCATAACAATTACAGATACGAAAAATGGGGACCATGCTACTGTTCAACTTAAATTAGGTAACGCGTAACATAAGCGATGAGGAGATAGAAATTTTGAAAAATTTTTTTAAAAGCATTATTCCAATAGTCTTGATGGTATTGATGTTCGCGGATACAGCTTTTGCTGCTCGTATCAAGGATCTGTCCAGTATAAAAGGTGTTCGAGGCAACCAGCTGATCGGGTTTGGACTGGTAATTGGCCTTGCGGGAACAGGGGATAGTGCGACCAACGTTTTCTTCTCGATTCAGTCTGTATTTAACATGCTTAAAAAAATGGGGATCACTATTCCATCGGGAGAGGTGGACTCGTTAAAGTTTAAGAACGTGGCAACGGTCATGGTAACGGCTGATCTACCTTCATTTGCACGCCAGGGAGACCGAATCGATGTGACCGTTTCTTCGGTAGGTGATTCTAAAAGCTTACAAGGTGGCACCCTTTTAATGACTCCTCTTAAGGGATCTGACAACAATACCTACGCGGTAGCACAAGGTCCTTTATCTATAGGTGGTTTTGAGGTTGCAGGTGCGGCTGCTGGTGCACAGAAAAATCACGTAACCGTAGGTCGAGTGGTCAATGGGGCTTTGGTTGAAAGAGAATTGCCTCACAAATTTAACGCTAAAGAGGAGTTGGTTTTTGCATTAAAGAAAACAGATTTTACGACTGCACGAAGAATTTCGCAGGCGATAAATAATGAACTAAAAGATCAGTCCGCATTCGTAATCGATGGCCGGACTGTGAAAGTAGAGGTCCCAAAGTTTTATAAAGATAACACTTCGGAGTTGATTGCTCGCATCGAAAAATTAGACGTAGAGCCAGATATAGTTGCACGTGTCATCGTCGACGAACGAACTGGAACGGTGGTGATGGGAGAGAATGTTCGTATCTCAACCGTGGCAGTTGCCCACGGCGCATTATTTATTCAAATTAAGGGAGAGCCTGTAGCGGCGGATGCTCCTCCACCCGTTGCGGAGCCAGGAGCCGTCAACCCGTCAAGAACAGTCGTCCCTGTTGAGGAGGGAGAGGACAAGCTACTTGTGATGTCCAAAGGTGCATCACTCGGTGATATTGTAAATGGGCTCAATGCAATTGGGGTAACGCCACGTGATCTGATTGCAATTTTGCAATCGATTAAAGCTTCTGGTGCGCTTCACGCGGAACTAGACATCATCTAACTTAAAACGCAAAATATGCAAGCGGTAGGAGGAAACATTTTCCTTACTACCGCTTTTTTTGTGAACTCATCATTATAAATAATCTTATAAATATATGTTTTTAAAAGGTTTAACTATTTTTTAGTGGGAGCGATTAATTTGGTATGGCCTTTGCAAAATTTAGTGGTTAGTGGGTACTCCTTAATCAGATTAGGCCTCCGATTGAGGCAAAAATTCAATAACCATTTAACAAATATTTATGTTTATTCCTTCTAGTATCAGTCCTCAGAATTCCATTCTACCTCAAATGGAGCAGAATCGCCTATCACAGTTAAGCGACTTGGCAAGTCCAGGCACGAGCAAAACCAATAAGCAGTTAAAGTCTTTGTCGAAACAATTCGAGTCTATTTTTGTTCACCAACTATTGAAATCGATGCGGTCTACGGTTCAGAAAGCGGGATTGTTTGATAGTCATGCGACAAACATGTATGAGTCTTTACACGATGAGGAAATAGCTAAACTAATGACGGAGCAAAAAGGAATCGGTTTAGCGGACGTGATTTACAGAGACCTAGCTCGCTTAGAAGCAAAAGTCAAAAAAGCACGGTCTGAAATTGGCATTTCCGCTCAAAAAATTAATCCAGCAGTAAATTTACAAGGTTAGAAAAATGAATTCATTATTAAAGCATCTTTCAGACACAATGGAAAAAAAGGTTTTGCTTTACGAAAAATTTATCTCACTTTTGCGGGAGGAATGGAGCTGCATTGCTGAGTATTCAATAGATGCCCTCGAATCTATAATCCTAAAAAAAGATGAACTAGTGCATCAATTACAAGGTTTGGAATCAGATCGAACCAGAATCATGAAAAAGGTTGCCAAGGAGTTAAAAATTTATCACAGCAACCTGACTATGAAAAAGTTATTAAATATTCAAAAAAATCCGATCAACCCTAGATTAGCCAAGAGTCGAAAAAACCTATTGAGTAAAATACAATCGGTAAACAGTTTGAATCATTCCATTCGTGACCTGATGAAAAAATCATCCGCATCCTTTAGAAAATCACTGGTGCACCTTCATACGGAAGGGGAGATTGCTTCTTCCCCTTATCACGCGAACGGGAAAATTAAAAAGTCAAAAAAATACAGCAGCATACTAAGCGTAGATGCTTGAATAAATAATCTAAAAAATGACAACAAATATTTTTAGTACATTGAGTTCGGCAAAGTTGGGCCTATTGGCGCAACAGTTAGCAATTGAGGTAACAGGGCAAAATGTAGCTAACGTAGAAACGGAAGGATATTCTCGACAAGATGTTAGTTTCGAGGCAAATACACCGAGAGGCCATATTAAATATGGCGGGTTGCATCAACTTGGGACGGGTGTCCGCATTGCAAGTATTGAGCGAGCTCATGATCAGTTTTTGTTTACTCAAATAATGGATGAAGGGGATCTGACTGGAAGTACAGAAGTTAAGAAAGAAATTTTTGAACAACTGGAAGTATTATTTAACGAGGGATCAGGGCGTAGTTTAAATGATGCTCTGAGTTTATTTTTTTCGTCAATCCATGACTTGGCAACCAACGCTAGAGGATTGTCAGAGCGCGTTGATCTAATTTCAAAAGCAGAACATTTGGCTAGCACTTTTAATCAAACAGGAAATCAATTATTCACGATTCAAAGAAATATTGATGCAACAATAGAAACAGAAGTTGCAAAAATCAATACGCTTACAACGCAAATTGGAAAATTAAATGAGAGCATACATGCTAACGAGCCGACATCACAATAAAAAGCAAATGACCTTAGGGATAACCGAGACAGACTAGTCAAAGAGCTTTCCAAAAAAATTGATATACAACTGGTCCAAGAATCAGACAATCAAATTAGCCTAACATTGAAGGATGGAACCGCTTTGGTGCTTAAAGACCAAGTTTTTGATTTAAGCACATCCATTAACGCAAATAATGAATCTTTTAATGATGTATATATTGATAGCGGGTCAACTACAAAAAATATAACGTCTACCATTAAGGGTGGTGAATTGCGTGGTTATCTAGACATGCGAGACACAAAAGTAGAATCCGTCCTCGACAAAATGAATATCCTTAGTGGGTCTTTTATTCAGGAATTTAACAGTATTCATAGAGAAGGTTTTGGCATAGATGGAAGTTCTGGGCTGGATTTTTTTACTCCCCTTGATGTTACGGTTGATCACTATGCTGATAATACAGGTACGGCTGTGGTGAGCATGACCAATGCCAGCCCAACCACGGTTTCAGTAGACGAGTTTGAAATCGTTTTCACTAGTGCCTCTTCATTTAATTTAAACAATCTGACAACAAACGCAAGTTCAGGAACATTTACATTTGCTTCGGCAACCACCTTTAACATTAAAGATGGTTTTGCGGTTGCTATCTCCGGAACTGCGGCTTCGGGTGATAAGGTTACATTTTCAGTATCAGAAGATGCGGCCAGCCTAATGTCCGTCTCAAGTACAATTACTGCCGATGGACAAAAGATAGCGGCAGGGGCCACGACTAATGGAGACGGGGGTAATGCTTTACTAATGGCTGATTTACAAAATGGATTAGTTTTCAATAGTGTGACATGGAGTTCGGAGTCTGGCTCATTCACTTTTGATGAATATTACAATGCTGTAGTAAGCACAATAGGAATTGAATCTTTTTCTGCTCAGGCGATACTTCGTCAACAAGAAGGGGTTATGCTCCAACTAAATAGTAGGAGAGAAAGTATTTCGGGTGTTTCCATTGATGAGGAAATGATAAAGATGATTAAATTCCAGCAGGCCTATAACGCGTCTGCACGAATGATTTCAATAGTAGATGAAATGCTCGACACATTAAACCGAATGTAAATTGGATTAGGAAGAGAATCGTAGACGGAGAACTAACATGGTCATGCGAGTAACCAGCCAAACGCAGCAAAGAAATGCATTGAATAACATTTTTCGCATTACGGAAGATTTGTTCAATGCTCAAAAAGAAATAACATCGGGAAAGAAAATTCACAAGCCATCTGATGATCCATCTGGAATGCGGGATACTTTAGCGTTGCGGACAAGTATCAAACAAATAAAACAATTTGAGCGTAATATGAATAGTAATCAACTTTTTTTATCACGTGGAGAATCAGCACTTGAATCAATCGGTGTGAATTTGATTCGGGCAAAGGAACTGTCGATGGTTGAACTTGGCGGCATGTCAACCTCGGAAACAAGAGGGTATGCAAAAAGCGAACTAGATAATATTATTTCCGCAGTTTTCCAGGAGGCAAACGCAAAAGTTAAAAATATGTTTGTTTTTTCCGGTACAAATGTCAAAACAACTCCTTTTGAAGTAAGTGCCTCAGGTGCTGTGTACAAAGGAAATTCAGACAACTTAGTGATTCAAATCGAAGAAGGTACCAATGTAAAGGTAACTATCCCGGGGTCAGAGGTTTTGGGCGCAGATTTGAATCCCGATTTAAACACTTCCACTAACGTTTCTGAGTTAAATGGAGGCGCTGGAATTACGTCCGGCTCTTTTTCAGTCACTGATAGAGCAGGAAACAGTAGTACGGTCAGCATCACGTCATCGATGACATTAGCAAATGTAATTTCAGCTATTAGTAATGCCTCTTCAAATTTAACCGCTTCTATAAACAGTTCTGGTAATGGAATTACCATTACGGATACGAGTTCCGTAATAACAAACTCTTTAACAGTCAGTGAAGTTGACGGAGGCACAACCGCATTAAGTTTAGGAATAGTTGGTTCGAAAGATGGGAATATTGAGGGAGCCGACCTGAACGCGGCTTTATCCACAAGTACTCTTATTTCAGAGCTGAATGGTGGAGACGGTTTGACTCTTGGAGATATCAACATTATTAACGGTGCGGGTTCAGGTGCGGTAAGCCTAAGCTCTGCGACGACAATAGCTGAAGTCATCAGTTTGATCAATAATGCGGGTTATAATGTAACGGCATCAATCGACAGTGCGGGGAATTCTCTTCAAGTAATTTCAAACAGCAGTTCCACGATCGCCGTGGTTAACAATGTTGGGACGGATACAACGGCCGAAGAACTTGGAATTGGTGGTGGGAGAAATGTAATCAACACCCTTATGAAATTAAGGCAAGCCATGAAATATGATGACACGTACGCTATTCTGGGGTCTCTTGCCAATTTAGATTCAGGATTAGAAAGTATTAATGAGTCCAGGGCAATTTATGGGGCGGTTACTAGAAGGATGAACTCTACTAAAGAGACACATCAACAGAGTATTGTTAACCAGAAGGATCAAATATCGAATATCGAAGGGGCAGATTTGGTTGAGGCGGCATCAGAATTCGCAGCGATGGAAACGGCCTTACAGGCTTCTTTAAGTTCGACGGCACGGATTATTCAACCGTCTTTACTTGATTTTTTACGTTAAACGTTTCCGATGTGATTGACTTTATAAGTTTATTGATGCTTTGATCTTGAGTTTACTTCTGCTATAAACTTTTCTCGTTCGATTCTAATTTTTTCCTTAAACGCTTCCAGGCTTCCATATTTTAAAATATATTTTTCTCGAATCTGATCTGCTGATTCGACGTCCGTGCCTTGCTCGCCTGTCAAACAGTTTCCCTTAACATCACAAGTCCAGATCGAACAATCTTTTCCAATAACTCCCCTAAGGTCCTCGGGGATATTGTCTGCGTGTGGCAGACTATTGTAATTTGCATCAATGCGTTCTTCTATTCGGTCTAGTTCCTTTACTAGATCATTGATATCCTCACCGTTCCATTCACCAACTTTTTCATCTCCATCTGCTGAGAAAATACGATTTCTCAACGAAGGATCAACCTTGATTGGATCTAATGAAAAACGACGTTCATTATCAGTCATAACAGATCTTCTTGATGATTGAACTTTAGGGGACTATGGAATTTAATTTACACCTAGCGGAGAAAAAGAGAAAGTATTTTTCGGTTAAAAATAATAAAAATCATTAAAAATCAAGTCAGCCAATAGTTTTTTGAACATTTGTTTTATTGTGTGGAGATGAACTTTTCAGGGTTTAACCCATTTTCTTTTAAGTCGGATTCTACCATGAGATACACAAGCTCCTTGAAAGACGTTTTTGCATGCCAGTTTAATTGTTTTTTAGCTTTATCAGAGTTTCCAAGGAGAGCGTCGACTTCAGCTGGTCTGTAATATGAGGGATCTATTTCGATTAAAACTTTACCAGATGCTTTATCAAATCCCACTTCATTGGTGCCAGAGCCTCGCCACTGGATATCATAGCCGCAAAGTCCGAAAGCTTCTTGAACAAAATCTCGGATACTATATTGCTGACCTGTGGCAAAAACATAATCTTCAGGAGTAGGAAATTGAAGGGCGGCCCACATTCCTTCGACATAGTCTTTGGCGTATCCCCAATCTCGTAAAGCATCAAGATTTCCTAAACGCAGTTTATTCTGCTTTCCCGAAATAATATTTGACAGGGAGAGAGTAATTTTACGAGTTACAAAATTTTCTCCACGTCGTGGCGACTCGTGATTAAAACAGATGCCATTACAGGCAAAGACATCAAAAGCCTCTCGGTAGTTAATAGTCGTCCAATAGGCAAATAGTTTAGCAATGCCATAAGGGCTTCTTGGGTAAAATGGAGTTTTTTCTGTTTGGGGACTTTCTGCGGCCTTTCCAAACATTTCGCTAGTCGATGCTTGGTAAAATTTACAAGTTTTACCAAGATTATTCGCAACTATAGAATATAGTATTCGAAGCGGCCCGAGAGCATTTGCATGGGAAGTATATTCAGGGGTCCCAAAGCTAACCGCAACATGACTCTGGGCAGCAAGGTTATAAATTTCATGAGGTTTAATACTGGATATAAGATTATCAATATTTTGAGCATCGATTAAATCTCCATAATGCAAAAAGATGGCATTTGAATAACTATCTCCTCTGGTAGTTAGGTGCTCGATATGTCTCCGATTAAAGGAGCTGGATCGGCGAACCATGCCATGGACTTCATAGCCTTTATCCAAAAGGAATTCCGCAAGGTAGGATCCATCTTGGCCATTTATACCTGTAATCAACGCTTTCTTAGCGGTCATAGTTTTTGATCTCAATGTAATAAGTTAAGGTTCGGTTATATTTTGCGTGAGGATTGATTATCTGTTTGTTCGACCATTAGGAAGAAAGTCTAACCTTTTTGACATAATGAATAGTCCAAAACAAAAAATTAATAACCTGTAAGAATTTGAAAATTTTTCCTGTATTTAAAGAACAGTGCTAAAATAATCAATAAATTAAGGACTCAACCTCCCTGTACGAATCTTTACGGGCTATTTTGATGCCTTCTAATCCTATTAACACAAGCGCGTGGTCATCGTAGCACATCGCGGATCCAACCACCACTTGCTGAGTATCTTATAGGCCAACATAACTTATACGAATGGTTATAAACTTGAATAAAAAAATAGCTTTGTGATTATTTTTTTATTTTTGATATTTAAATAAAAAACAAATACAATTAAGAGTTCTGATATCTAGGCTAGTTAAAGTGGTTTTAAAAAAATTAATTTTATAGAAAGAACTACCCCATAAAACATGAATAAAGAAAATATTAGAAATATCGGTATCATTGCTCACGTCGATCATGGGAAAACAACACTTGTTGATTGTCTATTACGGCAAAGTGGGATGTTTCGAGCTAACGAATTGGCAGGGTCATGCATCATGGACAGCAATGATTTGGAAAAAGAACGAGGCATCACCATTTTTTCAAAAAATGCCTCCATTCAATATAAGGACTACAAAATTAATATCGTGGATACACCAGGCCATGCCGACTTTGGGGGAGAAGTTGAACGTATTCTTAAAATGGTAAATGGTGTTTTACTAATTGTTGATGCTTATGAGGGTCCGATGCCGCAGACCCGGTTTGTATTAAAAAAATCACTCGATCTCGGATTGAAGCCTATTGTTGTAGTAAATAAAATTGATCGTCCCGGAGCGAATCCAGAAAACGCGCTAAATGAGGTTTTCGATCTTTTTGTTAACCTAGGCGCATCGGATGAGCAGTTAGATTTTTCCACGATATACACTTCTGCCAAACAAGGTTTTTGTCGTGTGGAACCAAGGGGAAAAGACCAGGATATGAAACCTTTATTAGACTTGATAATTGATAAAGTTGAACCGCATAAAGGCGATCCACAAGGCGCATTTCAAATGTTGATTTCCAATATTGATTATAATGACTATGTAGGACGAATTGCAGTTGGGAAAATTCAACGCGGTTGCTATGATTCGAGCAAACAATACACTTTGATTAAACGGTCGGGAGATAAAGAGGATTTTAAAGTTTCTAAATTATTCACTTTTGAGGGTCTACAACGAAAAGAAGCACAGGATGCCATAACAGGCGACATTATTGGTATCGCTGGGATGAAAGAAGTGGATATTGGAGAAACCATTACTGACCGTAGTAACCCGGAAGCATTGCCTTTAATAGAAATTGACGAACCTACATTGTCTATCAATTTTCTTGTCAATAACTCACCATTTGCCGGGCGAGAAGGAAAGTTTGTTACATCAAGACAATTGCGTGAAAGATTATTTAAAGAAATTAAACAAAATGTAGCTTTGCGAGTTGAAGAAGAAAACTCTAATGATACATTCAAAGTTTCGGGCAGAGGAGAGTTGCACCTTACTATTCTTATAGAAACAATGAGACGAGAGGGCTATGAATTTTCTATTTCCAGACCACAAGTTGTTTTGAAAAAAATCAACGATAAAACAATGGAGCCAGAGGAATTTGCAATAATTGATGTTGAAGAGCAGTACATGGGGCCTGTGATGGAGGCCATGGGCCAACGCAAAGGTACAATGAAAAATATGATTCACACGGGAACGGAATCCGTTAGACTGGAATTTGTCATTCCAACACGTGGATTATTTGGGTTTCGGTCACAGTTATTAACCCTTACCCGAGGAACGGGCATTTTGAACCATAACTTCCATGATTATGTTCCGCATTGTGGAGAATTAGCTCGTCGTAACAACGGAGTATTGATATCTCTTGAAAACGGGAGCACTACTACGCACTCTTTGTTTAATTTGCAAGATAGAGGAGTCATGTTTTTAGGACCGGCTGAGGAAGTTTATACAGGAATGATTATTGGCGAAAACAATAAAGATAATGATCTTGTTGTTAATATTTGTAAGGGGAAAAAGCTTACAAATGTGCGAGCTTCTGGATCGGATGATACTGTAAGTGTTGCGCCTCCTAGAATAATGAGCCTCGAGCAGGTTCTTGGGTATCTTAATAATGATGAACTCGCTGAGATCACTCCAGAAAATATTCGCCTACGTAAAAGGCACTTGGATGAGAATGAACGAAAACGAGCAGCGAAAACGCAAAAAGTAGCCTGAGATCTAAATCATTTCGAATTATTTTACATTGAATAATTTATTTTGAGTTATTCTAGTATCTGTGGTAATCACATACTCGTGATACGATTTTAACCCGCCTAAAAATAGGAGAATAAGTATTATGACCCATGACCAAATTGCATCTGCTTACGAGACCTACCTCGCTGAAAATGAGAGTTTTGAAACAAAGAACGTAAAAGCGGCAGCGGCTCGGGCCCGAAAGGCATTAGGAGAACTTGCTAAACTGGCAAAAACAAGAAGGGCGGAGATTCAAGAGAGAAAAGTCAATTTGTAAAATTTATTTTAGGTGAAATCCCGCCCTATCAGGGGCGAGTAAATTAAAAATAAATTTTATGAGCAATTTTCTTTAAATATTTGTCTTATTTGTATAATACAATTGTCAAAATGAGAGTTTGTGCTGAAATCTGAGAAAAGGAAATTTGAACATGAAAATTACCTTTAGCGAGAAAGTGTTGCGAGACGACAAGATTATTTTTATTGATAACAATAAGAAAGCAGACAAACCTAAGATTATTTCTGAAACTGTTCCAAAATTTATTCAAGATCACAAGGGGATATGGATCAAAAATCCAGAATGGTCGGATAACTAACCATCGTCTATTCATAGAAAATTTGATTTAGTCTGCGCAGTATTTTGCGTAATTAGATATACCCCTCTTAGCTCTTTTCCGGCTTTATAATCTAATTTTAAAATTTTCACACGAGTTAGTATCGGGCAAAGTCATGGACCCCATAAAACAAATAGACGTTCATAAAGTAAAGGAAATGGAGGACAATGCCTCTGCGACTATTGTCGACATCCGTGATCCTGCATCATACCAGACAGGACACATCCCTAATGCGATACACCTAAGTGATAATACTGTTCAACAATTTATATTGGATACAGACAAAAACAAACCATTGGTGATTTATTGTTATCATGGTATTTCAAGTCAGGGAGCCGCGGCGTATTTTACTGAGCAGGGGTTCAAAGCAGTTTCAAGCATGATAGGAGGCTTTGAAGGATGGTCGTCAGCATATCCTAATTCTGTAAAGAAGGCGTAAATGATATCACTACCTATTTAAACTGAACTTTGTAAAAAATTATTGAAAAAAGCTTGGTGGAGGCGGGAGAGAATCGAATAAATTTAACCTTATTTAAAATAACTATTAACAAATCAAAAATACGTAAATTTTCCGCATCATTTTTGGATAACCTACCTTATTATTTTTTGGACACGAAAATACATTTGAAAACCCAAAAGTGAGCAATCGGGTAATAATTTTCTGCAAAAATGTGCGCGGTTATAATGTATTATCTAATCTAATTTTCCCCGGTCACTCCCATAGTTTCTGTTAGTTCATTATGACTTGAATTTAAACCAAGTCCCTTATTAGGTAGAGGTTTTTTTACGTTCTGCCGCATTTTTTCAAACCTATGCCGCTTGTCTACGAATTTCTTGGCGGCTTCAGACTGGAAAAGTGCGAGTGTTTCGATTTCGTTTTCTATCACAGGTTCTAAAGCTAAATCCATGTACTCCCGATTTTTCGGGTCGTTGCGAACTCTTTTGCGAATCAGGCGCATTCTTATGACAAGGAGGCTCCAGCAAAAATGCTTCCAAATGATTTCATAAAAATATTTTGGGTAAAAAACAAAAGGTGATTCAATCGGTAAAGTAGGACGCCGTTCTTTACGTGATTTTCGGCGAAAAAATCCACCTTCGAGAGGATGAACTTTTTCGATGTGGATACAACCCTTAAACCAGGTGATCAAACCTATTGTCTTGCTTGGACTTGTTCCGGTAACCAGCGCTCGTTTTAAAATCGTTTCGGTATGTTCATACGTATAATAGGTTTCCCAGGCTTTGTGACAAGCTTCTTCCCAATTTTCCTTTGACATTTTAGGGTGCGCAGTGACTGGATGATTTGCATCATACATATTTAAATCTTTGTCCATCGCAATTCCGGCAGTGTGTAATTTTTTATGGTCCTCTGAACCAGGGAAAGGTGTAAGGTAGAAAAATTCGAGCAAATCTACAGGTAGTTCTTTCTTGATAATTTCGATGTCTTGCAAGATTGATTTTCGCGTATCGTTGGGGAAACCCAAAATATAACCGCAACAAGTTATAACTCCCGCCTTTTTCCAAGCGAGCAGCATTTCGCGATAATCGGTAATTTTATTCTGCCGTTTGCTTGCGCCCAAAAGAGAATCCGGATTAATATTTTCTAAACCGATAAAAACCCGTTTGACACCGGCGCGTCTTGATTTTTCGATAAAACCTGGTAATTGGTCACAAAGCGTATCAACTTGAAGGGAAAAACTGATTTTTAGTTTATGGACTTCACGCAACTCAATAAACTTATCTAAAATACTTTCCCAATTCTTATTTCGTGCAAAATCATCGTCAGAGATAAAAAATGAACTCAAGCCTTGTTTGACATTGAAACGGATTATATTTTCAATACTTTCGATTGAACGGTCTCGCGATTTGTGCCCTTGAACATTTATAATCGTGCAGAACGAACAAGTAAAAGGGCAACCGCGTCCAGCGTCGAAACTCGTCGTTGAGCCTGCCGTCAAACGAACTCTTTTTGCCGGAATGAACGGCATTGCAACATTGTTAATATCGGGCAAATCGTCTAAAAAGTTGTAAATGGGTTTGAGTTTGTCGTTAGCCGCATCAATTAAAACTTGTCCGAGTCGACCTTCAGCTTCGCCTGAAAAAATTGAAACACCAATGTCTAGGGCCTTTTGAATGTAAGAATCGTGTTCCTTGAGCATTGACATCACTCCCGATACGTGGAAACCGCCAACCGCAACTTTAATACCCATTGCGCGCAATGGCTTGGCAATATCCAATGAGCGGGGAAATTGATTTGATTGTACGCCAACAAGCATCAGCATTCCGTCATCTGCTTTTTCTATTAGAGAAGCAATTTTCCCCGAATTGATGTGAGTATTTGTTTCGTCAAATGCGTGAATTTCTAATTCAACATTTTTCCCTAATACCTTCTCTTGGTCACATTCAACAGCTAAACCGTAAAGACAAGCCAGTGAATTTGCTGGCATCGACGAGCGCAACCACTGAATCACATAGCCGTCATCGTCATAATGAGAAGGCTTGACTAGAACAAGACTAAATTTTTGTTTTTCATTTTTCATTTTATAGCAA
>Ga0114993_10004839_pt1 | contig 13218 bp, 6 predicted proteins | sample ArcticOcean_MG_C_FD_87042 | JGI IMG/M metagenome (GOLD analysis project Ga0114993, IMG submission 87042) | Marine microbial communities from western Arctic Ocean - ArcticOcean_MG_CB2_150 | ecosystem: Environmental > Aquatic > Marine > Oceanic | place: Arctic Ocean: Canada Basin | collected...
AACCACCGTCTTTTCACTGTCTATAATCCCGTTTGCATCGCCCTCATCGACTCTCTGCCAGGAGCTTTCAAAGGAAGAATTGCTTATGGAACCATTAAAAAATGTAGCAAAGTCAAAGATAGTTGCTTCAAATTGCACTTCGATCAATGCCGTTTCACTGGTGGTTTTGATCGAGGTGGGCAGATGCACCCAGAGAGAATCGGATACATCCGAAATAACTTCGAGTCCTTCGCTCTGGGCGCTATAAGTTTGGCTTTCCTGACCCGTTATGTCAACCTTCACCTGTTTAAATTTCATCTCGACACCGACCGGCGCTTCGATGAGAATATCGTCAAATCCCCTGCTATCAGTCTCAAAGGTCGGCTGGATGAAATAGGAAAATTCCTGGTTGACGCCGATCTGATCCAGACGGGGAGGGACGATCTCACCGACAACCGCCCGAGCCACAGGATCGACAAAGTTGAGCGTTAGCGACCGCAGTGTGGCCGCTACGAGCGGATCTTGGGTCAAGAAAGTCACCTGGACCGAAACAAATCTCCTGGGGCTAGGAGAAGTAATCAGGTCGCCCGAATTAAAATAGCGCTGACTCCAACCGCTCCAATCGCTTCCCGGAAGGATTCTGGTGATCACTGGCCCCACGGAGGATTCGCCAAAGAATTTCTTATTATCTTCGTAGGTCTTCTGGGACTGCTCGGGTGTGCCCTCGTATACCGTCCCGTCCTTTTTGTAGTAGAGGGTTTCAGAAGTAGCCGTATTGCCCGTCTGGGTCTGAATGATGAGATCCGTACCTGGTGGTATATCCGCATCCCACTCGATCGAAGTCAGATTCTGTGCATTCCTGCCCAACTCTATAAAAGGAATATCCCCCGCAAAGACAGAGGTGATCCGAGACTCAGGCATATAACCTTCGCCAAAAAGTTGTATCTCCGACAAACCGTGGCGCCCGCCACCGACGAAGACCCGATAGGTAAAGGAGAGGAAATTTATTTTGGTGAGTGGGAAGGTAAAACCATGATACACTTGGCTGCCCGTAATATTGGCCAGCGCCCCCACGGTATTCCAGGCCAGACTGCCGCCGGCGTTAGTGGATCCGTCCGACACCTGCACTCTGTAGGCTTGAAAAGCACCGGGTGGGTTGTTGGAGGCCTGAATTACATTAACCTGGTCCACAAAGAAGGAACCTGCGAGGTCTATAATTAATTCGCGCTCGACTTCATTCGGCTCGGACGGCAGCAATTTATCGGGATTGTAACCGCCCTGGGCGGGCCAGAACGGCGCATTTACAACACTGTGAATATCTCCGTCTACCACCACGCTCTCAGCACCATTGCTTTCAAAGCTGGTCACCTTGCCGCCGCGTTCCAATGTGGCGAGGCCGATATTGTCGCCCAGCGACCAGACCTCCACTTCTGCAAGTCGCGGCAGCTCGCGCCGGTAAAAAACCCGGGGACCCTGTTTGACCGTGCCTTCGAGCGCATCCCAATCCTCCTTGCCTTCCAGCAACCGCAATCTTCCCGACGCTTCCTGGCGAAAGTATTCTATATCTCCCTGCTCGGTGGACGCCAATATCTCGTATTGGGCTTGCGTCACCTCTCTGGCCTTGCCAAAATCGCTGTTGGTAACGCCCACGCCCACGTAGCGAATCACATCACCGGAAAAATCCCCTAACGCCACTGAAAACTTGGTGGGCAATTGGCGAGTTAAATCGACCTCAAAAACGCGCTCGTTCTTAACCACTTTGTCGGTGCTGAAAATCTTCCTGAAATTGAGCGTACCGAGGCGTTCTTCTCCCTGAGATGTGATGATCCTGAACTGCAAAAAGGGATCACCCAACTCCTCGCCAACAAATTTGAGCACAATTTTCTGGGCCGACACCGCCCGTCCCAAATCGATTTGCACCCACCAATCTTCCATGGGATCGCTTAGGTTAGGCCCCCAATAGGTATCCATCCTACCGTCCATGAGATTGGCTGCAAGAGCGGCATTGGTACCCGCCGCCCGTATGCCCCCCTCCAACTCGGCGGCGTTTAAAACCGTATTGACTCCGGGAACAACGACCTCCTGGCCATCTACTTCCAGCACCGTTCTCTTGCGGATGAAGACGGGAAGTACTCCCTCGTCGGTAATCTGGATGGTCTTTGCCACCCGTTCCCATTGGTCCCATTGCTCTTTGGCATCAATAACCACCTTGCCACCCTGGATCGAATACCCCGTCTGCTGCCCCCAAACAGTGGGGACGACAAACAAGGCGCTGGCGGCGAGGGTCAATAAGCAACGAACCACCGTTATTTTTATTAATTTTACTGAATTCATCAGATCACCATCCACATTTTTTCAGCCGCGAGAAATCAATAGGCAACGGCGACAACCCCGCTCTGAATCTCCTCCTCCGTTTGTACATCCACTTTTATACGATATATATAAATCCCGGGTGCAACAAGCTGATTCTGCTTATCCGTCCCATCCCAGAACCGTTCGTACTCGCCAATGGCATCTTCCCCGGAATACACTTCTTTGATGAGGGAACCAGAAAGATCGTATATGCCGATCGAGACGGGAACTGGGGTGGTGACGCGCAAGAGCGTATAGGTTATCTGCACGGCGTCGTTGACATTATCGCCGTTGGGTGTAAATGGGTTGGGCGAGATCCGCGGCGCAAACACCAATGATCTGCTCAAGGTCGTGCGCACCGAGAGTTGCTCGCTTTCGATCTCGTCGGCCGCGTCGCCCGGATTGATCTTCTGCCGCACTTCATTGGGTTGGGCGCTGTCGAAGACCTTGCCGTCGAAGAAGGTGCCGACTTCCCGCAGCACCGGGGCGTTAAAGACCACTTCGATCAATGTGCCGCTGTCCGTCGTCTGCAATTTGCGCGGCAGCCCGACCTCAAAACCCGAACCATCTTCTTTTGCCACCCAGGTAAAATCCGGCTCATTGACGCCGCCTATCCTGAGCGAATCGACCGTAATAAGTCCCGAAGGGGTCACAATCTCGACGCCGTCAAAACCGCTGTCTCCCGATCTTATGGTCGGCTTGATAAAATAGGTAAAGTGCGTCACCTCCCCGACCTGGGTATCTATCGGAAAGATTTCGCCAACTATATCGCGCACCGCAGGCGGCGAAGCTTTAAATTCTATAAAGTCAATCTTGGATCCCTCGTCGGTGGTGGACAAGAAATCTGCGCTGATCTGGATAAATTCGTGGGGACCAGGGGAAAGAATTTCGACACCCGGATTTTCAAACAAATAAACACTTGACCAGAAGCTCCAATTTTCTGTGTCGGCCGTAACTTGATTCTGCTCGTCTACAGGTTTGAAAATATTAGCCAAACCCGCGTAACTTATCCTGTAGCTTGCCATATCCAAGGTCCCGCCACCCTGGAGGTATTTTATACTGTCCTGCTGCTCTGGCCTGACTCGCCAAAATACCTCCGGCTGCGGGTCGGCACCGGTCCGGGTGCGAATTTCGACCCTGGCATTGGGATCTTGTGTGCCCGACCAATTAATTTCGCCCCAACTGGCCGCTTGGTCCAACTCGATTATTTCGGATTCATACCTGGCCTCGCTCACAAAGCCCCCGCCGAAAACCTCAAATTCGACCAGTTCTATATCCTTGGGCGTTTCGCGTGTAATTTGCAATTGGACCACCCGGGTCTTTATCGGCGGGTCAAAAAGCACTACGACATTGGGATTGGTGTTTTCCCTTACCTCCAATATAGCCGGAAAAGTAGCGGCCCGAAAGGTAGTGAGCGGTCCATCGTTAATGGCAATCCTAAAGCGCTCCAGAAAACGCTCTGGATGGGTCGCCCGCGGCCGAAATCGCACTTCCCTGATGATGAACTCGCCCCCCAGGTCGACCCCCATCTTCTCGACGATCTCCCGATTAAAACTTTCCGGGGCTATTTCGCGAAATTCATAGACCGTAGTCTCATCTCCATCTAACAATACCCTGCCAACCAGATTATTGTCACTGGCAAAAATCGATACGGTGATGAGTCCGCCTCTTTCCAGGGCTGTTGCGGCTATATTCTCGTCCGCACCAAAAAAATTGGGTTGCAGTACACCTATATCTAAAGAGTCCAATTCGACTCTTTCCAACGATTGGGCTACCGACCACTCCAACTCTCTGATGTCGAAGCCCAGATCTTGGAGGCTATCCTTTTCGGTAGCCGAAAAGGGCGTGCCCAGCCTATAAATAGTCAGACTGCTTGCTTGCGTGGCGTACAGGAAAAAACCCACCATAACAAACCAAAACAACCTTGTTGACATATATGGACACATGATCTTTATTGCTGGTCCAAATTTTTTAAAAAGGGGAAAGCTGATCACATTTTTCAGCCGCGAGAAATCAATAGGCAACAGCGACAACCCCGCTCTGAATCTCCTCCTCCGTTTGCACATCCACTTTTATACGATATATATAAATCCCGGGTGCAACAAGCTGATTCTGCTTATCCGTCCCATCCCAGAACCGTTTGTACTCGCCAATGGCATCTTCCCCGGAATACACTTCCTTGACCAGGGAGCCAGAAAGATCGTATATGCCGATCGAGACGGGAACCGGGATGGTGACGCGCAAGAGCGTATAGGTTATCTGCACGGCGTCGTTAACATTATCGCCGTTGGGGGTAAATGGATTGGGCGAGATCCGCGGCGCAAACACCAGCGATCTGCTCAAAGTCGTGCGCACCGAGAGTTGCTCGCTTTCGATCTCGTCGGCCGCGTCGCCCGGATTGATCTTCTGCCGCACTTCATTGGGCTGTTCGCTGTCGAAGACCTTGCCGTCGAAGAAGGTGCCGACTTCCCGCAGCACCGGGGCGTTAAAAATCACTTCGATCAGTGCGCCGTTGTCCGTCGTCTCCAGCTTGCGCGGCAGAAAAACCTCAAAGCCCGACCCGTCTTCCTTTGGCGCCCAGGTGAAATTTTCGTTGACCTCGTCTATTCTGAGCGAATCGACCGACGTGAAGCCCGACGGCGTCGCAATCTCGACGCCGTCAAAACCGCTGTCACCAGACCTTATCGTCGGTCGGATAAAATAGGTGAAGTGCGTTACCTCGCCGACGGTGGTCTCCACCGGAAAGATCTCGCCGACTAAATCCTGCACCGTCGGCGGCGAAGCGGTGAATTCTATATAATTGATTTTGGATCCGTCGTTCGTTGTCGAGAGGAAGTCGGCGCTGATCTGGATAAACTTGTGGGGACCGGGAGAGAGAATCTCAACGCCCGGATTTTCAAACAAATATACGCTCGACCAGAAACTCCAATTTTCTGTGTCGACCGTAACATGATTGTGTGCGTCTTTAGGTTTGAAGATATTGGGGAGCCCCGCGTAGCTTTTCTTATAGTCTGCCAGGCTCAAAGTGCCGCCGCCCTGTAGATATCTTATACTGTCCTGCTGTTCCGGCCTCACCTGCCAAAAGATCTCCGGTTGGGGGTCCGCACCAGCCCGCGTGCGAAGTTCGACCCGGGCGTTGGGATCTTGACTTCCCGACCAGTTGATCTGGCCCCAACTGGCCGCTTGGTCTAATTCAATTATGACGGACTCGTACCTGGCTTGGCTCACAAAACCGCCGCCGAAGATTTCAAATTCGGCCAGCTCTATATCTTTGGGAGTTTCGCGGCTGATTTGCAATTGCACCGTCTGGGCCGTTATCGGCGGGTCAAAAGGTATTACGACATTGGGATTGGTGTTTTCTCTTATTTCCAATATTGGCGGAAAAGTAAAGACTCGACTTCCACCCCTTGCAAAATCGGAGAACCCTCCGTCGCTAATGCCAATTCTGAAGCGCTCTAAAAATCGTTCTTGATGGCTTGGCCGCGGTCGGAATCTTATCTCCCTGATGAGAAATAGCCCACCCAGATCGACCTGCAACCTCTCTGTAATTTCTCGATTAAAACTCTCCGGGGCTATTTCGCGAAATTCATAGGCCGTGTTGTCGTCTTCGTCCACCAATACCTTGCCGACTATATTGTTGTCGCTGGCAAAGATGGCTACAGTGATCGCGCCCCCCCTGTCCAGAGCTGTTGCGGCCATATTCTCGTCCACGTCAAAAAAGTTGGGTTGCAGTATGCCTACATCTAGAGAGTCCACCTCAATTTTGTCCAACGACTGGGCCACCGACCACTCCAACTCCCTGATATCGAACCTGAGATCCTGGAGGCTATCCTTTTCGGCAGCTGAAAAGGGCGTGCCCAGCCTATAAATAGTCAGACTGCTTGCTTGCGTGGAACACAGGAGAAAACCCGCCAGGACAAACAACGATAACCTTGTTGGCATATACGGGCACCTGGTTTTTTTATTAATTCGGATTATTAAAGGGGGGCGAAAATGAATATTTTTCGCCCCCCTCAGAACAGTCCATCTAAACTTTAACAGTTTATCTAAACTTTTCCTTTAGCGGGAAAAACTCGACTTGATATTACCCCAGCTATCGGACTCAACTGCACTGGCCATATCTTCGCCGGCGATCCAGATGGTATCGTCAAACGGAAGAAGAACGTAATCGACCATGGAGGTAGCTTTGAAATATAGCTCCGTGTCGCCACTATTAGTCCAATAACCGCTGTAGGAACCTTCGGCGCCGTTGTCGTCGTCCTGCACGGCAAAACCGATACCCATGATCTCACCTTCGGCCATGGTGTGGATGAGCACATTTGCGTCATCGATACCCTGAGAATTGGTCGGCAGATCGTCAAACGGGGTAAACCACATCTCCATGAACAGCGTACCAGCACCGCCGTTTATGTCGCCGTCAAAGCTCCACTTGGCACCGGAATAAGGCTCCACGCCGGCCCATGCAGCAGCGCCCCACAGCCACATCTGATTGTCGGGATTTTGCAACTGATAGCGATAGTTCTGCGATAGGGCACCTTCCCAGCGTTCCGCATCCAGACCAGTCTCGCCCGGCAACGCTTGGAACTGGCTGTCGCCGCTATGATCGAAGTCCAACGTCACCTCGACCGTATCAAAGTTATTGTCGATGGTGCCAAAGAACAGATCGTCGAACTTTTCTTCCATGAAATACAAGACATTGGTCCGCGGGCTCCATCCAAAGACGATGCGCTCGGCCAAATTGGAGGGGTCCGGATCGCCTTGCGTGCCGGTAACGGTCTCGATCAGGTCATCGTGGGTGACCCAAAAAATCGAAGGAACGTTGTCCCACTCACTGATATCACCGTCCATCTGCACGTCTCTGATGCCGTCGGCATCAATGGGCACCTGCACGGCGGCAAAATTTCGATCGGCGCGCAAGTGCGCTTGGCTGGGCGCGAAGCTAATGCATACGAGCGCCAGCAATGCTAATACTAAAGTGGCCTTCTTCATTCGATAAATCCTTTCGTCTTCGTTAGAGAAGAGAATGAAATGTGCTACGGTTAAGGAAAGCTTAAAGCTTATGCCAGAATAACAAAATGCCTCCTAATTAGCGCGCAGTTATGCTACAACGCAAATGGAGACAATTTATTCTCGGCCTACAGTGCTTACTATTTCACCTCCTTCCGCACGAAGTTACCCTGAAAAATGTACAATGAAATATAAACCAATAGCTAATAATGTACTAGGTGCTATACCGGAGATCAAGTAAAAAAAAAATTTGACCCACTTCTAAGATCTCCTGGGGCAAAGCAACATCAACGCGAGCTACCGATCACTGTAATCATTTTCTTGCACAAGGATGAATTACTATAAATAAATAAACCTTAACTATTTTATTATCAATTGTTTATATATAATCTATTCTAAATCTACCAGCACCTGAGCACCGTCCTGATGCACCAACAGCAAGCTGTTGGCTGGCACTGCCTCTATTTTGCGGCGCGTGCCATCGGGCCAGATTATTTCGATTATATCTGCCCGCTTTGCCGCACCGAGGCCAAAATGGGCACGAATGTCGTTATAGGAGAGATAGCTGGATGCGCCGTTAATGGTGCGCCACTGGCTCTTGCCATCGGCTTCGAGACGGACCCTAGCGCCCAAGACATCGCGGTTGCCAACGCTGGCCAAGAGCTGGACCACGAGCCCATTGCCGACTTCAAAGTCATTGCGCAACAGGGTTGCCGATGCGTCCAGATTGACGACAAAAATATCGATATCGCCGTCGTTATCGTAATCCCCAAAAGCGGCGCCACGACTGACCTGCTCGACGGCCAGTCCAGGACCGGCCGACGCTGAAATGTCGACAAACCCAGCCGCTCCATCGTTGCGCAACAATTGGTTTTTCTGGCGGTAGGACGTGCCCAGAGAAGCACTGTCTACCTGCGGATAGACGTGACCGTTGGCGACAAAGAGATCCAAGTCGCCGTCGCGGTCGTAATCGAAGAACTGGGTCCCCCAACCCAATTTGCCCAAGGTCGGTTGCTCCAGGCCGGCCAGGGTGGTAAAATCGCCAAATTGTCCTTGCCCGTCGTTGCGATAAAGTGTATTGCTTTCCCGATGAAAATGGGTAATGTACACATCTAAGTCGCTGTCGTTATCGTAGTCGGCGGCGCAGATCCCCATCCCCGCCTCTTCCCTGCCATCTTCGTTGTACGCCACCCCGGCCTGGAGTCCGACTTCTCTAAAGGTGCCGTCGCCCTGGTTGCTAAAAAGTAAATTGGGGGTGTTGTCATTGGCTACAAAGAGGTCGGTATCACCGTCGCCGTCGTAGTCGGCCGGGACCACACCTAAGCCATAATAACGATTGGCCCATTCGACGCCGGAGGAACGCGTCACGTCGGCAAAGACGTAATCCCCATCGTTGCGATAGAGCCGGTCGGGAGCGCCGGGCATGCCCCTGGGACCACAGTAAATGCTGATCGCCCCCATATAATTACAGGCCTTATCAGGAGGGAATTCGGGGGCATATACCACGTAATTGGCGACGTAGAGATCTAGATCGCCGTCGTTGTCGTAGTCAAAAAATGCCGCACTTGCACTAAAGTCGGCACTAGCCAGCGTCTTATTATTCAGGTCTTGGAAACGACCGTCCCCCAAATTGCGATATAGGACGTTGGGGCCATAATTGGTCACGTAGAGATCGCGGTAACCATCGCCGTCGACATCGCCCACGGTACAACCCATGCCCCAGCCGGCGTCGCTTGCAGCGGCGGTAGCGGAAACATCCGCAAAAGTGCCATTGCCCTGGTTGGCGTAGAGGGTATTGCCCGGTCCCGATTTTTCCCGATAGGTTTCGACGGTGGCACCGTTTACTGCATAGAGGTCCAGGTCGCCGTCGTTGTCGTAGTCAAAAAATGCCGCTCCGCCGCCAATAGCTTCGACGATATGGCGTTTATCCGCACCGCTGGACAAGTAGTGGAAAGGCACGCCGGCACTTTCCGTCTGATCGGTAAATTGGGAAAACGCGGTAGCAGGCAAAAACAAAAAGAATCCCAGATAAACAATGAGCGCTGCGGGGTGGTTAGATAAATCGCTATTCGACATGGATTTTGCTACTTATGTCTTTTTAGGTAGTAGTCGAATTTAACCATAGCCGACATTTATCACTTCGTCCGCACTAGGCGGGCACCGATGCCAGGGTACCTGAGAGAAGGCTCGTAGCCAAAGCGTTTGGCCGAGCGCATATTGCCGGCGTGGTTGAGAAAACCACCGCCCCGCATCACGCGCCGTTCTCCCGCCGCACCGCCGCTAGGATCTACTTGGCCAGCGTTGGGGTAGGGACCGCTGTGCCAATCCGCGACCCACTCCCACACATTGCCGTGCATATCGTAGAGCCCCCACGGATTCGACGATTTTGTACCAATGGGTTGGGCGTGCTTCAGGCCCACTCCGACCGTGTTCTTATCATACCAGGCATAGTCCTCCGCAAGACTCTCGTCGTCCCCAAAGGACCACCGCGTCGTGGTCCCAGCCCGGCAAGCGTATTCCCACTCGGCCTCTGTCGGCAGGCGGTACAGATCCTCTCCGACCGCCAAATTCATACGGCGGATAAATTCCTGCATATCGTTCCACGAGATATAGACCGCCGGGTGGTCCGGCTCAGCCACGACGTGCTCCTTACCGGTCCACGGCGCCGTTCCCATCACCGCTTGCCACTGCGCTTGCGAAATCTCGAATTTACCCAAATAAAACCCCTTACTAATCGCCACCTCATGCCGCGGCCCCTCCCACCCATCTTCTTCAAACATCCAACCGACCGCCCCCATGGTAAACTTGCCCGGTTCTATCCACACAAATTCCATCGTCGCCCCATTGGGCAATTGCGCCGTCATCTCTGGGTTGCCACACCCAGCACTCCACAATAGTGCAAACATGGCCACCAGCGGCAAGCGCATTCTATTTCCCACTTTTATTTTCCAACTTCTCAATAATCTCCAACTCTTTCTCCGCATCCTGGTGCCTATCCACATTCAAATAAGCCTGCCTCAGCTGCCGATGATATACAGCATTGTGCGGCTCGAGCCCAATGGCAAGTTTATACTCACTGAGAGCATTTATATAGCGCCCCTGTCGCGCATAGAACATAGCCAACTCATAGTGAAACTCTGCATTGTCGGGCACCAGGGCGACCCGCTGTTCCAGATCGGCAATATTGCCTTCGCCCTGCTTTTTGAAGATTTCCATCTCCTTCTTGCCCTCTTCCTGTTTGCCCTGCTTCAAATAGGCATTGGCAAGACCAAAATGCGCTTCCCTATTGTAATAGTCTAATTCAATCGCTTTCCCGTATTTTTCAATCGCCTCTTCGCTTCTACCCATCTTGGCATATACAGCCCCCAGAGCGTAGTGGAAAACCGGATTTTCGGGCGCCAAACGGAGCGCCTGGCTGTATTCTTCAGCGGCTTCATCGTATTTCTTGCGGCGCACATAGATCAATCCCAGACGGTAGTGGGTCTGAGCGATATCGGGATTTATCGCTATCGTTTTCCGGTACTGTTTGGCCGCTTCGTCGTATTGCCGCTGGCGTTCGTAAGCCATGCCAAGATTGTGTTGGAACCAACCGTTATTAGGTTCTAATTGCACCGCCAGGCGGTGTTCCTCAACAGCTGTTTTAAGTTTATCTTGGTCCGCCATTACCGCCCCTAAAAGAGCATGGGACTGCTCGGTATAGGCCAAACCCAATCTATTGTGTACGTCCGCACGGTCCCCATCTAATTCTAAGGTTTTCTCAAACGCCTCCACCGCCTCAGAAAGTTTGCCTATGGACATATAGGCATTGCCGAGGACAGAATAGATCTCGGGTTCTCTGGAAACGTATTTAGCCGCCAGGCGCAACTCCTCTATCGCTTTGGAGTATTCCTGCTCTTCCAGGTAAACCACCCCGAGTCGGTAGCGCGACGGGCCAAAGTTGGGTTTGATCCCGATGGCCGTCTTAAAACTGGCCGCTGCCCGTTCCTTCTCCTGCGCCTGGGAGTAGATAATGCCGAGCCCGTGATGCGCCGGGAAATATTTAGGTTCGATCTCGACTACCTTCTCGTAGGCCTCTCGCGCCTTATCATACTCTTTGAGCACGAAGTATATCTTGCCCAATTTATAGAGCGAAGGGGCATAATTCGGGGCAATCTGCAGCACCTTTTCAAATTCTTCCTGCGCTTCCTGATAGCGTTTCTGCATGGCGTATAAAAAACCGAGGGCGTCGCGCGGGCGAATGTCGTCTGCAGCGCTTTCCAGCGCACGTTTATATGCTCTCTCGGCGCCAGTGAAATCGCCACTCTGGGCCAGGCGCTGTCCTAATCTAAAATAATCTTCACCCGCCTTTGCTGCCTGTCCATAGAGATCTCCGGCTTGGCACAGTATGCAAGCACACAGGACAATTAACGCGATAATGCGGTGATATCTGCTTTGATTCTTCCCAAACTTGGGCAAATACATTGCGAGGTCGACTTTCTATTAGTTGGGGCCGTGGTGCGCGTGGTCTGGTTCGACAATGCCGCCATCCGAGTACAACTCAAAGGCGGCAAACTCGCGGAGGCTGGGAGTTGGATCTCCTTCGCGAATGTATAACATCTGGTCCATCCCGATATCCTCGAAGACTTGTACTGCGCCGCTGGCAGGCCAGACGACTTCGATGGCGTCAATGGCAGTGGCCCGCCCCAGGCCGATTTCCTGTTGCATGCTCGAAGCGCCAAAACTACCGCCGCTGGTCACGGTGGCGTGGATATTGCGACCGCCGTCCGCGGTTTGAACGCGCACTTTTATACGTGCCCCGATGGCGGCGCGATTGGAGCGCACTCCTGTCAATTTGAGTTTAATCCAGTGATTGCCGTGCCCCGGATTCTCAAAGAGCGCATTGGCGTATACATCGCCGCTGTAGGCCCCGCCCATGACGGCAAAAATATCCTGGTCGCCGTCGTGGTCTATATCACCGAACGCCACAGCATGACCCTTTTGCAAATGCCCGAACCCGCCGGAGGTGGTGACGTCCTGGAAAAATTCGCCGACGGCATTGCGAAACATGCGGTTGGGCATCAGCGAGGTCAGGCTTGGATCGCCGGTGCCGATGTAGAAATCTAGATAACCGTCATTGTCCAAATCGCCAAAATTGCTACCCATGCTAATTAACGCTTTGTCGAGCTGAGTCCGCCGAGTGACGTCGGCAAAGGTGCCGTCGCCGTTGTTGCGGTAGAGACGGGGTGTTTCAGCGCCGTGTGGCAGTCCCAGATAATCGGCCGCCACATCCGCGGCCCCACCTTTAAAACCGGCGACGAAAATATCTTGCCAGCCGTCATTGTCGTAGTCCCAGAACCAGGTCGGAAAGCTATAGTTGGGACCGGGTACTCCAGCGCCCGCCGTTACATCCTCAAAATGCCAGTGGCCAGCGGCGTCTTCACCCGCATTGCGCAAAAGTATATTGGGCTCCGTAGCCAAGAGCCGCGAAATGTAGAGATCCAGCAGCCCATCGTTGTCGTAGTCGCCCCAGGCCACTCCTTTCACATACCCCACGACATCGACTCCGACCGCTGCGGCCACATCGCTAAAGGTACCGTTACCGTTGTTGCGGTACAATTCGCAGGGATGAATTTCCTCGCCCAGCGATTCATTGCCCACAAAGAGATCCACCCAACCGTCGTTGTTGAAATCCCCCCAGGTCGCCGTTTGGGTCGGATGCAGGGTGAGCAGACCAGCCGCTTCGGTTACATCGACAAATTTGCCGCCTTCATTGCGCAAGAGTGAATTGGGATGGTGGCCATTTTCTTCTAACCAGGCACCGCGCAGGACCAACACATCGGCAAAACCATTGTTGTCGTAATCGGCATGAGACAAATTCAAACCGCTCACAATACCGCTCAG
>Ga0114993_10004840_pt1 | contig 13216 bp, 12 predicted proteins | sample ArcticOcean_MG_C_FD_87042 | JGI IMG/M metagenome (GOLD analysis project Ga0114993, IMG submission 87042) | Marine microbial communities from western Arctic Ocean - ArcticOcean_MG_CB2_150 | ecosystem: Environmental > Aquatic > Marine > Oceanic | place: Arctic Ocean: Canada Basin | collected...
CAGGGACGAGCCTCTGAAGCCCCATTAAAGAACTAGCCCCCCTCCGTCGACGCGAGAAGGGGCCGTCGAGAGTCCTACGTGCGCGTTCCCGACGATCGGACTCTCATATTTGGCGAGGAGACCATCGACCTCGCCGGCGTGGAGCAGATCGCGAGTCGCGCCCAGATGCGGCGATCGGACAGGCTCTCGTCCTGTTGGCCGAGCGGATCCTCGCGAAGGGCTCCACCGAAGCGGCCACCCCCAAGGACGGGAGGGTCGACATTGCCGGCGCATTGGACGCCGTCGACCGCCTGCTTGAAGAACGGGGCCTCGACACTCTCGACCCCCGCTGTGTGGGCGACCTGGCACAATTCCGACGCTTCGAGCTGGCGGCCGCGTTGAACAGGTTGCGAACCTTACGGGTAGACTAACCCTCGTTCACAGACCGAACCTCGGCAGACTAGTGCCCATGAGACGCACCCCGACCCCATGCAGGCTGGTTCCGAGATGAGACGCGCTCCGACCCCATGTGGACTAGTGCTGCTGTGAGCCCCGGCCGGACCCTGGCAGCACATTTGCCGGAGACAATCCCGAAACTGGGCGCCACAGTCCCCGCACTTGCCGAACATGGCACTGCGACCGCCGAGCCATTCCTCATTGAAGGCGGAGCCGCCTCCGCGCAGGGCGTGCTCAACGGCGGCATTGATCGCATTCGCATCCATGACCGCGTGGTCGTGCGCGACCTGAGGGTAGAGGGCTCGCTCGGGGTCAATTTCGTCATGATGCCGGGAGCGCTTAGGCGGGAACGCACGGGCCCGCTGGGGACTGTGATGGAGAATCTCGTCGTCACACCGGCACTGCCGCTGGTGGCGGTGCAGTGGAGCGGCTCGCCGAGCGGTGACGATCATGCTTTGCGACTAACGATCACCCCCTGCGGCCCCCGGGTCCGGTACGACGTGCGGGACGGAATCCTACGCGTGAAGGGTGGAGATCCAGACCGTTCGGTCGTAGTCGCGCTGTGCGGTGGCGGTGGCGAGTGGGCTATCGAGGACGACGCTAACGGCCGCGTATTGGCATCGCACGACATGGTCGGCGACGGGCCGTGGACTCTCTTGGTCACCGAGGGGAGCGAGGCCACGCTCCGCACCGCGCTCTCCGCAGCCGCTCACCTATCTGCGCACGAACGGCGGGCTGCATCTCCGGACGCCGAAGGTACGCGGGTCCTTTCAGGGGTGGCAGAGCTCGACGATGGTGCGGCCTGGGCATCGTCCCGCGTCCGCGCCTCTCTCCACCGAGGTAGCGCGAACCAAGTCGCACTAGAGCCGGGTCACGACCCGTCCCGGTGGAGCCACAACGCGTTCTGGTCGGGTCTCGGCGCGCTTGCGGTCGGAGACGTGGAGACCGCGCGCCGGGCCGTGTCCCTCCTGGAGTACTGCTCGGAGGAAGACGCGAGTCAGGCCACATGGCCCGTCAGAGCAATGGCGGCGCTGCTCGCGGCGCGCTTGGCGCTCACATCTGGCGATGCTTCGCCGGCACGGCATCACGCGCAGATGGTGTTGGATCCGGGTGGGGCGCCGGAGAGTCTCTCCCCCGGTGCAGCGGATCTCTGGACATTCGCACTCGAGGAACTGGCGGACGCTGTGCGCTACGCTGAGGCCGACGACCGCATTACACAGCTGAGGTCGACCGCTGCGGGGCTGCACTCCAAGGTCCCGCGTGCGCGCCAACTGCCCATGGTCTCCGATGAGCGCCGTAGCGCAGGATCCTTCCTTCGGTCAGTCCTCGCTGGCGACTCGGGTCTCGCGCCCACGACAGGTAACAAGAGACTCGACGACGCACTGAGCATGTGGTCCGGCTTCGGCGAACACACCGACCGGGCGTGGAGTCGTTTTCGAGAGACTCTCCACGATGGGCTGGCGGCCGGACCCTCGGGCCCAGCCAGCTGGGATGAGACCGACGAAGATCTCGCGCCTGGCGCCCCGGTCGCCGGGGCCATACTCGCTGCGTTCTCTCACGGCGTACTCGGCTACATGCCAGATGCACCCTCCGGGCGACTGCGCCTCGCGCCGCGGATTCCATCTCACGTGCGGGCGCTGGCGGTTGAGGGACTACGTCTCGGACCTACCTCGATCAGGCTGCGATACGAGCGTTCCGAGATGCGTCACCGCTTCACGCTCGAACCGACCTCGGCCCGAGTACCACCGCAGCTGGTACTCGAACCATCGATCCCGGGCACTCGCCTCGCGGAAGCTCAGATCGGTGGCGCACCTGCGGACCTCGAGGCGATCGTCGAAGGCGATCGTCTCCGAGTCCGAGTCCAACTCCCGCTCGAAGGGGCATGCACGATCGACCTCCGCACAGAATAGAAATGAGGCCGGATAGCGAACGCTCCGGCCTCCTATCCGTCATACTTTGCTGACCAGACCTTGCCGATCAGTCCCCTTCGAGATAGCCGTGCTCTATGAGCAGCTCCTTGATCCGGGGCTCACGATCGGCCAGGGTCGTCTTCGCAATGTCGCGCGCGAACTCGACGCGATGGACCTCAGACACATTGTCCAACACAGAAATCGGCGCTCCGTAGCGCAATAGAATGCGCTTGGCGTCGACAGCGACGGAATCGTTCAAATTTCCCCCAGAAACATGCCACAGATGACGTAATAGAAGAGGCAAGGGATAATAACATGGACCATTCACATCGGGTGAGACGTCGGTTCCTGGCGTTCTGTGCGCTGGCCGTGATCCCGTCAGGTATTGCCTCCGCTGTTGCCGTGCGCACCGCCGACGACGCATGGGAGCAGCTGGCTCATGCATCGGCAGCTCGCATCGCGCGAGTGTCACTCGGCACACTCGAGCAGGACCTAGGTGCCGCGGTCGATTCACTATTGGGCTCGGCCGATCCACTGCCCAACCCGGACACCACAGTCACGGCAATTCGCCGGGCCATGGCGGGCGACACCGTATGGGCTCTCGAGTCGACGGCTTCGGGTGTCGAAGTGATGGTGCTGTTCCCAGACGCCGAAGGCGTGATTCGCTTCGCGAACGGCATGTTGGTCCCGGGGGCTGCCACCCTGGTGGGGAGAGTCGCTCAAGCCCGCGTCGGCCTGTATCTGAACGGCGAGCTATGGAGCGCTTCAGACCCACCGCCGAGTGTGGAATCCATCGACCGTGAAACGCTTCTCGCAGCATCGGAAACACCCGACGGCGTCAGGAGTGAGGCCGGAAGCATCGTTGCCATGGATCCACGCAGCGGACTGCCGGCCGCAATCTCGGCACTCGTCCAGCCGAACAACCCGGACGGACAGGGCATCCCGCTGCCCGTCCGACTCGCAATCGGCCTCCTCCTGCTCTTCTCTGCGGTCGCCGCTTGGCTCCTCTTCGCGAGGCGGAGCGGTCCTGAAACCGAACCAGGTCCGAGCCGGGCGGCGATAGTTCTGCTGGCATGCGTTCCGCTCTTTACGCTCTTGGGCCTGCTCGTGCACGTACAAAGGACGTTCGACGCCGCCGCCATGAACATCTCGCCCAAGACCTGGTCCAGAGCCTCACCATCATCGGCATGCTGGGCATCGGGGAGTCACCGTCCGGAGCACACACCCTGAGCGGCTTCCACGCGGCTCGCATACAAGAGGGTGTCGTGGTGGCTTCCACTCTGGATGGAGACGCCTCAGCCTTGGCAACGGTGCCAGCACCGCCGCCTTCCTTCACAACGTCCGGAATAGTCGAGACTATGGCCGGCAGTTCGCATTACGTCGCGAAGAGGATCGACAGAGACTCGTTCATGGTTCTCCTGCCCCCGTTTCGTCGGCCCAGATCAGAGCGCTGCGCAGGCGCTCGATGGTGATCAGCGGCATACTCTTGGGCTGGCTGCTACTTGTGGCAGGGGTCCTGAGCGTCCGTTCGAGCCGGCGACACTAGTTCAGTTCATCAGTCGTGGTTCGCCGTCGTCCGATTCTGGTAGCGGCGTCGGCAGTACGAAGGGGCCACTCAAATCAAAACGCGGTACCGCAACCCTGAACCGCTCGCCACCCGGACGGACGAAGGTGTAGTACCCCTCCATGTATCCGACCGGTGAGCGAAGCACGCAATAGCTCTTGTACTCGTGGCAGTCTCCGGGCCCAAGCATTGGCTGCTGGCCCACCACGCCATCACCATCGACCTCGCTGTCCTCTCCCGAAGCATCGTGGATGTACCAGTGCCGGAAGAGAAGTTGTGCCGAGGTCTCACCCTCGTTTCGCAGCGTGATGTCGTATGAGAATACGAACGTGCCTTCCTCCGGGTCGGAGTCGGCGAGCGAAAACCGGGGCTGAACCCGGACACGGATACCGTCGGTGGCTTGCTCATATCGCATGACTGATGCTAACACCGACTCCGCGGGCACGCAGGCCCTTGTGCAGCGGCTCCCCTGGGAGCCGTCAGTTCCGGTCGATTACGATCGTGTGGGTATTGCCGACCGAGAAGACGATGGCCCCGCCAAGGAACTCCGCAATCGCATTCCCAAGGTCGTCTTCCGTAGCCACGACCGAGACGCCGATCAGCATCGTCGTATTCGGGTCTCCCGGCAGGCCACCGGGCAGTGACCAGCTCTCAAAGTCGAGGTGATAAGAACCACCATCGCGCGAGAAAGCGAAACCCTCAGGTAGGTAGGCTTCGAGTCCCGCTGGAACCGTCCCCATGGCGGCCTCTGCAGGCCAGGTCATCAGGTCGGCCTGGTAGTTGAGCGCGGCAACGCGCACGACCTCCATGTCCGCAGCGGCTTCAGTGGCTCAAGCGCGGAAGAGCACGGCTTGCATGTTGGGAATCGCCAGGCCGGCCACGATACCCACGATCGACACCACGATCGACACCAGGATCATGAGCTCGATGAGCGTGAAGCCTCCGCGGCGCAAATCACGTTTTTGCCCTTGGCTCATCAGGACGTTCCCCGCAATTTATCAGCGGCACCGGAGCCAACCCAATCATTGGCTGACTCGGAGGAATCGTACCGCACAACCTCAGTACCGATGGTCGCAACCAACTCCTATCGGTTCGCACCCAGGACAAAATACTCGACCCCTGGCACTGAGCTACCCGCATCCTCGAGTGACTCGGGAAGTACGCCGTTTTGCGCACGATATGCATCCACGCGCATCGCCTGCATGTACATAGCCAACCGCATGTCGTCGACCTGCTCTTCGATCGGGGCAGCGATGATGGGCTTCATGATGACCCACTCCGGCGGCGCCATCAACAAATAGACAGCGAAGACGCCCAAATTGATGCCGAGCGGAAGCGCCCACCGCCCCTGCCTCCTACCCAGCCTCTTTTTTCTCTGGGCCTCTGTTCGCTCGGCGGCATGACTCAACACGGCCGATACAGCGTCGGTCGCTTCTTCGCTCGGCGTCTTCTTGCCAGCGTGATAGGGTTTTGAGTAGTCCTTTGGACTCATTGGAGCGAACTCAAGCGATTTTCGTTAGGCGACAGCAAATCTGGCGCGACATAGTATAAAGCTACACCAAGACCAACGGGGACCCAACGAACAATGAGCATTCACGAAGTCGGCTATTGCTCTCGACGATGCGCATGGGCCTGAGTAGCTTCGAAACCATGCCTCACAGCACACTCTCGCGGTCCGTCGAAGACTATCTGAAAGCCATCTTCGGACTTTCGAGTGGCGGAAACCCGGCCTCCACCAGCGCCATCGCGGAAGCTCTAGACATTCAGCCTGCGTCGGTAACCGGCATGGTCAAGCGACTCGCCGAAGCCGGACTGGTCGGGCATGTGCCGTACCGAGGAGTGAACCTCACCGAGGCCGGGGAGCGGGCGGCACTCAAGGTCCTACGCCGCCACCGTGTCATCGAGACCTACCTCTGCCAACGGCTGGAATATCAGTGGGAAGATGTGCACGCAGAGGCGGAGCGCCTGGAGCACGCAGCCTCCGACGAACTCGTAGAGCGCATGGCCACCGCATTGGGCTCGCCGAGTCACGACCCGCACGGCTCTCCGATCCCCACGCGGGCAGGTGAGATCGAAGCTACGACCCTGGTCACACTCGCAGACGCGGAACACGGGACACGCATGCGCATCCGAGAGGTCCGTGACGAGGACGCCGAAGAGCTTCGCTCAATGGCCGCCGACGGTCTGGTGCCAGGGGTGAGGCTTCTGATCGACTCGGTCCGGGACGTGAATGGGGTCGTGGGCGTCGTCGTCGGCGGAGGTGACGGCACCGTTCTGGCGGTTCAGAACCACCTCGCTCAGCAAATCTACGTCGTCCTAGACGACGCTTAGGCCGGCGAGCGGGGGGGCACCGTGGATCCCCGGTGAACGGCCTCTAGGACACGGGACAAGCTGGCGCCGAGAACGCTCCCCCCTCTGGGGTCGGGTTCACCACCACCTCGAAGGTCCGGGTCACTGAAGATGCAAAAACGCCCGTGCCATCCCCGTGAACGCTTGGCACACGCACCTGCCCCGACGGGTTGAAACTCCCCCTTCGGGCCCAGTTCACGAAATTCCGATCCGTCGCCGAAATCGTGACTGGCGCCCGAATGCCCGGAGGCAGGCCCTCCTGCAGGCTCCTCGCCAGGTCCTGGTCGAGCTCGAAACGATCGAAGATCCCGAACTCTGAAGGAAACACGATCGTGGTATCAGACGCAGAAATAGAGAGGCCCACCAGCTCCAGCGTGTCGCTCTCCGCCTCGATCCCGAGCGGCAGGAAGGCGCTCTTCAAGCCCATGATCAAGGTCTCGTTCACATAGGCCCACGTGCCCTCGGATCCCGTCCAGCGCACAGTGAATGGCATGCTCGGCGGGAGTAGACACTGCGCCCCCTCCGCGATCCCCAAGACCGCAAAGTCGCCTGGAACGATCGTGGAGCTCGTCAACGCACCGCCCGAGGGGAGATCGATTCGAAGTCGCAGATGGTCCCCCGGCCCGAAGCCTACGGAAGCCGCGGGTGCCATCCAATAGCACGAACCCGTGCCACCTTCGGGCATCGTGCTCACGCATCTCTCGAGCGAGGTCTCTGCGAGCTCCACGCTGGCCCCACCATCCCGCGAGATGACGATCTGAGCACCCGGCACCGGGTGGAAGCCGTCGCCCAGCCCACCGACCGTGCGGTGCAAGAACGCCGTCACCCGGTCCCCACCCTCACCGATTTGTACTTGCACTTCCGCCACCACAACGTCCTCGACATCGACGATCGTGATCTCCTGGAGCGAGCAGCCGCCAGCACCGAGAGCCGCTACCGTGACGATCGTCAGGAACTGGCGCCTCATCGACGCGTCGACGGCACAGAGCGCCGTCATCAGAAGTGCACCTCGAAGCCGAAGGTCGGCAGGATCGGGAACATCGACACACCCGAGCGTGTCGCCGGCGATCGATCGTATTCGTAGAAGTAGAAGAGCACGTTGCGCTGATCGTAGACGTTCACGAGGTCGATGCGGGGTGTGATCGTCCCCCACGACTTTTCGAACGGCTTGCGGAAGCTGACGTCGAGACGATGGTAGGTCGGGTACCGAGATGCATTGCGGCCCTCGAGCGCCACAGCGTAGCCATCGAGCCCCCGGCTCCCGGCGACGCCTGACCACTGGAGACGGCCGCCGGCCGCAACAAACTGCGGCGAATAATGCGCGTACGACCCGATCGCGCGCGTGTAGGGGGTACCCGTACCCACGTTCCAACGCAGGCCTCCTTGCCAGCCCCACGGCATCGGATACCGCAACACGAGGTCGACGTCGAGTCGACGATCGAAGATGGGGGAATACGTAACGGAAGGCCGGGGCAACTCAGGTGCCAACGCGTCGGCGAACGTGCGCTCGGCCCGCAACAACGAAACGGCGATCCAACCGTTCACGTCGCCCGTCTCTTTGCGCAGAAGCAGATCGGCGCCGTAGGAGAGCCCGTCACCCGCTAGAATGTCGTCGAAGTCATCGTTGGGATCGTCGGCAACGTTGAACGTCACCACACCGTCGAAGGATCGTACGTAGGCCTCGACGGACCAAAACCAATCGATATCTCGGTATCCCTCGATGCCGACTTGTAGCTGGTCCGAAACCACGTGCGGCGCCCTTGCGCCAGCGAGCACCCAAAAATCCAACCCCAGCGGTAGGTCCTCGTCCCGGAGCGAGTGTAGGAACTGCGTGTAGCGTCCGGCCGCAACCTTCAGAGCGATGTCACCGTCGTCGAAGAAGCGCTTGGCCGCAAACCGGGGCGCAAGCTCAAAGACGTGGTCACCCGGGTCCGGGGCCCACGCGTCGAGACGCAGACCGAGCTCGAGCAACCATTCTCGCGGCCGCGACCAGGACGTCTGGGCATAGGTGCCAAGCAGCCACCCAGCACCCTCGCCGCTTCCGAATTCCGTGCCTCCGGTCTCGAAGAGATTCCTGTACGAGAGGCGCTCGAGCGCCCCTCCCACGCTGACGCCCATGTTCGGGGTTGGCCGCATATCTAGGTCGACACGTACCTGGCTTTGTACGATTCGACTCGAGAGCTCGGTATCGGCGAAGTCCGGAAAACTCAGGCCTGTCCCGTACCGGCTGACGTTCGCACGCACGTCCAAAGAGCCTCCACCCCTGCGCGGGCGCGTCCAGCGGCCGCCGACGACATCGTTGCCCCAGTCCCAATCGATACGGAGCGGAAAATCCTCGGCGTCGAGCCGTGTGAGATCGAGTACGTCCCGCCCGGTATAAGCAGTCAGCGTGATGCGGTCACCCGAGTGGGTCCACCCCTCCATAACGGTCTGGAGATCCGTGAGGTGATACGGGAACTCGAACGCTGGCTTCATCAGAATGTCGAAGTACGAGCGCCGGGCCGAAGTACGCCACTTGATGTTCGCGAGGCCCAAAGCGTTCGCGACCCCGCGGGGGAGGCCGCCACCTATTGCGACGCGACTGGCGAGCAGAGAAATGCCGGCATCGACCTGAAAATCACCGTCGCCTGGATCGCTTTCGATCTGGAGCACCGAAGAGACCCGACCGCCGTGCTGTGCTGGAAATCCACCCGAAAAGAGTTCGGCCCGGTCCAACATGTCCGCGTTGAAGACGGAGAAGAATCCCCCGAGATGGAACGGACTGAAGATCGGCACACCGTCGAGCAGGATCAGGTTCTGATCGGCCGACCCTCCGCGGACGTGAAAAGAGGCCGAGAAGTCCGATGTGGATACGACACCGGGCAAGACCTTGATCGCACGGACTGGGTCGGCCTCCAAGACACCCGGCAGTTGCTCCAGGTCTGCGAGGTTGATCTCACGGACCGTCGCACCGCCAACCTCCTCAAAGCGGATTCGCTGCCGGCTCCGCTCCGCCTCGACGGAAATGCCCTCGACCTCGAGGGCCTGTCGCTCCACCCGGAGGTCCAACTCGAGAGTCTGACCCGCTGCCACGCTCACAGTCTCGCTAGTCTCCGCGTAGCCGAGCGCCTGCACCAGCAGCTCGTACGTTCCGGCCGGCACTGACCGGAGTCGGAACGAACCGAGCCGGTCGGTATCGGCTCCACCGATCGTGGCCGTCCCGAGGAGGAGCCGGACCGTCGCACCGTACACGGCGGAACCCTCCTCGCCCCGGACACGCCCTTGAACGGTAGCCAACTGAGCTTCGAGCGATGGCGCCGCGATCGCGAGCAGCATCCCAAGAGTGAGCAGACACCGCTCCGCGCATCGATGCACAACGAGATGTACGGACAAAGAGATCCTTTTGCTGATGGCGTCCCGTCTATACCGTCAACGTGCTTTCCAGTGCCCTGCTTCCTTGCGAGACGTGCGAGCCTACTACTGCGACCACTTCGTGTTCCCTCTTCCAGAGGGGCACCGCTTCCCGATGGTCAAATACCGGTTGCTTCGCGAACGCGTCGCAGCTGCCGCTATCGCTGAACTCCATGTGCCCAAAGCGGCGACAAGAGAAGAGCTGGAACGAGTACATACTGCGGACTACGTGGGCCGCGCTCACAACGGCACGCTCTCGGGCGACGAAGTGAGGCGCATCGGATTTCCGTTCTCCGCCGAGCTGGTCGAGCGATCCCGGCGGTCGGTGGGAGGCACGATCTCGGCAAGCCGGGCGGCCCTCGAGAACGGCGCATCGGTCAACATGGCCGGGGGCACGCACCACGCGTTCGCCGGGCACGGCGAAGGCTTCTGTGTATTCAACGACGTTGCGGTCGCCGTTCGAGCCCACCAGGCCACGGGAGCAGCGAGCCGCTTCGCAGTTCTCGATCTGGACGTGCATCAGGGAAACGGAACCGCCAGAATCTTCACCGACGACGACGCGGTCTTTACACTCTCGGTTCACGGCGAAAAGAACTTTCCGTTTCGGAAGGAGTCCAGCGACCTGGATCTTGAACTGCCAGACGGCTGCGAGGACGAGCGCTATCTCGAGACAGCTGACTACGGCATCCGGAGCGCATTGGCCGACGCACCCGACCTGGCATTCTACGTCGCCGGCGCCGACCCCTACGTGCATGACCGTCTCGGACGTCTCGCCGTTACGAAGGAGGGCTTGGCCCAGCGTGACAGGCTCGTCTTCGAGCACTGTGCTCGCGCCGGCGTCCCCGTTGCAGTGGTGATGTCAGGAGGGTATGCAGCCGAAGTGACGGACACCGTAGATATTCACGAGCACACGGTCCGCGCCGCAGCTCAGCGAACGACTTCCCGATCGCCGGCATGAGCCGGACCAACCCGCCCGAGGACGATAACCCGCATGCTTCCATGAACGCACCCGCTGCGCTCGAGCGCCTTCACAGTTGGGAGCGCTTGGTGCTCGCCGACTTGCCCACCCCCCTGAACGAGACCAGGCGGCTCGCTGCCGAGCTGAGCGATTCCCCCTTCGACCTGCACGTGAAGATGGATGCGGAGACGGGCTTCGCCCTTGGCGGCAACAAGGTGCGCAAGCTGGAGTTCGAGCTCGCTCCCACGCGGCTGGAGGGTGTTTCCAGACTCCTGACCGCGGGTGGCCCGCAGTCAAACCACTGCCGGGTAACCGCCGCTGCTGCGGCCAGGCTGGGCTTGGACTGCACGCTCGTATTGAGCGGTCCCGAGCCGACCCATCCCACCGGCAACGCGCTACTCCACCGACTGTTCGGTGCGGACATCGTGACGGTAGAGGACCGAAGCGAGCGCACCGATCGCATGCAGTCCCTCGCGCTCGAATGCGCGGACCGGGGGGAGGGTGCTCTCGTCGTGCCCATTGGCGCGTCGACCGGGCTCGGGTGCCTCGGGTACGCCCTGGCAGCAGTGGAGCTGATGCAGCAACTCGAGGAGCTCACCCCTCCGGAGGGGCGGACCCGGCTCTTCGTGCCCAGCTCGTCATGCGGCACACTCGCGGGCCTACTCTTGGGAATCTCCCTGCTCGGACGAGAGGATGTGCAGTTGGTCGGAGTGAGCGCCGACGTGAGTGCAGCGGATCTCACTGCCCAGACGCTCGCGATCGCCCGCGACGGGGCTGGACTGCTGGCATGGGATGGCCGCTTGATGGACAACCTCGCAGCGCTCGACGACCACGTGGGCGAGGGGTACGGCATGCCAACTCCCGCTGCGCTGGAAGCGATCGAACTCTTCGCGCGCACCGAGGGACTAGTGCTCGACCCCACCTACACGTCGAAGGCCGCTGCCGGACTCGTTGCTTGGGCCCGGGCCGGGAAATTCCCCGCCGAAGATCGAGTCGTGTTTCTGCACACGGGGGGCCACCCGGGTCTGCTAGCCTGAACGGGTTGCCCCAGTATCTGCGAGGGGCGAAATCGAGTGGTGGCGCCCGCCCAGCCTCAGTCGAACCAGTTCGTCAACCGTTCGAGGGCCCCTAGGATGTCCGGCTCTAGGTCGAGCACAGGCCGTAACGGAAGTTGTGCCATGGTCCGTGACTGCTCGTAGGTGAGCTGCCGACCAAGTGGCACTAGCACGTGGATCCCGGTCGATCCGCTCGTCTTCGCAAACGACGGCAGGCCGATCTCTTCGCACAGATCATGGATCGTGCACGCAATCTCGACCACGTCCGTGAAGGACGCCTCCTTCGGATCCAGATCGAGGATGCACCAGTCGGGCTGAGCCAGCGAGGCGATGCGGCTGGACCACACATGCAGCGGAATCGTACCCATGTTGATGACATAGAGCCGCGACTCGAGGTCCTCCGCGACGAAGTATGAGAGTTCCCTTTCCGACCCCTCACTCCACACGGTCGCACGCCGGAACCAGTCAGGGGCGTAGGGCGGGGCATCCTTCTGAAAGAACGACTTTCCATCGATGCCATCCGGATACCGGGTCATGACCAGCGGACGGTCTTCGAGGTACGGCAGCATCCATTGCGCGACCTGCCTATGGTATTCGATCAGGTCGCCCTTCGTGTAGCCGTCCTCTGGCCAAAACACCTTGTCGAGGTTGGTGAACGGGACGCTCCGCTCCTCGATGATCTGCATCGACGCGGGTGGGCGTCATCGTGGGAGACCACGTGCCTACCCCACTCTGCGCTCCTGCCCCTCCCAGAACGGCTCGCGCAATTCTCGCTTGAGGACCTTTCCCGCCCCGGACTTCGGGAGTGGCTCGTCCGCTGTCCGGATCTTGACCGACCGCGGGACCTTGTACCTCGCGATCAATGTCCGGCAGTGCTCAATGATCTCATCAGACTCGGCCGTCTCGCCGGGCTTGAGCACGACCTCCGCATGCACCGCCTCTCCCCAATCCTCGTGAGGGATGCCGAAGGCTGCGGCTTCCAGAACGGCCGAATGGGAGTAGATCGCATTCTCAACCTCAGTGGTATAGATGTTCTCGCCACCCGAGATGATCATGTCCTTCGCGCGGTCTACGATGTAGAGGAAACCACCCTCGTCCGCATAGGCCACGTCCCCGGAGCGATACCAGCCGTCGACCAGTGCGTGCGCGGTCTCCTCGCTTCGGTTCCAGTAGCCCTTCATGATGTTGGCCCCCTGGACCCAGATCTCGCCGGGTTCACCCGGATCGGCGATGCTCCCGTCGTCCCTGCGCACTTCAGCACGCACCCCGGGGACGGGCGACCCAGCCGAACGCAGCCGCCCAGCCCACGGTTCCTCGCCCGCGAGGCCGCATTCGTGCGCGGCCTCGTCCAGATACGTTACGACAGGCGCTGCCTCGGTCATCCCATACGCCTGCATGAAGTCACAACCGAACGCGGGCAGGGCCCTTCGCTGAACCTCAGCCGGCATCGGAGACGCGCCGTAGACCATTAGGCGCATCGCGGAGAGATCCGCATCGGCTAGAGCACCGCCCGCCACGCACATGGTGATCATCGTGGGGACGAGAAGCCCAACGG
>Ga0114993_10004844_pt1 | contig 13212 bp, 11 predicted proteins | sample ArcticOcean_MG_C_FD_87042 | JGI IMG/M metagenome (GOLD analysis project Ga0114993, IMG submission 87042) | Marine microbial communities from western Arctic Ocean - ArcticOcean_MG_CB2_150 | ecosystem: Environmental > Aquatic > Marine > Oceanic | place: Arctic Ocean: Canada Basin | collected...
GGGACACCTCTTGAAAAGAGATTTACTAAAGACCAAATACAGACAATGATGAGGGAAAGTGGATTTAATAATATAGAATTTAGGGACTCAGATCCTTTCTGGTGTGTGGTAGGAATTAAAAAATAATCTCGATATATAAATGAGAATAATCTATTTTGGCTTGATTATAAGAATAGGTGTCGCTATTTGGAATTCTTTCTATGGACCTTCTCTTGGAGCAGAAGGCGATGCGTTAACTTTTCATTTAATAGGCGTAGATTATTCAAATAATCTAGTGTTAGAAAAATTTAGATACGGATGGATTTACTCTTTCTTTCTAGGTTTTGTTTATTACCTAACTTACGATTCTTTGTTTATAGGCTCTCTGCTTTCGTGTTTTGTATGGTTAATTTCGGCGATAATTTTTGACAAGAGCCTTGCGTTGCTAAGGATGGAACCTCGTTATAGAAATAGAGCACTATTGCTTTTTGTTTTGATGCCTTCAGCAATTCTTTTTACTAGCGTTACACTCAGAGAAGTCTACCAGCTTTTATTTATTACTTTGGCAGTGTATTCAGCTTTAAGAATTTATTTGAGAAAAGATACTACGTATTGGTTCTTGTTAATACTTTCTTCTTTAGGCATGGGAATATTGCATGTTGGAATGGCTGCATATGGAATGTTTTTATTAGTTTTAGTTCTTTATTTTCAAACAAACAGAAAAGGATTTTCGTTAGAGTCACTTATATTTTATCTTCCTATTGTCTTATTAATTTCTTATGCTGCTATTACTAATTATTCAATTCTATCTACTACAGGTGGAACTAGGATTGAGTTTGATCAAGGTCTAGCAGCTGCAGTTCAAACCTATCAGAGCGGACACAATGAAGCAAGAGCTATGTATACTTATAAACCTCAAATTGATAGTTTTTTTGGACTTCTACTCTTTATCCCGGTCAGTTTATTTCAGTATTTCTTTGAACCGATGCCATGGAAAATTTCTACTTTATTTGATGTAGCATTATTTTCAGAAAATCTTTTGAGAGGTTTTTTACTTTTCATGGCGGTATCATTTCTATTTAAATCAAAAGGCCAGGAAAGAAAAGTTTCTTTATTGATATTAATAGCTTATTTTGCTTTAGAGTTAATATGGGCAATGGGAACTGTTAATTGGGGGTCTGCAGCAAGACATCATGTGTCCGCAGTTAGCCTATTAATTCTTGGTTCGTTCTTGTCTTTCTCTAATTTCTATAAAGTAAGTAATAAATAATGTGTGGTTTTTCTGGTTACCTGTCCTTAAATAAAGAATTTCATCAAGATCACGAGTTGCAAGTTTTAAAAAGAATGACTGATGCTTTGCAACATAGAGGTCCGGATGATGCAGGTTACTGGGTAGACTGCCAAGATAGAATAGCATTAGGTCATCGGCGATTGTCTGTTCTTGATCTTTCGCAAACAGGACATCAGCCAATGGTTTCTCCTAATGCGATTTATGTCATAGCTTTTAATGGGGAAATATATAATCACCTAAGGCTTAGGAATGAGCTTGATTCATTTGAAATCAAACCTAAATGGAAAGGCACATCTGATACAGAGACTTTATTGTGCTGCTTTGAAAAATGGGGCATTGAGAAAACATTAAAAAAATGTGAAGGAATGTTTTCTTTTGCTCTTTGGAATAGACAAACAAAAGAACTACATCTAGGAAGAGATAGATTGGGTGAAAAACCACTTTATTATGGATGGCAGGGTTCTGGCTCTAGGCGTTCTTTTATATTTGCCTCTGAATTAAAAGCATTTCACAAAAATGATTCTTTTGAAAAGAAAATAGATAGGAATTCTTTAAGTCTATATATGCGTTATAGTTATGTACCTTCACCATTTTCTATATATGAAGGAATTTTTAAACTCCCACCTGGAAAAATTCTTAAATTATGTCCTAACATTAGTGAGCCTGATATACAGAGTTACTGGTCACTAAGTGATTATACATATGGTGCAGAGAGTGCTCGAGACTATGATGATTCAGAGATAATAGATCAATTAGAATTATTATTAATGAATACTATCAAAGATCAAATGCTTTCGGACGTATCTCTTGGAGCGTTTTTATCTGGTGGGGTAGATTCGTCTGTTGTAGTTTCTCTAATGCAAGCTCAATCAGAAAAAAAAATAGAAACTTTTACTATAGGCTTTAATGAAGGAGAAAATAATGAGGCAGAACATGCAAGGTCAATAGCAAATTATCTCAAAACAGACCATAACGAACTATATGTTACTCCAGCAATGTCTTTAGATATTATTCCTAACCTCCCTGACATATATGATGAGCCTTTTGCAGACTCATCTCAAATACCAACATTTTTTGTTTCTCAACTTGCACGAAAATCAGTAACGGTAGCTTTATCAGGCGACGGTGGGGATGAAGTTTTTGGAGGTTACAACAGGTACATGATTGCTAACAATGTATGGCCTTATTTAAGCAAGATACCCGTTTCAGCGAGAGATCTTTTTGCAAAGATAATTTTAACCTTTCCTCCAAAGTATTGGGACAAAGTGGGAGGCATACTAAATAGAACTACTAATTTAGGAGAAATAATTCATAAAGGGGCAAGAGTCTTAAATGCTAAATCTATAGAAGAACTCTATATAAAATTAACTTCTCATTGGTTTGACCCTGACTCTTTTGTCATAAACGGAAGAGAACCAAGAGACTTTCTTAAAAGAAATATTCCAAATATAAAATCTCTTAATGGCCCTGAAATGATGATGTTTTTTGATATGTTGAACTATCTTCCTGGCGATATACTCACGAAAGTTGATAGGGCAGCTATGTCAGTCTCGTTAGAAACTAGAGTTCCTTTTTTAAATCATAAAGTAGTTGAATTTTCTAATGCTTTGCCATTAAATTTTAAAATTAGAGGCAAGGAGTCTAAGTGGGTACTTAGGCAAGTTCTTTATAGGCATGTACCGAGATCACTTATTGAAAGGCCTAAATCAGGATTCTCAGTTCCTATTAGTAGATGGTTAAAAGGAAGTTTAAGGGAATGGGCAGAAGATTTGCTAGATGCAGAAAAAATGGAGCAAGAAGGTTTTTTTAAAACAGAAGAAATACAAACTAAATGGAGTGAACACATAAAAGGCAAAAGAAATTGGGAACATCAATTATGGAATATATTAATGTTTCAGAGCTGGTTAAGAAAATGAGTAAAACTAGAATTAGGTTACTTTTTTTTGTAAATGTTGACTGGTTCTTTATTTCTCACAGATTGCCAATTGCATTAAAAGCTATTTCAGAGGGTTATGAGGTTCATCTAGTAACAACCCTCACTGGATCTAAGAAAATATTAGAAGATTCTGGGTTAATAGTACACAACATAAAAATGTCTAGAAGTTCTAATGGAATCATTTCAAGCTTAATGACTATATTAGAAATATATAAGATATATATAAAGACTAAGCCAGATATAGTTCATTTGGTAACAATTAAGCCAGTCCTTCTAGGGGGAATTGCTGCTAGATTTGCAAACTTAAAGAATGTAGTAGTCTCTATCTCTGGTATGGGATATGTTTATATTAATAAGAGTTTTTTAAATTTTTTTAATAGATTTTCAACGTCAATTCTTTATAAACTTGCTTTAGGACAAAAGTCTTTAAAGGTTATTTTTCAAAATGAATCAGATTTAGAACTAGTTTCAAAAATTGCAAAATTGTCGAGAAGTAATACTACTCTTATAAAAGGTTCAGGAGTGGACTTAGACTTATTTAGATATAGCCCTCTGCCACAAGGAAAACCGTTAATTGTTCTTGCATCTAGACTACTAGTTGATAAAGGAGTTATTGAGTTTGTAGAAGCGGCAAGAATTCTAAAATCTGAGAATTTTGACGCAAGGTTTATTTTAGTGGGTTCGCCAGATACAGAAAATAATGCGAGCTTAACTGAAAAGGATATTAAAGTTTGGCAAGAGGAAGAGGTTATAGAATACTGGGGACATAAGAATGAAATGAATAAAGTCCTTTCAGATTCTTCTATAGTAGTGCTGCCTTCTTACAGGGAAGGAATGCCAAAGGTTCTATTAGAAGCATCGGCTGTAGGTAGGCCTATAATCACTACAGATGTTCCGGGTTGTAGAGATGCAATAATTCCAGATATTACAGGGCTTCTTGTGCCTTTAAAAAATGCAGTTGAACTTTCAAGAGCAATTAAATTTTTATTAAAAAATAGACATTTATGGAAAGAAATGGGCTCTAAGGGCAGAAAGTTAGCAGAAGAATCATATGGTGTAGAAGGTGTCGTTAAGAAACATATGGAGATCTATTTCAATTTAATCAATGGGGTTGAGTAATGAGAGTGGCAATAACAGGCTCAAATGGTTTTATTGGTCAAAACCTTTGCAATGCTCTTAAAAATAATTCTCATAAGATAAGACAACTAGTTAGGTATGATCAGCATAATTCAATAGATAGTTTTAGTGTTGGAGATATTTCTCATAATACAGATTGGTCTAAGGCATTAGAAGACGTAGATTGCATAATTCATTGTGCTGGGTTGGCACACAATCTACATAGATCAAAAAATTTAAATCTAACTTCGTTTGAAGAGATCAATGTTCTTGGGACAATTAATTTAGCCGAACAGGCTTCCAGATTAGGTGTAAATAGAATGGTTTTTCTGAGTTCTTTAAAGGTTAATGGAGATCTAACTACAACGGATCGCCCGTTCACTGAAAAGAGTATTCCAAAGCCTAGAGGTGAATATGCACAATCTAAATGGGATGCAGAGCAAAAATTAAGGGAAATTTCATCAACTTCTAAGCTAGATGTCATCACTGTAAGACCTCCTTTGGTATATGGACCAGGAGTAAAAGCCAATTTTCTTTATCTTTTAAAGGCAGTTTCACTAGGTTTGCCACTGCCTTTAGGTTCTATAGATAATAGACGTTCTTTTATTTCTGTAGATAATTTAACTGATTTTTTGATTGCATGTATAACAAAACCAGAGGCATGTGGTAAAACGTTTCTAGTTTCAGATGATGAAGATATATCTACAAGTTATTTGATAGAAAGCATGGCTAAATTAATGAATAAGCCATCCCGATTATTCTATTTACCCAAAAAATTTATGCATTTAGGAGGTTTTCTGATTAATAAAGAGAATATGATTAGAAGTTTGGTTGATTCTCTTCAGGTAGATATATCTTATACAAAAAAAACTTTAAGTTGGGAGCCTAAGTACACTCTTCAAGAAAGTTTAAAAAATACAATAGATTCTCTTTTATAAAGACATGCATATCAAGAAGGTTTTTTATTGCATATAATTAAAAATATATTATGAAATTTTTAATTACTGGCGGTGCTGGCTTCATAGGTAGTGCTGTTATTAGACACTTAATAGAATATACAGATCATAGTGTTATAAATGTTGATAAATTGACTTATGCTGGAAATTTGGAGTCACTTAATGCTTGTTCAAATTCAAATAAGTATTCCTTCAATAAGATTGACATTTGTAATGAAAAGGATGTCTTTGAAATTCTAAGCTTAGAACAACCTAATGTAGTTATGCACTTGGCGGCAGAAAGTCATGTAGATAAATCAATAGATAGACCAGATGAATTTATTAAAACAAATATATTAGGTACCTACAATTTACTTGAAGCTACTAGAAAACTTACTTCAAAAGGAATAGAGGTATTATTTCATCACATCTCAACCGATGAAGTATTTGGAGATTTAGATGATCACAGTGCCCCTTTCCACGAAGAAACTTCCTATGATCCAAGTTCGCCTTATTCAGCCTCAAAGGCTAGTTCAGATCATTTAGTTAGGTCTTGGGGAAGGACTTTCAACATCCCATTTGTAATCACTAATTGTTCAAATAATTATGGACCCTACCAATTTCCTGAAAAACTTATACCAATAACAATTTTAAAAGCTTTAAATAAAGAAGAAATACCCATTTATGGAGATGGTTTACAAATTAGAGATTGGTTGTATGTAGAGGATCATGCAAAAGCCCTTATAGAAGTTGCTATCTCTGGAAAGTCTGGACAAACCTACAATATTGGAGCTGAAAATCAAAAAACAAATTTAGAGGTTGTAGAAAATATTTGTTCAATACTTGATGAATTGCATCCTAGTAAGGATGAAAATTTTTCTTCTTACAAGGATCTAATAAAATTTGTTAAAGATCGACCCGGTCATGATCGGCATTATGCTATTAATCCTACGAAGATAAATAAACAATTAGGATGGAAAGCCCAAGAAACTTTTCAATCTGGTTTGTTAAAAACAGTCCAGTGGTATATAGAAAATAACACTTGGATCGAAAATATTCTTAATGGAAACTATGTTCTTGATCGCCAAGGTTTATAATAAGTTTAAATTGTAAGCTAATTCAAGATTAAATAAATGACCGGATATAAAGGAATAATACTAGCTGGGGGCTTGGGAACAAGGTTAAGTCCTTTAACTCTTGGCGTTTCTAAACAATTATTACCTGTATATGATAAACCTTTGGTCTATTATCCTTTATCTATTTTATTATTGTCTGGCATCAGGGATATTTTGATTATTTCAACTCCTCAAGATTTACCGAACTATATAAGATTGCTTGGAGATGGAAGTAAGTTAGGTATATCAATAAATTATGCAGAACAACCTAAACCAGAAGGCCTAGCTCAAGCTTTTATTATTGGTGAAAAATTTATAGGTAATAATCATGTGTCTTTAGTTTTAGGGGATAACATATTTTTTGGACAAAACTTTTCTCAGAAATTGGAAGAAATAACCTCTCTTGATTCTGGTGCAACTGTGTTCGGATACAGAGTACCAGATCCTCAGAGATTTGGTGTTATAGAATTTAATGATTCAGGGAAGGTTTTGAGTATTGAAGAAAAACCATCAAAACCTAAGTCCAGCTATGCAATTACGGGTTTATATTTTTATGATAATGAAGTGGTCGAAATTGCAAAAAATATTAAGCCTTCTAAGAGAGGCGAACTGGAGATAACTGATGTAAACAAAGTATACCTTAGCAAAGATAAACTAAATGTTTCTTTGCTAGGCAGGGGCTTTGCGTGGCTTGATACAGGAACACATGAATCATTATTGGAGGCAAGTCAATTTGTACAGACAATTGAAAAAAGACAAGGATTAAAAATAGCTTGCATAGAAGAAATAGCTTACCGAAAGGGTTGGATAACTTCTGTTGAATTACTAAAACAAGCCAAGCAACTTAAAAATACTGATTACGGAAAATACTTAGAAGAATTAGTTAATGAAAAAAAGTGAAGGTAATAGAAACAAAGCTTAAAGGTTGTAAAATAATTAAACCCAGAGTTTATAAAGATGACAGAGGTTTATTTCTTGAAACTTTTCAAGCGCAAAGATATAAGACCAATGCTCATATTGATAACATGTTTGTGCAAGATAACTTCTCAACCTCAGTTAAAGGCGTTTTGAGAGGCTTGCATTATCAAAAGACCAAACCTCAGGGAAAATTAGTTAGGGTTTCAAGGGGAAAGGTTTTCGATGTTGCAGTAGATATCAGACGACACTCTAGTTCCTATGGCAGATGGCATGCATCGGAATTATCGGGTGAGAATAAATTACAACTATGGATTCCTCCAGGCTTTGCGCATGGCTTTTTAGTTCTTTCTAATGAAGCAGATTTTGAATATAAGTGTACTCAATATTATGATCCAAACGATGAAGGAACCATTCTATGGAACGATAAAGATTTAAATATAGATTGGCCTAAGTTAGATGACATAATAATTTCTGACAAAGATGCAAAAGGAAGCGGCTTTAAAGATATTAATGTTTGAGAGGAAATTTTGAATTTTTTCTATATCTTTCAATCATTTTTTTGCAATATGTTTGTTTTTATATGAGCAATTATTTTTCTAAGTAAAAGGTTAATTCGAAAGTATAAAGTTGTAGTGATAAAATTTTAATTTTCTTCAAACATCTTTTAAGACTACAATCCAATACCAATAATATGAATATTTTAGTTACAGGGTGTGCTGGCTTTATTGGATTTCATTTAACTAAAGCTCTTTTAGCTAATGGAAATACGGTTGTAGGTCTCGATAATTTAAATAACTATTATGATGTAAGTCTTAAAAAGAACCGATTAAAGAAAATTGTAGATAAGAATTTTACCTTTATAAAAGCCGATCTAGATCAATCAAATAAAATTAATGAAATATTTTCTGAGAGTAAATTTGATTCTGTAATTAATCTTGCTGCCCAAGCAGGAGTCAGATACTCCCTGAAAAACCCAATGGCTTACATAAATAGTAATGTAGTTGGTTTTATGAATATTTTAGAAGCTTGCAGAAATTATCAGACCAAGCATCTTATTTATGCTTCAAGTAGCTCTGTATATGGAATGAATACTTCTAAGCCATTTTCTGTAACTCATAATGTTGATCACCCCGTTTCATTATATGCTGCCAGTAAAAAATCAAATGAATTAATGGCACACACATACTCTCATTTATATGGATTGCCTACAACAGGCCTTAGGTTTTTTACTGTTTATGGCCCTTGGGGAAGACCGGATATGGCACTTTTTCTATTTACTAAAGCTATTTTAGAAGGTAAAGCCATTAAAGTTTTTAATAATGGTGAAATGCAAAGAGACTTCACTTATATTGATGATATAGTCGAAGGGATTTTGCGCCTACTAAATGTCCCTGCTAAATCTAATCCGAATTGGAATGGAGATACTCCCGATCCTAGCTCCTCTTCAGCTCCGTATAAAATTTATAATATAGGGAATAACTCACCAGTAAAATTAGAATATTTTATTTCAGTGATTGAATCTTCGTTAGGTATAAAGGCTAATAAAGAATATTTTCCTATTCAGCCAGGTGATGTCGAGTCTACTTTTGCAGACATTGATGAGCTTTATGAAGCAATAAGGTTTAAACCAAAAACTTCAATAGAAGTAGGGGTAGATAATTTTATAAAATGGTACAAAGATTATTATAATATTTTAAATTAGAGCTAAGAAAAAATAAATTATGATTTATATTTCGACAGTCCTTTTTACTTTAACTCCTTGTTTAGCTGTTTGTAGTCTTTTTAACAAAATATTCAGTACAACTCTTTTTTTTGATACCTTAATTAATATTCGTACATTTTTAACATGAATATTAAAAGACTATTTGATATATTCTTGTCAATATTTCTTGGAATAATTTCTTTGCCACTTATTTTTATTTTATGGCCAATTGTAATTTGTACTTCTGAAGGGTCTTTTATATATTGGTCTAAAAGAATAGGAGTCGACGAAAAAATATTTCTTATGCCAAAAATAAGAACTATGGTTTTAGATGCTCCTCAAGTAGCTACACACCTCTTAGAAGATCCGGCATCAATTTATACGCCCATTGGAAAATTTTTAAGAAAATTTAGCCTTGACGAATTGTCCCAAGTTTATTCAGTCTTCATTGGAGATATGAGTTTTGTTGGACCAAGACCAGCTTTATATAACCAAGATGATTTAATAAAACTTCGGATTGAGAAAGGTATTCAGAAAATAAGACCAGGGGTTACAGGGTGGGCCCAAGTTAATGGAAGAGACACATTATCTATTTTAGAAAAAGTTCAATATGATGAAGAATATTTAATAAAGGCTTCCATGGGTTTTGATATCTATATAATTTGGCTTACTATCATTAAAGTCATTAAAAAAGACGGAATTTCTCATTAAATAAATAGAAGGCTTGGAATATCTTATGAATCTAAAGAATACTTTGCTCTCTTCTTCTAGGCTCACTAAGAAGTTGATAGTTCTGTTTTGTGATTTCTTTTCTATTTGTTTTGCTACTCTTTTTGCATTAATTATCAGTGATGTAGAATTTAATACCATAAATAGTGAAGAATTCTTTAGATTGTCCTGGATACCTTTACTTTGCGTTATCACCTTTTGGTATTTTGGTGTTTATAGTTCAGTAGTTAGGTACATAGATCTCTCTGTAATTTTTATTCTTGCCAGGGCAATAATTGTGTTAGCTACTTTCAGTCTTATTAGTAAAATTCTATATGTCTATTTATTAAGTTATTTTATTCCTAGAACGTCTGATTCCTTAATTGGCATTGAGGGATGGTTAGTAGGTTTTATTACTTTTTCTATGTTAATTTTCAGCTCTAGATTAATAGCTCATTATTACTTATCAGATAGAAGGTCGGAGAAAAGAGTAGTAATCTATGGAGCAGGATCTGCAGGAATGCAGCTCGCAAGTGCTTTAAGGGTTAGTAAAGAAATGCAACCCATAGCATTTATTGATGGTGATTCTTCCTTGCATGGAGCTTACTTGGGGGGAGTTAAAGTTTTGCATCCCAAGAAGTTAGAGCGACTTGCATTGAGAGGAAAAGTAGATGAAGTTCTTATAGCAATGCCGTCTGCTTCTAAATCAACTCTAAGAAATCTTCTTAAAGAAATAGAAAATTTTTCAGTTAAAGTTAGAATATTGCCTGGTTTTGCAGAGCTAGCTCAAGGGAAGGTCTTAGTTTCAGAATTAAAAGAAGTTGATGTTTCAGACTTACTTGGCAGATTAGAAATTGAAGCAAACCAGGATTTAATTAATAGGAATATAGAGGATAAAGTAGTCCTTATTACAGGTGCTGGAGGTTCCATAGGCTCTGAAATATCAAGACAAGTAGCAAGAAATAGAGCAAGTAGGATTATTCTTTTGGATGCTAATGAATATGCTCTATATTCGATAAGAAAAGAATTAGAAAATCTTTTACCGGAAGCAGAGGTGATTGCGGTACTAGGCAGCGTAACTAATAAGAGCAGGATAACAGAAGTCTGTAAGGTTTTTAATGTTGATACTGTTTATCACACAGCTGCTTACAAACATGTTTCTTTGGTAGAAGAAAACCCTTTTGAAGCCGTATTTAATAATATAATAGGCACAAAAATATGTGCAGAAGCCGCGGTAGAGGCCAATGTTGAGACGTTTGTACTTATTTCCACCGATAAAGCTGTTAGACCTACTAATATTATGGGAGCTACTAAGAGGTTCGCGGAATTAATATTACAGTCTATGGTAACTGATAATAAAACAAAAATGACGATGGTAAGATTTGGCAACGTTATAGGCTCATCAGGATCGGCTATACCTCTTTTCCAACAACAAATTAAGGAGGGTGGCCCCGTAACAGTCACTCATCCTGATGTTATAAGATATTTTATGTCGATACCAGAGGCAGCTGAACTCGTTATACAGGCTGGAGCAATGGGAAAAGGTGGAGACGTGTTTGTATTGGATATGGGTGAACCAGTTAAGATTGTTGAATTGGCTAAAAGATTAATCAATCTTAGTGGAATGGAATTAATAGATGAAAATAATCCAGAAGGAGATGTAGAAATTATATTTACTGGTCTTAAGCCAGGAGAGAAACTTTATGAAGAATTGTTAATAGGGAATAATGTAAGTACAACAGAACATAAACGAATATTAAAAGCACAAGAAGACTTCTTAACAACTGAGGAGTTAGAAAAATATATTAATCTATTAAAAGAAGCAGAAAAAAACGGAGATATTATTGCTTTGAAAGAAATACTAAGGGAGGCTATTTCTGGTTTTACTCCAGAAGATGAAATAGTAGATGTTGTATACCTCCAAAAATAGAATTAATTAAGACTAGATAGTTTGTTTACTTTTATAGACACTATTGAAGATCTGGCTTTTCTAAATGAAGAGCTCTTATTAAAACCTTATGTGGGTGTTGATACTGAATTCAGAAGAACTACTAAAGACAATATGAAGTTGGCTTTATTGCAGATCAATGATACTGAGGAGATATACCTTGTTGATAGTGTTCTTATAGACGACCCAAAAGATCATTGTAGTTTTCTATTTTCGGATTCTGTCACCAAAATATTTCATTCTTGCAAAGAAGACATAGAAGCTGTTTATTCGTGGACAGGCAGAAAAATGGTAAATTTATTTGATACTCAATTAGCTGAAGCATTCTTAAACGGGCACTATTCAATAGGCTATCAAGGATTAGTAGAAGAAAAAATAGGTATAACTGTGGATAAAGGAGAGACAAGATCAAATTGGATAAGAAGACCTTTAACCGATTCTCAATTAAATTATGCTGCTTCTGATGTTGAATTTCTTATAGAACTTTTTATTGAACAGAAACAATCTTTAACAGTAGCTAATAAATTAGAGTGGCATAACGAAGAGTTGGATTTCTTATCTTCTAGGATTTTTTCACCTATAACTTATGATGAAGATATTAATACTGGCCTTACAAAGGCAGAAGAAAAGAATTTATTAAATAAATTTAACGACATTGTTCTTCATATTTCTGACCAAGAAGAAATTAATCCAACTTTATTCTTTTCAAAAAAGGGACAGAAAGATTTTTTAAGATCAACAATTGAAAAAGGTTTTGAAAAAGCTTCTAGTGAGATTACTAGTTGGAGATACGGACTTATTGCCGAACCGCTTGGGAGTCTTCTCCAAGACTGGTAGTTATGTTTTGGCTGCTTTATATTTTTGTTGTCTTTGGGTTTAGTTACCTTGCAGGGCTTTTGTTTACCAAGAGAAGTAATAAGGTAATAATTTTTATCAGCATAGTTATCTTACTGACGCCTGCTCAAATAGAAATTAATTCTAACGAGTATGCGCCGGCTTTATTTACCTTCCTATTTAATCTTATCCTAGAAAAGGACTATTCCTTAAGGGTCTTGAGGCCTATATTTTTAAGTCTTCCCACAAGCCTTATATTCCTATGGTTTATTGTTTTTATTAGAAAAAGATTCTTCTAATCTCCAAATTATTTAGATTCACTATGCCTAGTGCACTTTTCCCTTCTATTGATCCTGCTGATTCACCTGGATTAAAGTAAACAGTCTTATCTATCGTCTCTTCTTTGTATCTATGCGTATGTCCATAGAGAACTAAATTTATATCTTTATTTTTCTCAATATAATTTTCTATTAAGTCTGGTTCATGAAATATAGCAATTTTCTTTCCTTGTAAGGTTATTAATAACGGAGGTTCTTGGAAGTTAAAGTTATATTCAACGCAAACTTCCTTTAATCCTTCTTCAATACGGTCATTATTCCCAAACACACCTACTAAAGGAGCATTTAGATCAGAAAAAATCTTTAAAGTTTTAGCTTTACTTATATCTCCTGTGTGAATTACAAGGTCAACCTGTTCATCATTAAAAAGACAGATAATCTTTTTAATATTA
>Ga0114993_10004845_pt1 | contig 13211 bp, 14 predicted proteins | sample ArcticOcean_MG_C_FD_87042 | JGI IMG/M metagenome (GOLD analysis project Ga0114993, IMG submission 87042) | Marine microbial communities from western Arctic Ocean - ArcticOcean_MG_CB2_150 | ecosystem: Environmental > Aquatic > Marine > Oceanic | place: Arctic Ocean: Canada Basin | collected...
GTATATCTTCATATTTTTTATTAAAATTAAATTTATTTTTTTTAATTTCATTTTCTATTTTTTTTAAACCAAGTATTATTTTATTTCCTATTTTTTTATTATTTATTTTTTGTTTTACCAACATTTTAGTATGAACAATTGAACCAAAAATATCTTCTTCAAATAATCTTTTATCAACATCAATTGACGCACCAATTTGTTCAAAAACTTTTGAAATTGAGTTATTGAACCTAGTTCCCCAAACAGCTTTATTTTTATTTTTCATATGTTAAGTTCTTATCTTCAATGCTTAAAAATCAAAAAAATTTAAAATTTTTATTTCTTTCCTTTTGTTTTAGTATTTTTTCATCAATATCGCAAACAAACGAAAGTGTTCCATTCAATAATATATCAATATATGAAACTCCTAAACCAATTTCTTCAGCAATATTTGAGGATTTTTTAGGTAACAAAATAAATTTAAAAAATTACCAAGGAAAACTCATTATTGTCAATTTTTGGTCCACGTGGTGTGCTCCATGTAAGGAAGAAATGCCTTCACTAGATCTTTTGTATCAAAATAATCTTTTCAAAAATTTAGAAGTTTTTGCAGTTAATATCGAAAACATTAATCGTATAAAAACTAAGAAATTTTTTCTAGATCTAAAAATTAAAAAACTTCCAATCTTTTTTGACAATGAATTTAATCTTACTAAAGAATTCCAGTTAAGAGGAGTTCCAACAACAATTTTAATTAATCAAAATGGTGAAGCGTTTGCAAAAATTATTGGTTCAATTGACTTTCAAAATAAAAAATTTATAAAATGGCTATTAATGTATGACTAATTTTAATCTCACAACCACAGCAATAATGCCTGTTTCAAAAAATAAACCAAAACAGGCTATAATTTTGTGCCATGGTTATGGTGGCGACGGGAAAGACATAAGCGTCTTAGCTATTAACTGGCAGAGATTTTTACCAGATGCGGTATTTTTATGTCCCAACGCCCCAGAAGTTTGTGCCATCAATCCTCAAGGGTATCAATGGTTTGATTTAGAGTCAGACAAGGAAGATGTAATTTATGAAAAATCTTTAATAGCAGAAAAAAAACTTAGTAAATTTTTAGATCAAGTTATAGATAATTTTAACCTTGAGCCTATAAATTTATCTTTAGTAGGATTTAGCCAGGGTTGTATGATGGCAATTCAAGTTGGATTAACCAAAAAAGTACAAATAAATAGTTTGATAGGTTATTCAGGAAAAGTAATTAATAAAAAATATTTGTCCAATAATATTAATTCAAAACCAAATATATTTTTAATGCACGGAGCAAATGATACCATAGTTTCACCTACATACTTGTTAGAAGCCAAAGAGTATTTAAATAATCTCGGTATTAAATTAAAAACAAAAATTTTTAATAATTGTGAGCACAGTATACCTGTAGAAGGTGTGAGTCTTGGTTTAGGATTTTTAAAAAAAAATATTTTATAATTGAAATAATTATTTAACAAACTAATTCTTGCAAAATTTATTCTAATCCGCTAACTTATTCATATGATTATAGCTGCTTCAGAAAAAGGTCCTTTGGAAAAATGCCCAGCACTCGTTTTAAATGCTGATTTTAGACCTTTAAGTTATTACCCTTTGTCGTTATGGTGTTGGCAGGATGCAGTCAAATCTGTTTTTCTTAATAGAGTAAGTATTGTTTCAAATTATAAAAGAAAAATAAGAAGCCCATCATTTGCGATGAGTTTACCAAGTGTAATAGCACTAAAAAATTTTATAAAACCAACTGTAAATCCAAACTTTACAAGATTTAATGTGTTTTTGAGAGATAAATTTACTTGTCAGTATTGTGGAGATAAAAAAGATTTAACATTTGATCACTTGTTGCCAAAATCAAAAGGAGGAGTAACAGATTGGCAAAATGTAGTTACGGCGTGTTCTACTTGTAATGTTAAAAAAGGCGGTAGACTTTATAAAGCTTCTGGAATGAAATTAAATAAAAAACCTTTTGCACCTACTATAGATGATTTACATCAAAGTGGAAGAAATTTTCCACCAAACTTTTTGCATGAGAGCTGGATGGATTATCTATACTGGGATGTTGAATTATTACCTTAAATAATTAGATTTTTTTTGAAATTGCAATAGCAATTCTTGAGCTAGTTTGTATTACTTTATCCATTATTGAGTAAAGTCCTTTATTGGTGGCCCCAGATTCATAAGCAATATTTTTATGCATAACCTCATCACTTTTAAATTTTTTAATTTTATCTTTTAAGTTTTTTTCATCATTTCCTAATTTTTTAAGCTGGCTTTGATAATGATCTTCTATTACTTCTTCAACAGAAGCTGTACATAACATTGCAGCCTTTTTCCCTATTACCGCAGTTCCAAATCCAAGAGCAACACCCATTAGATCCCATAATGGAAGAAAATATGTTGGCTTTATTTTTCTTTTTTGAATTTCTTTTTCAAAATATTCCAAATGTTCATGCTCGTGTTCTTTCATTTTTTCGATTATATTTTTTAGACTTTCGTCCTTTTTTATCGTTTTTAATGCCAATAATTGGCCTTCATAAATTTTAATAGCACCACGTTCACCCGCATGATCAACTCTTATAATTTCTTCTAAAATTTTTTTATTAGTTTTTTCCATAATTTAAAAATAACTTTAAGAATATAACACTCAAGAAAAGAGAAAAAATGCTATTAATTGAAGCAAGAGATAGGCCTAATATTTTAAAATCTACATTTTTACAGCTTATATTAGATTTATTTAGCTGTTCTAGAATCTGTTCTTTTGAAAGAGAATCTGAAAAATTGGTATTTCCACAAACACCTAATTCCTCAAATAATCCTTGCTCAATACCAAAATGATAAAAAGCTAAAAAAGCACCGAATAGAAAAACTATAGATAAAATCAATAAAGTAACTTTTTGATATTTTTGACTAAATAGTATTGTAATTAATAAAAAAATAGAAAAAAAATATGGGATCCTCTCATAAATACATAATTTACAAGGCTGGTAACCCAAAGCATATTGGATAAAATATGCCAAAATTAAAGCTATTAAAATAAAAAAAAATATAAAAATTAAATATTTATTTATTTTCTGATTTGACATTAATTATTTATTCATAAAATAAATTGCTAAAAATATTGCAGCAGTTATTGCGCTTATTATTATAGTCCATTGTCCACTTTTTTTTTCTAAAAAAGGGCCAATAGCCGCTCCATACTTATAAGCTAGATAAGCAACTGCAAAAAATCTCAAACCTCTAGCTATAAAACATATGATAATAAAAAGTAAGATATTAAAATGGACAAATCCACTTGATATTGTGATTATTTTGAAAGGCAAAGGTGTAAATCCCGCAACAAATAATACGATTATTCCGGAAAGCAAACCTTTTTCGCTAGCTAGTTTTTCTTTAAATATATTTGCATTTTCAATTCCAAAAAATTCAAAAATCTTAATACCTATTTCATTAAAAAAAACGTAACCAATAAAATAGCCAATTAAAGCTCCCAAAACAGAAAATATTATTGCAATTAAGGAAATTTTTAAAAAATTATTCCTTTTTGAAACTACCATTGGGATAATCATTGCATCGGTAGGAATTGGAAAAATAAAGCTTTCTAAAAATGATACAAGTGCCAAAATACGGTTTGCAAATTTATAACCTGCCCATTTAACACATTTATCATACATTTTTTTAATCATTGATTTTTATACTTATATAGTTTTTAGTTATTAAATGGAAATAGTTACCAAATTAGCACCAATAGCTTTAGCTATATTAATGTTAGGTCTTGGGCTAGGTTTAACTACAAAAGATTTTTTGAGAGTGAGCAAACACCCTAAGGATTTTATTGTGGGGGTTGTCTGTCAACTCATATTACTTCCTATCATCGCATTTGTTTTAGTAAAAATATTTAACACATCTGCAGAATTAGCTCTTGGAGTTATGATAATTGCAGCAGCACCTGGTGGTGTTACATCAAATGTGCTTACTAAATTTGCAAAAGGAGATGTTGCTCTTTCAGTGTCCCTTACAGCAATTATAAGCTTGATTAGTATTTTTTCAGTTCCATTTATTGTATTAAAATCAGCTGATTTATTGGACATCTCACATATTACAAAAGATATTTCTATGATTAGTATTTCTTTAAAGATGTTTTTTGTTGTTACAGCCCCAATAATTATCGGAATGCTGATAAGAAAGTTTGCAACAAGTTTTATTATCAATAACACATTGGTAATTCAAAGATTATCAATCGGTTTATTTATTCTTGTATTTATTGCTATTTATGTTGAAGAGTGGGATCGAATTGTTACCTTTATAACTAAAGCAGGATCAATCGCTTTCACGCTTAACTTGGTAATGATGATAGTTGGTTATTATGTAGCTAAGTTTTTTGCAAGTGGTATTGAACAGAGAAGATGTATTTCACTTGAATGTGGTCTTCAAAATGGAACTCTAGCTGTTGTTGTTGCCACTCAAATTTTTGATGACATTATTTATTTAGTGCCTACTGCAGCTTACGCTTTGGTAATGATGATGACTTCAGTTATTTTTGTTTATTTAATTAAAAAAAATTCATAAAAAGTTAATAAGACTTGTGTAGTTGGGGGACTTTTAGTATACGCGTCCCATTAATCTTCTATTTTGGATTTTATATTTAATTTTAATTTTGACTTGATTTAGTCGAATTTCATTTTGAACAACTTCAATTTCTTTTAAAGTTTTATTATATTTTTTGTTATTTTTTCTATATTTTAATTTTGAGTTTTGCAGTTTTATTAAGGTATTAAATAAATCCAAAACATAGTAACTTATAGAATATTATATGATTAAAGGGCGAATGGCGGAACTGGTAGACGCGTTGGACTCAAAATCCAATGGTAGCAATGCTGTGAGAGTTCGAGTCTCTCTTTGCCCACCAAAAATAAAATGAATTTAAAAAAATTTGACAGCTTAGTTGATTTATATTTTCATCAAGCTAAAAAACAAAATCCTAAAAAAATTTTTCTAGAGTGGCTTAATCCAAAAAATAAAACCAAATTTACTTGGCAAGAAACATCATTAAATATTTATAAATTAGCAAAAATAATAAAAGAAAATATAAAGGATGGCGATAGATGTCTCTTAGTTTCAGAAAATAGACCTGAATGGTTGATTTCTGACATTGCAATAATGTTAGCAAATGGAATTACAGTTCCAGCTTATACAACTTACACTGAAATAGATTATAAGTATTTAATTGAGGACTGTGAACCTTCTGTAATTATTTTGTCTAACAGCATAATACACAATAAAGTTAAAAATATAATTAATGAAAAAACATTTATAAAAAAAGTAATAACTTTTGATGATATTCAAAATATCAAATATAAAAATAAATATTTAAATTTTAATCAAATAATTGAAAAAAAAATTGAAGAAAGTGAGAAAATAAAAAATTTAGAATTAAAAAGAAATTCTCCAGCCTGTATAATATATACATCAGGCACTGGAGGTAATCCCAAAGGTGTTATTTTAAGTCATGGCGGTATACTAAATAATTTAGAGGGAGCGTGTGAAATTTTAACACCCTTAATTAATAGTAGACCAATTTTTTTGACATGGCTTCCATTATCACATTCTTATGAACACACAGTACAATTTGTCCAAATTGCAGTTGAGGCAAAAGTTTTTTATGCAGAAAAAATAGAAAAACTTTTAGATAATATTTCAGAAGCAAAACCTACAATCATGACCGCAGTGCCTCGTTTTTACCAAAATCTTTATAATAAAATAATTATGAATATGAAAAAAACAAAAGGACTTAAAGCAAAATTAATTAAACTTACAATCCGTTTGGGAAGAAAAAATCTATTAAAACAAAAAATGAGTTTTTCAGAAAAATTGATTAATTTTATTTTGAACATAATAGTTAGGAGAAAAATAAAAAACCAGTTTGGTGGAAATCTAAAAGCTTTTGTATCTGGGGGCGGGGCTTTAGATAAAGAAATAGGCCAATTTCTAAATTCAATAGGATTGCCTACTTTACAAGGTTATGGTTTAACTGAGGCTTCACCAGTAGTTAGTTGTAATCCAATAGATAAGATCAGAGTAGAAACAGTTGGCCCCCCATTTAAAGACAATGAAGTAAAAATAGCTGAAGATGGAGAAATATTAGTAAAGGGAGAAAACGTAATGTTGGGTTATTGGAATAATAAAAAAGAAACTGAAAAGGTGCTTAGAAATGGGTGGCTGTATACTGGAGATATAGGAGAAATAGATTCAGAAGATGGTTATTTAAAAATCACAGATCGCAAGAAAGATATAATAGTTAACTCAGGAGGGGACAATATTTCACCAGCAAAAATTGAAAATCAATTAACAAATTCATCTGAAATAGAACAAGCATTAGTTTATGGAAATGGAAAAAACTATTTGACTGCAATAATCGTCCCAAATAAAGAATTTAGTAAACAAAGAGAAAAAATAAACGAAATAGTTAACAAAATTAATAAAAATCTAACTTTAGTTGAAAAAATAAAAAAATTTGAACTAATAAATGAAAATTTTTCAATAGAAAATGGTTTGTTAACACCAACAATGAAAGTTAAAAGAACCAAAGTAATTGAAAAATATAAAAATATTATTGAAAATTTTTATAAAAAATTTTAATTAAAATGTTAAATAAACATTGCAATTACTTACTTATTTTAAATAATAAAAAATAATTAAAATTATTTAATAAATTAAATTTTTTACAAATTTGTTAACACAATTAGTATTTGACATCAGTGCAAATAATTATAAAGCTTAATTATAAAAACGAATCAATGATGATTTGTTTTAATTAAAATAAACAGGGAGCTGAAAATGGCTAAACGTAGAAAAAAAGCTAAGAAGAAAAAAGCTAAAAAAAGAAGAAAAAGATAAGTTAAGCTTTTTTTAAAAATTACGCTCTCCTTATTTTTAAGGAGAGCGTTTTTTTTTATTTTAGATTTTATTTTCCATTTCGACTGGATTTGGATTTACTTCTCTATCTAAAGCTTTATCCATTTTTATTTGAGCCTTGTCTTGAAGAACAATTTCTAACTCGGATTTAAGTCTTTCATATGCTTTTTCAAAAAGTTGTCTTTCACTATATGATTGTTCTGCAATAACATCAGTTTTTTTATTTAAATCTTTTACTACTTCTGCTAACTCATAAATTTTTCCTGAATTTATTTTTTGCTCATATTCTTGAGCTCTTCTACTCCACATAGTTCTTTTTATTTTGGGTTTAGTTTTTAAAATATTTATAGCTTTATTTACTTGGCTTATACTTGCAACTGATCTTAGATTAGATTGCTGATTTAAAGGTATACTTAAAGTTAATTTTTCTTTTTCTATAAAAACTTTATAAAAAGTAATATCAATCTCTCCTATTTTTGCTTTTTCTACTGCAATAATTTTCCCAACTCCATGTTTAGGATATACAACATAGTCTTTCACATTATAATCTTTTTTTTCTGTAGGTTGTTTTTTTATTTTCTTAATCTCAACTTTCTCTTCATTCGTTTTGAATGTATTTTGATTAATTTTTTTTTTAAGTTTTGGTGCTATTTTAGGTTTAAATAATATTTTTATTTTTTTTGTTTTTAATATTTTTTTTGATTTTTTCTTTTTTTTCATATAATTTTTAATCTCCTTTTCCTGGATTTTGACTTAAATACTGAAGCTTATCCTTTACATCTTTCCATTTTTCATGATCGTCAGGAACATCCTCTTCTCTTTTTTTAGTAATGTTAGGCCAATTCTCACTATACTTTTTATTCATCTCAACCCACTTGTCTGCTCCATCATTAGAATCGGGTTCAATCGCGTTTACAGGACACTCGGGTTCACAAACACCGCAATCTATACACTCATCGGGTTTAATAACAAGCATATTTTCTCCTTCATAAAAACAATCTACGGGACACACATCAACACAATCCATTAATTTACATTTAATACATTTATCGTTCACTATATATGTCATATTTAAATAATTAAATTTTTAACTTTAGCTTTTATAATTCCATTGTCTTTATCCGATACATAAAGTAATCCGCAGACACGTCTAATTAAATTTGATTCATAACTGTCATTAGCACCATCTGAATATACAATTATCCAAAGTATTTCAATTACTTTAAGTCTAAATTCCATCGAATTTTTTTTAATTTCTTTTGTAAACCCTATAATCTGATTTGATTCTTTTTCAATTTTTTCTGCTTTATTTATTAAATCTTCAGATTCCTCTTCTTTAACATTGTATAGTTTTATCAGAGCCTTTTTAATTATTCGTTTTTCTATCTCTGTATATTTTTCATCAATTTGAGCGGCATGTACCAACAAAGCTGCAACTAGAACATTACTTTCAATAGTGTTATTCTTGCTTTTCTTTGAAAAAATTTTTTTAAACATTTATCTAAATCTTAATTCCATTAATTTATCAAAAGGATTGTTTTTACCAGTTTTAACATCACTTTTGCTAATGTTTTTTTTAATATATTTAGGTTTATAAATAAACAGGTCTTCTTTGCTTTCCCCACCTTTTTTGCGTTTATATTGCATTAATTCTAAGAGTTTAAAGAAATTTTCTTTATTACAACCAATTAAATTAATCATATCAGAATTTATTTTAAGAGTACTATTTTTTGTGTTTTCTATAATTTTCACAAATAATCTTTCTAATATATCAACTCTGACATAAAAATTATCAAAATTTTCAAACCCACAGATAAGTAAAAACTTATTATTTATTTTTTTTTCATTTTTTAAAAAATTCAATCCTGATTTTGGAATATTACATTTTATATCTTCAGGAAAGTATAATTTCCATAGTTTAGCTCGCAAGTCTACCGCATTTGGTTTTAACATTTTAGGAAGAAAAATATGGTACCTACCTATTTTAATTCCTGCTTTTCTTAAATTTGATCGATATTCTTTTGGGATTTTTTTTACTATATGATCAGCAGATTCTCTTTTTACTACTCCATTATTTTCGAACAATTGATAGTATAAAGCTCGAACATAATTATTTTCAAACTTTAGTTTACTTAGGTTAACTAAATCAGATAGTTCTGTATTAATAATATTAAATAATTTTTCTTCTAAATTAGTTTTTAATTTTTTTCGAGAATCAGAATCAATTGCTTCGTCAACTATTAGTTCTAATTTAGGGCTTAAATAGTTTTTCCCAGGTTTAATATATGCTATTGGGTTATTCATCCAATATATTTTATGGTCATGATTAATTTCAAAAGTGCTGATTTTAATTATTTTACTTACTCTTCTCATTAACTCAGGAACTATGGCTTGTCGTGCAGCTTTCTTTAGAGATTTGATATCGGTTTTTAATGATCCGGATTTTAGATCTAGATCTAATTTCATTCCTTTTAATTGACCAATATATTGTCCATCAATAATAACTTCATTTTCATTTTTAATTTCTGTTCCTAGCGTGATATCTTGCTTCAGACTTCTTGATAAGACACTCATTCTTTTATCTACAAAACTTTTTGTTAATTCTTCATGAAGTTTATTAGACAACTTATCTTCAATATTTTTGGTCCTTTCAATCCAAAAATCAGAATTATCTACCCAATCTTTTTTGTTTGAAACATATGACCACGTTCTTATATTAGAAATCCTATTTGATAAAGTATCAATATTGCCATCATACTTATCTAAATATTTTAACTGAGTTTTCATATAGTCATTAGAAACTTTTTTTAATTTAGATGTTAAAAAATCAAAAACTTTTTTAACTATTTCTATATGACTTCCATAACTTTTTTTTGAGAAATCAGGTATTTGACAGCATTCCCAAAGAATTTTTATGTTTTTAGCTTCATTGATCTCTTTTATATTTTTATCGTTTTTTATTAAAAATTTTAATACTTTTTCGTCCTCACAATCATTTATTTTTTTTAAAAGTTTATTGTTTGGTTTTATTTCCAAAGAATAAATTAAATTTTTTAAACTTCTAAAATCAAGCTCTGAGTTTCTCCAATAAATTGTTTCGGTATTATTAAGATCATGTTTTTCTAATTTCTCAATTTCATCTGTAGAAAAATTTTCACATTGCCCAGTTATTCCAAAACTTCCATCATTTATATGCCTTCCAGCTCTTCCTGCGATTTGGGAAATTTCATTTAGATTTAATCTTCTAGTTTTTTTTCCATCAAATTTTTTAAGATTACTAAAGCTTACATTATTGATGTCCATGTTTATTCCCATTCCGATAGCATCAGTTGCCACGAGGAAGTCTGCATCACCAGATTGATAGAGTTCTACTTGTGAATTTCTAGTTTTTGGACTTAAAGAACCCATAATAATCGCTGTTCCACCTTTTTGTCTTCTTACCAACTCCGCTATTGCGTATACCTCATCAATTGAGAATGCGATTATTGCAGTTTTTGGATTTAATCGTGATATTTTTTTGTAGCCACTATAAGTTAGCTTTGAATATCTTTCCTTGTTTACTAAATCAACATTTTTAATTAGGGATCGCATAATATGTTTCATTGTGTGAGATCCAAGAAACATAGTTAATTTTTTTCCTCTGGAATTTAATAATCTTTCTGTAAATATATGACCTCTTTCGTGGTCAGCACACATTTGTATTTCATCGACAGCTATAAAATCTACTGGAATATCTTTAGGCATAGATTCGGTTGTGCAAATATAATATTTTGGCGACTTTGGTATTATTTTTTCTTCTCCTGTAATAAGAGCAACTTTTTCTTTACCAATTTTATTTACACATTTGTCAAAGACTTCCCTAGCTAGTAATCTTAATGGAAATCCCATTATTCCACTTTCGTATTCGAGCATAGTTTCTACTGCTAAATGAGTTTTTCCAGTATTAGTTGGTCCCAAAACAGCAGTTATTCTTTTTAAAGTGATATCCATAAATTGTGTTTTATTTTATTCGACGTACTATATTTAGTTTTCTTTAAGAACAAAAGATGATTAAAACAAGACCGAATCAGTCGCTTAAAAGTTCTCCTTTTTAATATTACAAACTAAGTCTAGCATAATTTTAAAGAATTCAATATCAAATTTTTTTGACATAATAAGTTTATGAAAAATTATCTATGGAAAATTTCTAATACAAATTTAGAAAAAACAAATATATTTTTGTACTCCAAATTTATCGAAAAAAATTATAAAATTGATTTTAATAATGATTTCAACAAAATTTGGAAATGGTCGATTGATAATCCTAAAAATTTTTGGAAATCAATTTGGGATTTTACAAAAGTTACAGGTAATTTAGGAAATATAATATTAGAAGAATCTGATATATTTTATAAAAATAAATTTTTTCCTAATACTAAAATTAATTATGCTCAAAATTTACTAAAAAAAAATAATTCAGAACCTGCCATTATATTTAAAAGTGAAAATAGTTACAAAACCAAGCTCTCATGGAAAGACTTAAACTTAAATGTTTTACAATTATCAGAATGGTTAAGATTAGTTGGAATTAAAAAAGGAGATAGAATTGCTGCTTATATTCCAAATATACCAGAAGCAGCAACAGCATACATTAGTGCAGCATCAATCGGTGCAATTTGGTCTTCTTGTTCACCAGATTTTGGTACATCTGGTGTAATTGATAGATTTTCACAAATTAAACCTAAAGTTTTATTTATAGGTGATAAATATTTTTATAATGGAAAAAAAATTAATATTTTAAAAAGATTACCAAAAATATTAAAAAATATTTCATCAATTACTAAAGTTATAGTTGTTCCCTATCCAGGAACAGCAGTTGAGGAAAAAATAAATATTAATATAGATACACATAGATGGCATGATATAATTAGTTTAAAAAAAGTATGTAAAATAAAATATGAGATGCTAGATTTTAATGACCCTCTAACCATTCTTTACTCAAGCGGCACAACAGGTAAACCAAAATGTATCTGCCACGGAATAGGTGGAACTTTGCTTCAGCATAACAAAGAATTACAAATACATTCCGATGTAAAGGAAAATGATCGTATTTTTTATTTTACTACCTGTGGGTGGATGATGTGGAATTGGCTTATAAGCGGACTTGCTTCTGGAGCAACTATTTTGCTTTTTGATGGTTTTCCGATGTATAAAAAAGATGACTTATTATTTGAGTTTGCAAATGAGGAAAAAATAACACTTTTCGGCGTAAGTGCAAAATATATCGATAACATTAATAACAGAGGTTTAGTACCTAGAAAAAAATATAGTTTTTCAAATCTAAGAACTATTTGCTCTACTGGCTCACCATTATCTAAAGATGGTTTTAGATATATTTACAATAACGTAAAAAAAGATTTACATTTGTCCTCAATTTCTGGAGGAACAGATATCATTTCTTGTTTTGTTTTAGGAAATTTATTTCAACCAGTTAATGCAGGTGAAATTCAAAATAGAGGTCTAGGTATGGATGTAGATATTTTTGATGAAAAAGCTTTGCCAATTAATAATATTCAAGGAGAATTAGTTTGCAAAAAACCTTTTCCTTCCATGCCAATTAAATTTTGGAACGATGAAGGAGATAAAAAATATCAATCGGCTTATTTTAAAAAATATAAAAATATTTGGCATCATGGTGATTTTGCAAAAATAACAAGTAATGATGGTTTTATTATATATGGCAGATCTGATACCACACTTAATCCTGGGGGAGTTCGTTTGGGAACAGCTGAGATATATAATATTGTAGAAAAATTTTCAGAAATACAGGAGTCCGTAGTTGTTGGGCAGTCTTGGGAAAACGATGTTAGAATAGTATTATTTATAGTTCTTAATAAGAATTACATTTTAACAGAAGAAGTTAAAGATAGAATTAAAAAAAAAATTAAAACAGATGCATCTCCAAGACATGTTCCGGCAAAGATAATTGAAGTTTTAGATATACCTAAAACAAAAAATGGAAAACTTGTTGAATTAGCGGTTAAGCAAAGCATTGAAGGAGAGATAATAAAAAATTTGGAAGTTTTAATAAATCCAGATAGTTTAAATCAGTTTAAAAACATTAAAGAATTAAATGAATAAAATTATTAAAGACAAAATTGATAAACTTAAGCCATCGGCTACGTTAGCTTTAAACGAAGAGTCAAATAGATTAAAAAAAAGTGGAAAAAAAATTAATAAATAGAATTTTGGTAAATATCCATTTCCAATTCAAGAACACATTGATAAA
>Ga0114993_10004846_pt1 | contig 13210 bp, 7 predicted proteins | sample ArcticOcean_MG_C_FD_87042 | JGI IMG/M metagenome (GOLD analysis project Ga0114993, IMG submission 87042) | Marine microbial communities from western Arctic Ocean - ArcticOcean_MG_CB2_150 | ecosystem: Environmental > Aquatic > Marine > Oceanic | place: Arctic Ocean: Canada Basin | collected...
GCCGAGGACGCCAGCAGCAGCATTGTTCCACTGCGGTTCAGCGTCGACGTTCGCACCAACAGCATTTTTGCGGTGGGGGGGCGCGAGGCGTTGGAGGTGGTCGAGGCAGTTGTGGTGCGGCTTGACCAGAGTGACATTCGGCAGAGGAAGAGCGAGGTATTTATGCTGCAGAACCAGCCGGCGACCGATATCGCCGCTGCGGTGAATTCCTTCTTACAGTCGCAGCGTGACCTGCAGCAGATCGATCCAGATCTTGTCAGCCCATTCGAGCAGATCGAGCGAGAAGTGATCGTGGTGGCCGAGCCGAGTACGAATTCGCTGATCGTCAGTGCGACTCCGAGGTACTACGACGAGGTGATGAAGATGATCACGTCGCTCGACCGCCCATTGGAGCAGGTGACCGTTCAGGCGTTGATCATCGAAGTGGAATTAAACAACGCAGACGAGTTTGGAGTCGAACTTGGGTTCCAGGACTCAGTGCTGTTCGACCGCGGGACCGTGGCCAGCATCGAGACTCTTTCGCAGACTAACCAGGCCGACGGCAACAACCAGACGGTGACAGAGAACATCGTGTCGTCGGAGGGTGTTCCCGGTTTCAACTTCAACCAGCCGTTCCTGGGCAACAACACACTCGGAACCCTGTCTGCTCCGGCAGCCGTCGGCAAGCAGGCGTTGAGTAATTTCCAGATGGGGCGAGTCAACGGCGACCTTGGTTTCGGTGGACTCGTGCTATCGGCTGGTTCTGAGTCAATCAATATCCTGTTGAGGGCCTTGTCGGAGAACCGGCGAGTCGAGGTGCTCAGCCGACCGATGGTACAGGCTCTGCACAACCAGACCGGTTTGATTCACGTGGGGCAGACATTCCAGCAGGTCAATGGGGTCTCGGCTGCCAACGCCTTGACAGGCGTGTCGCAGCCAACACTTGAAGAGCGGGCAGTTGGGATCCAGTTGACCGTCACGCCCAGGGTCTCGCCTGACGGAACGATCGTGATGGAAGTGGTGGCGACGAAGGACCAGATTTCTCCGAACAACTCGGTGCCGATTTCTGCGGACCCGGTGACCGGGACGACGTTCCAGTCGCCTGTCATCGACACCGCGACCGCTCAGGCCAGTGTCAGCGTCCGTGACGGCCAGACGATCGTGCTTGGTGGCATGATCACACGGACCGAGGGGACGACCGAACGAAAGGTACCGTGGCTGGCCGATCTGCCATTACTGGGAGCCGTGTTCCGGTACGATTATCACTCGCTCAGACGCACCGAGCTGCTGATATTCCTCACACCACGCATCATGAAGACTCCGGCCGACTACGAGGAGCAGAAGCAGGTTGAGGCCGAGCGAATGAGTTTCAGCATCGAGGATGCCGAGGAGATTCACGGGCCATTGTTCTCGATGCCCAAGCCGGACGCCGGCGACAGCGAGACGAAAAAATCATCACCGACAGACGCTCGGAGTGAATCCGAGAAGACGAAACCGAAATCGAGCGGGACAGATTCGGGAGCTGCGAAGGACAAAGACCCGTCGGCCAGTCTGTCGGCCCCAGAAGACACCATCTCGCCGACGTCGATGTCGGTCGTCGGTGGTGATGACCCCGATGCGAAAATCTTTGCATTGCCCAAAACGGTTAATGGGTTCGAGGCGAGTCAGCCGGTCCAGACGTCTCCGGTCAAACGGTTCTTCAAGTCGCTGCTGCCCTGATCGCCCGGATTCGTCCATTCTGTTCCACGAACGCTTCTCGACATTGTCTGTCCTCTACCATACCACGCCTCAGGTCTCTGCCATGAAATCACTGTCTTTGTCGGCTCTGTTGACGTCCGGAATCGTACTGGCCGTGGCCATGCTGTCGGGTTGCCAGTCCACGGGTCTTTCGACCTTGAAGAAGACTGTTCCGTCGTCTGTCGTTTCGTTTTTTGGCGGCGACAAGCAGGTGAGGTGGGCGGACAACGAGAACCCGGTGGTGCGTTGCATCTGTCTTTGGCAACCGGCGGACGGGAGTTGGGAAGGGCGTCCGACGCGGGGATTCGGTGGTCAGGTGTTTTTTCTCGACCGCAACACGGCCAAACCTGTTGCTGTGAAGGGTGACGTTCGGATCCACGTGTTCGATGACTCTGGTCCGCGAGAAAAACACGGGAAGGCCGTGCACACATTCGATTTCAACAAGGGAGCCTGGAACAACTTCCTGGTGAAGACGCAGTTCGGCCCGGCGTACAACATTTTTATCCCTTACACCAGGAAGGGACACCAGAAGACCGAGTGTGCGTTGCGGGTGCGGTTGGTGGAAACCGATACGTTGACCGTGTTTTCCGACATGTCGTATGTGAAGCTCGAAGGAGCCGACCAAAAGGTCACGCCACAGGCCGAAAGTCTTGCCGCGAATTCCTCGGATCCGCCAGCCGGACTGATTCATCCACCCAATTCGATCGGGCAGATTTCCGACAAAAATGGCGTGACGCGGACGTCGTCCAGCCAACAGTCCAAAGAGAAACCTGTCGAAGCGAAGCGTCGTTTGCCGACTCTGTCGCCTGAACTCGAAGCCCGACTCGCGGCATTGCAGAAAAAACATACGGCCAAGTTGTACAAAAAAGACACGAAGTCGCAGATACCCAGGAAACTCGAAGCTGCCGACTCGGTGTCTCCGATCCTGAAACCGTTGAACGGATCTGAATTCGAATCCACTCGTGGCGACCTCGAGGACAGCTCCAACCCGTTGACTCGACACGCCCTGTCACCGGCGCATCCGCTCGACGTCACCGCCACGTCGCAGACGGCACCGCAAGTGATCGTCGCCGGCAATCCGATTGACGAGAACAAAGTGGTTGTCCCGGAGTCGGACGGTGGGTTGAGCGAATCACACGAACGGATGATGTCTCGAGCCGAGTTGGCTGCCGCGAAGCAGGACTGGCCGCTTGCGATCCGGTTGGCGTCGACGGTCGATCGTGCAGTACTGACTGAAGACGTGACGTGGCCATTGAACCGGCCGACTCCTTCGGCCCTGGTCGCACGTTGGGAAGTGCAGCGGATTGACATGACCAGTTCGGGTGATCCTGCCTTACGGACCGCTCGGATCGAATCGCGAGTCCAGGACTACCTCAAAGCGTCGCAGCTGCGAGCCGACAAGGACCAAACCAACGAGGCCAGGCGATTGGCCACGGTGGCTCACCTGGTGTCTCGAGCCGCAATGATCGATGCGGAAGGCGTTGAATCGTCCGCCTCTGATGTGGGCGGTGGCGTGGTGATTCGGACCAGTGGCATCGACACGACAGCGAGTCCGCAGGCGGATACAAGGACTGAAAACGAGCCGGCGGCTGCTTGGAATGAGAGTCGGTCGAAACCGGTCCAATCTGCCGAATCGGATCAATCGAAATGACAGGCCCATCCGCTCGAGACTGTGGGTGGTGTCGAGTGGCCGAGAGGTCCGGATGTGCGTTATCCGGCTCTCGTTTCCTTGAGTTTCCAGGGTGTCTGCGATCGAAACGGATCCTCACGAAGATGGGTGTGCTATGATTCACGCGGTTGGAAACTGCGTGGAGAGCCGTCATGTCTCGCTGGATTGTCTGTGTGTGCTTGGCCGGAATCGTATCGTGGTACGGTGAGTCTTCGGTATTGGCTCAGGATCGGAACACGACGAGCGTGGGTGGCACGGCCGGAGTGTCAACGAGTCCGACGGCGGGTGTACCCGGCGGCACGAATCTGAACCAGGGAACCGGTGCTCAGCCGAACCTGCAGGAGTTTGGGCAGGGGTTTGTAGGGGCCAGTCAGAACGAGGGCCGATTTGTCGGCAGCCAATTCAGTGGCCAGCAGCAGGTTGGTGGTGGTCGAAACGTATTTAGTGGCGGCGGACGTGGTAGCGGGGGTCGGTTCACGATGCCGAACCAGTCGTCGCGAAACTCCGCGACGAAGCGAGTGCGTCCTCGTCATCGCATTGCGTTCGCGTTCGAGTCGCGATCGCAGGGCAAGATCCAGACCTCGCTGGATGCTCGTTTTTCGAAGTTGTTGACCAGGCGTCCGGAATTCCAGAACGTGAGGATCGCCGTGGGCAAGCCGGGCGAGTTGACTTTGTCGGGCAGCGTTCCCAGTTCGACGGCGAAACGGATTGCGACGGCGATGGTTCGCATGGAACAGGGAGTCCGAAAAGTGACCAACCAATTGAACGTGCTGGACTCGAAGGCCCAGCCCAAGACGGACAGCAGCCCGTCTTCGAGCCAGTCGCCGGCCAAGTAGACGGAGTCGCCCGAGCGATTCGGACTCCGGTCGATCCCGTAGCCTCGTTTTTTTTCGGAATCGGCCGCAGTCGGCTGTTCCGCGTGGTCGATACTTAAGGTGCGGCGTCCCGAGGCAACTTGAGTGGCGTCGCTTGCGTCCAGGGACTGGATCGCCACGAACGAGAGTGACCGGAGCCGATGAACGGATCTCTTCGAGCCGCCGGTGGAGCGCTGACTTCAGCCGCAATTGGGGTCACGATCCTGATCGCCATTGCCCTGCTCGATCCTCAGGCCACGGCGATGCACACAGACGAAGCCCGCGCTGATGCTGTCTCGAGCCAGCGAACCGCATCGGCCTCGAGCACCAGGGCCCACTGGATCAAGCTCGCCCAGGATCTGCGTCAACAGCTTGCTCGGGAGTCGCTTCGTCAGAGTGCCTCGATCGGTTCGAACCACGCCAGCCTGCAGGGCACTCAGGACCAGTTGCGAACCGATCTGGAACGTGAATTGGAGCGAGGCCTGCAGCAGGGTTTGGGTGACAAGCGATTGCAGGCGACGGTCGAGGCGGTATTGGCCAAGCGAGGTGAGGGGCAGCAGTTCGAATCGATCGAGAAGCGATTGCGGGACTTGGCGGTTGCGATCGAGCGTGAGGTCCAGGCATCAGCGAAGTTGCGTGAGGCGGTTGGTGGGCTGGAGCCGGTGTTGGCAGTTGTGCCTGACGCGGATCGCCCGGGCCGGTTCACGATTTCGGCTCACCGGGTCCCTCTTGTCGATGTCCTGAAGCAGCTGGACGCTCAGAGCGACTGGGAATTCACCACCACGGCCGCGGCCGGTTCGCTGGTTTCGATCGACGTGCTGGAGGATGTGACGATCGAGCAGGCATTGGAGGTATTGTTGCCTGCGGCCGGTTGTGCAGCCCAACTTGTGGGCCGGCGGATCACGGTGATGTCGTTGGCCGAGGCCCGCCGTCTGCGGGCTCGAATCGGCACGGCTCCGGCTGCTGGTCGCCAGACAGGTCGATCCTGAGTCCGACTGGGTCGTGTGCCTGGTGATTAGAGGCGGCCGGTCGGTTGCGGCACTCTGCCGGCTTCTAGAGAATGCGTCCTTTGAAGCTTCTCTACGGTCTAGGGTGGGCTGCCATGAAAACGGTCTGGAGTTGGTCTCTGTCGGGGGCACTGTTGCTGTGCCTTGTCTTACTGTCGTCTACCGCAGCCTCGGATCCACGAGCGATTGCTGATGGGAAATCGGCTGCCGATGGAGATTCGGCCGATGGTGTGGATCACGACTATGGTAAGCAGTTGCCGAGGTCTCGGGCGACGAGTCCTCGGGAGGCTGTTGCCGAGCTGGTATCGCGACCGGGTTTCCGAGTCGAGTTGGTTGTGGCCGAGCCGTTGGTCGAGGATCCGGTGTCGATCGCATTTGATGCCAACGGTCGGATGTATGTGTGCGAGATGCCCGAATACAACCAGTACGCCATCGAATCGTTTCGAGGCAAGGGACGTGTGAGGTTGTTGGAGGATCGGGACGGGAACGGAGTATTTGACTACAGCCGGATTTTCGCCGACGGGATCGATTCGCCAACTTCGGTTGCCTGTTGGAAGGGTGGGGTGTTTGTCGGCAGTGTTCCGGACATCCTGTATTTGAAGGACACCGACGGCGACGGTGTGTCGGACGTGCGTCGCAAGGTCTTCACCGGGTTCGCTCGTGACAAGGCAGGCGAAGCGATGCTCAACTCGTTCCGCTGGGGTCTGGACAACCGGTATCACGTGTCGACCAACCTGGCCGGTGGAACGGTGCGTCGTGCGGACGCAGCGGCCGGGACTGGGGTTTCGGTTCGAGGCCGCGGTTTTCTGTTTGATCCTCGTCACGAGACGTTCGAGTTATCCAGCGGTGGTGGTCAGCACGGGATGAGTCTGGATGACTGGGGCCGCAAGTTCGTTTGCCAGAACAGCATCCCGGCTCAGATGATCGCCTACGACGACCGCTACCTGGCTCGAAACAAGTTCCTGGCCGGTCCGGCTCCGGCGGTCAACATCGTTCCCACTGGCAAGCAGACTCGGTTGTTCCGTCGCAGCCCGATCGAGCCCTGGCGAAAGTTGCGGACGCGGCTTCGGAGCAAGGGCCTGATTGCCGGTTCGGCCGAGGGAGGCCAGCCGGGCGGGTTCTTCACCGGTGTGACCGGCGTGACGATCTATCGGGGTGATGCGTGGCCGCAGGCGTATCGTGGCAATTTGTTGATCGGTGAAGTGTCCAACAACCTGGTTTTCCGGGCCCGTTTGGAGCATGACGGTGTCTTGCAGGTGGCCCGGCGTGCCGACGAGGGAGCCGAGTTTGTTGCGTCGAAGTCGGTCTGGTTTCGTCCGGTGCAATTGGCCAATGCTCCCGACGGAACGCTGTACGTGATCGACATGTCGCGTGAGTTGATCGAAGGGGCTGCCTTTCTGGCCGACGTGATCCTGAAGCACATGGACGTGGCGAGTGGGATGACGATGGGACGGATCTACCGAGTGGTCCCCTCGGGCAAGACGCTCAGGCCACCTCCACGCCTTGGCCAGCTGACCACACCCGAGTTGGTCGGGTTGCTGGATCATGCCAACGGCTGGCACCGCGACACCGCATCGCGACTGATTTATGAGCGTCAGGACTCCGCGGCGGTGTTGCCATTAAGGCGATTGGCTCGGGAAGGGCAGCTATCGGTGGGGCGGGTCCATGCCTTATGGGCTTTGGCCGGGGCCAGGGCTTTGACGGCGGGTCTGGTGCTGACTGCGTTGAGTGACAAGAACCCGGAAGTGCGAATCCAGGCCTTGCGGTTGTCTGAGCGGCTGGTGGACCGATCGGAAGCGTTGCGATTGAAATTGACTGCAATGGTTGGCGACCCCAGTCTTCAGGTTCGTTATCAGCTGGCGTTTTCGCTGGGCGAAATCGACTCGGTATCGGCTCGAACGGCTCTGTCGCAGTTGGTGAAACGGGACGGAGCGGATCAGTGGGTGCGGTTGGCAGTGTTGAGTTCTTTGTCGCGGGGTGCGGGTGAAGTGTTCGGGCAATTGCTGGCTGATGGGGAGTACCGGGGGACGGATGCGGGACGTCAGGTGTTGGTGGAACTGGCCGGCCAGATTGGCGCGGCGGACCGATCGGGTGACGTGGCTGCTGTGATAGCTGGAGTGGCGGACTTGCCGGCGGCCGACAAGTCTTTGGGCCAGGCTGTTGTGGCCGGGCTGTTGTCGAAGCGAACCGGAGCGGCGAAGCAGCAATTGGCCGGTGCCGGAGGCGGCCAGGCCCGCCGACTGCTGGCGAGTTTGCTCGAAGATGCCCGGAAACTGGCCCCCGATCGCAAACAGCCGGCGGCGAAGCGGGCTCAGGCGGTAAGGACGTTGGGTTTGGGCGGGTTCGATACCGACCGGAAGCTGTTCGAGAGTCTGTTGACGATCAGCGAGTCGCAACCAGTTCAGGAGGCGGTGTTGGAGACATTGGGTCGGTTTGCTGATCCGGCGGTGGCCGAGTTGCTGTTGGTTCGCTGGAAGAGTCTAAGCCCGAGTCTGAGGCGCAAAGCTGCCGAGACGCTGTTTTCTCGGACCGAGTCGACTCGCAGGCTGTTGGCCGCGGTGAAGAGCGACCGGGTGTCTCGGGCCGATCTGGATCCAGCCCGCGTGAGATTGATCAAGACGTCGGCCGACCCGGCAATCCGTCGTCAGGTGCTCGAGTTGTTTCCTGACGGTGGCCAGGCGGCTCGCAAGGATGTCGTGGCGAGGTATCAGGCGGCGTTGAAGCTGAAGGGCGACGTGGTGGGCGGGCGGAAGATGTTTCGCAAGATTTGTGCCGCGTGTCACAGGCTGGAAGGGAAGGGGACGGGCGTTGGAGCCGAATTGGCCGGGATCGCCGACCGCGGCCTCGACGCCGTGATGCTCAATGTGCTCGATCCCAACCGTGAGGTGAAGCCGCGATTTCTGAGTTATGTGGCGGCGACGATCGACGGTCGGATCGTAACCGGGATGATCACGGCCGAAACGGCCAACAGCATCACGTTGCAACGCAGCGACGCGACGACGGTGACGTTGCTCCGAGCCGATATCGAAGAACTCAGCAGTACCGGCCTGTCGTTCATGCCCGAGGGTCTCGAGAAGCAGGTGACGATCCAGATGATGGCCGACCTTCTGGCCTATCTGGCCGCCGTCCGCTGATCCGCTCAGGCCTCCTGCTGGCGACCCACGAGATCCCCCGCTACATTCGATTCTCCAAGCCCGCTCCTCTCTCCAAACCACCGAGACCCCTCCCACGATGACCACTGCCACGATCGCATTGTTGCCCGGAGACGGGATTGGTCCTGAAGTCGTGTCGGTGGGTCAGAGTGTACTCGAATCGATCGCCGCGAGATTCGGCCACGAGTTGACGTTTTCGACCGGTTCAATCGGTGGCTGTGCGATCGATGCCACGGGTGAAGCGTTGCCGGAGTCGACCTTGGAGTTGTGTCGCACGAGTGATGCGATACTTCTGGGTGCGGTTGGCGGTCCGAAGTGGGACGATCCATCGGCCGAGACGCGTCCCGAGCAGGGCCTGCTGAAGTTGCGCAAGGAACTCGACCTGTTCGCCAACCTTCGTCCGATTACCGCCCATGCTCAACTCGTCGACGCTTCGCCATTGAAACGCGAGATCATCGAGGGAGTGGACATCCTGTTCGTCCGCGAGTTGACCGGTGGAATTTACTTTGGGGCTTCGGGTCGTCGCGAGAGTGCTGGTGGCGAGGCGGCTTACAGCGAGATGGTGTACGAGACGTCTGAGATCGAGCGAGTGGTGCGAGTGGCGTGCGAGGCGGCTCGTGGGCGAGGCGGTCGGTTGACGAGTGTCGACAAGGCGAACGTGCTGGAGGTGTCGAGGCTGTGGCGGCAGGTCACCGAGCGGGTTGTTGTCGAAGAATTCCCGGACCTGGAATACGACGTGGTGTTGGTCGATGCGATGGCGATGCATTTGATCAACCGTCCGAGAGATTTCGATGTGGTTGTGACCGGCAACATGTTTGCCGACATCCTGACGGATCTGGGTTCGATGTTGCCCGGATCACTGGGCTTGTTGCCGTCGGCTTCGATCGGTGCATCCGGTCCAGGCCTGTACGAGCCGATTCACGGCAGTGCTCCGGATATAGCCGGGCAGGGGATTGCCAACCCGTTGGCGACGGTATTGGCGTGTGCGATGCTGTTGCGGCATTCGTTGGAGATGGAGTCGGAGGCGTGTGCGATCGAGGCCGCGGTCGAGGGAGTGCTGGACGCGGGTCACCGCACGGTGGATATCGCGGCGGGTGGTCCGAGTCTTGGGACGGTCGAGATGGGCGAGTTAGTACTCGAAGCGGTTGCTGGCTAGTTGGCCTGCGGTCCGTGTCGCCGATGCCGGGTACGGCGATATCGCCCACTTGTCGCTGGTTTGTCTATCGTGGCCGGGGCCGTCCGGACCGTCACCGAGGTTGTCGGTGTTTGTCTCGGAATTCGGGAAATGGCGCCGGAGCGTTTTCGGGAAAGCGCTTGAGTATCATCTCAAGTCGTTGTCGACGGCCGGGAGCGATTTTGTCGAGCGGACTGACCTTGGTCTTTTGGAGTGGGTCTTTGGTGAGATCATGAAAGTTTCCCTTGCTGTCAACAATGTGCTGCCAGTCGCGAATCATTCGGAAGTCACCGATCTGCGAGAAGATCCAGTTCCGCTTCTGGAAGGGGTCTTCGCTGCCTCGCAGGCTGGGCACAAATGATCGTCCATCCAATGTCACGTCTTGAGGTGGAGCGGTCTTCGCCAGTTCGAGGAATGTCGGGTAGAGGTCGGTAAAGTCGATCAGGTCTCGCGACACTCGACCTCCCGATGTCAAAAAGGGGGCACGAACAATAAACGGAACATGGACTCCCCGGTCAGCTTCCCGGCCTTTTCCCTTTTCGAATGGTTTCCCATTCAGATTCCCTGCGGCCGCCGAACCATTGTCACCGGTGAAAACAACAAGCGTGTTGTTCCCGAGTCCCGCCTTGTCGATGGCTTCAATCAGTTTTCCGACGAGCTGATCCATGTAAGAGACGTTGCCGGCGAAGAGAGATTCTTTGTCTCTCGGGGCATGATCCTTGTTCTGTGGCGTTGTCGTATGTGGACCGTGAGTGAGCAGCATCGGATAGTAGACGAGAAAGGGCTTCTCCCTCTTACGTCGGATGAAATCAATCAGGAAGGAGTTGATCTTGTCAGGGCCATATGACGCGGTCGCGCGGCGACCGTTGGTCATGATGTGACCGCCCCAATAGCGTTGCCTTGTTTCCGCATGTCCGGTTTCAACGCCAGTCCATACACAGTGTTCATCGAATCCGTGGTGTTTCAGAGCGTCTGGCTGTTTTTGCAGGTGATTGATCTGCCACTTGCCGCCGATTGCCGTCACGTAGCCGGAATCGCGTAGAGCGCGTGCGAAGGTTGTGAACTTCGTCCAGCTCAAGCCGTCACCGCCCCAGCGAGGAACGTCGTAGTGCTGAGTCCATCCGTGCCGAAATGGATACTGCCCGGTCAGAAGTGTCACGCGTGTCGGCGTACAGATCGGTGTGCACCAGGCTGTTTCGTATCGAACTCCTTGTTTCGCCAGCCGATCAATATTGGGAGTTTGGTGCTTGGCGCCATAACAGCTCACCCAATCGCGGCCCATGTCATCGACCATGATCAGAATGATGTTCGGTCGGCGGATTTCTGTATCCGTTGCTTGAGTGCCTTGAACGGCAGCAGGAGCGAGGAGAATTCCGAGAATGCAGATCAAAAGTCTTTTCATGAAGCGACGATCCTGCTGCTGTTGGGAATCAACGATTACCGCTTTTCACCGATGCAGATCACCTCACGCATGGTGTGTGCGTACAGGCTGCCGTTAGCGAACGACAACGAGGCGAGGCTCCAGGTCTTTCCGCCTGGACCAAGATCATTGACCGCCACCAGCGAGTCCGGCGAGAGTTCTTTTTGAGCTGTATCAATTACGTAGACCGTTCCCGTGACAACAGGACAGATCAGATACCGACCCACCAGAATCGGGCTGGCGGCCGAGATGTGCCCCCATCCCGTGCCGGCGTGTCCCTTGTCGCCGATGGCAAAGCCGCGGGCATTGACCGGGCGGTTGTCCCCGCGTCGTTTGCCCCACAGCCAGAGATCGTGTTTTCGATCGTCGTTGCTGGGGATCAACTGGGCGGGAAGTTCCAGGTATTCCACTTTTCCGGTTTCAATCTGAACCCGCCCGAGGTAATGGAGATTGTGTGACAGAAACCAGTGCCAGTCACCAACCACGATGTTGGCCTGATTCGTATTAGGGTGTGCTTTGCCGGCCTTGACCTCGACACGTGTTTCTTTTGTCCAGGTTGCCGCCGCGGAGTCGTATTTCCAAAGTTGAGCATGCTGATACAGAGGCTGACGGCGAAGCACTTTGCCATTCGTGATGTCCATGACAACGTGGTGCCCCTTGTGAAAGCCGAAGACGTATCGCTCGTTAAAGTGGCAACTGAACGGTGGGTCGTAACCATCGAGCCTCGTGCTCCAGAGTGTCTGCCCCTCTTTGCCAGGAACGAGGCTCGTCAGGCTGTGACCGTATGGCTTCTCCAGGGGGCCATGTCCGCCACCTCGGGCATGAGCGACGGCGTACGTTCCCCCTGCCAGACGACCAACGACGGGCGTCGTGTGAACGGACGTGCCGACACTTTCTCGCCACAGCACCTTGCCGGTGTATTTGTCGAGACCATGGATGTAGGTCCAGACGTCCTTCTCGACCACATTGTCCGGCACCTTGATCGACCTGTTTCTGACTCCCGGAGCCTTCCATTTTTGCATCTGAGCACCGGCCTGTTTGTTGGCGACTTCGACATAGAGGATGCTGTCGCCAACCAGAACCGGTTCGCACTGCCGATTGTTGTGTTTGAACCGTGGAGTCCACTTCCGCAGCCAAATTTCTTTTCCGGTGAAGTCGTAACAGCCAATCGAACCACAACGATTAAAGAACCACACATGTTCACCGTCGGCGACCGGAGCGAAAACAGTCCCGTCCGTAAATCCGCCAGCCAGTGAAATGAAGGCGCTACCGGGCAAAGTGACCTTCCAGAGAACGTCGCCGGACGTTGCGTCGAGGCAGAATCCAAGAATGTCCGTCACAGCCTCTTTTTGCGCCAGCGAGTCGATCGGAACATGTGTCGTTGTGAAAAGGCAATTGCCCCAGACAGTCACACTACTCATGCCGGCTTCGGGCATCGGAGTCCGCCACAGAATGTTCTCGTTGCGATAAGCGCTCCAGCGAAACGGTGGCGTTCCGGAAACCTGCCAGTTGGAATTCGGCCCAGCGGCCTGATGCCAGTTACGTTCTACTCCCGAAGGGGTATTCGCAACCGGATCGGACGCGACGAGAACAGCGCCGGGAAAACTCACAATGCCAAGTATCAACTGGCAAGTGCAAAGAGATTTGAGAGTCGAGTTCATTTGGTGTGGAATGCCTGACTGGCGACGATGTGTTGAATGAGATCCCGGAAGCCATATTTACGTTTCGGCATGGCAGCGACGACCTGGTCGATGTCGTCGCGATCAGCGAAGCTCAGGCGTCGGCCGAGCGCGTAGACAAAGAGTTTTTCGGTCAGGCACTTTGTGAACTGTTCCGGCCGATCGAGGAGGAATGTCTTGATGCCGCGTGGTCCGAGGAGTTTGGTTCCGTCGGGCAGTTCGCCCGACGAATCGATTGGCAAATTCTTGCTGTACCGATCTCGCCAGGCACCGACGTAATCGTAGTTTTCCATAGACAGTCCGATGGGATCGATCTTGCGGTGACATTCATAGCATGTTGGATTGTTGCGGTGCTTCAGCATCAGCTGGCGGATAGTCGCTACGCCGCGCGTGTCAGGTTCGATCGGGTCGATATCCGGCGGCGGTGGGTTGGGTGGTGTGCCGAACAGGTTCTTGAGCACCCAGAACCCTCGGACGACGGGCTGCGTTTCGATTCCGTTCGACGTCGCTGTAAGGATGCTGCCGTGACCAAGTAAACC
>Ga0114993_10004848_pt1 | contig 13208 bp, 9 predicted proteins | sample ArcticOcean_MG_C_FD_87042 | JGI IMG/M metagenome (GOLD analysis project Ga0114993, IMG submission 87042) | Marine microbial communities from western Arctic Ocean - ArcticOcean_MG_CB2_150 | ecosystem: Environmental > Aquatic > Marine > Oceanic | place: Arctic Ocean: Canada Basin | collected...
CCATCTTCGTAAGCACCACTAAAGTCGGCAGGCCCCTCGCCGCCAGGAACTCCATCATTTCGAGGTCGGTGGCCGTGGGGTTGTGTCGAGAGTCCACTAGATGTACGACACCCCGCAGCTTCGGTTCCCTCGCCAGATAATTCTCGACCAATTCTTTCCAGGACTTCCTTACTCGGGACGACACCCGGGCGAAGCCGAAGCCCGGAAGATCCACCAAAAAAAACTGATCGTTCACCAAATAGAAGTTGAGTGATTGCGTCTTTCCGGGAGTCGCCGACACGCGCGCGAGCTTCTTCCGAGTGCGTTTGAGAAGAACGTTGATGAGCGACGACTTGCCCACGTTGGAACGGCCGGAAAACGCCACCTGAGGTAGATCCCCGGGAACCGAGGCGCTGGCGTCGAACACGCTCCCGGCGAACTCGACGGTTCGGACGTTCACGTTACGTGCCCGTTATTGTGAAAGGTGAGTTCCGGCAGAACTCCCACTGTCGAGGAAGCTTCGCCGGCCCTCCGGCATCGACGTGAGCGCTTCGCTCAGAACCTCGTCCATCGTGCGAACTGGCACGAACACCAATCCGTCCGTCACCTCCTTGGGCATGAGCTCCAACTCCGCCGCGTTGGCGGCCGGTAACAAAACCTTGCTCAACCCCTCTCGGAGCGCGGCTACCGCCTTCTCCTTGAGCCCTCCCACGGCCAGAACGCGACCACGAAGCGTGATCTCTCCGGTCATCGCTACGTCGGCCCTCGAAGGCGTCCCCGTGAGCGCCGAAATCAGCGCCGTCGCGATCGTGATTCCGGCCGAGGGACCATCCTTGGGGGTCGCTCCCTCTGGGATATGAATATGAATGTCCACGTCTTTGTGGAAGAGTGGGTCGAGGCCGAGCCGACTGGCGCGCGAACGGGCGTAGGTCACCGCCGCGAAGGCCGATTCCTTCATGACGTCTCCCAACGTCCCGGTGAGTTGCACCTGGCCGGAGCCCGGGACCACCGCGACTTCGACGTCCAGCACCTCCCCGCCCGCTTCGGTCCAAGCCAGCCCGTTTGCCATTCCGGAGCGGTCCCCCTCTTCGCTGTTCCGGTCCAGATATAATGGCGGGCCAAGAAGAGCCTTCAGCTGGTCCTCGCCGATGCCCACGCGTTTGGGCGGGCGATCGTCGTCGGGTCTCGCGGTGTCGGCGGCGGCCACAGACATGCTGTCGGCCGTGCGTCGGGCGACCTTGCGGGCGACACGAGAAATGCGGCGGTCCAGCTCTCGAACACCAGCCTCTCGCGTGTAGCGGCGGATGATCGCTTTGGCGGCGTCCTTGGTCAGGTCCATATGGGTGGGTAGGCCATGGCGCATCGCCTGGTGTGGCCATAGAAATCGTAGGGCAATCGCGAGCTTTTCCGTGTCCAGGTATCCCGGAAGACGGATGATTTCCATGCGGTCGCGGAGTGGCCCTGGGATCCCGGCGAGCGTGTTGCCTGTGGCCACGAACAGAACATCGGAAAGGTCGTATTCCAATTCGAGATAGTGGTCGGTGAATGTCTTGTTCTGCTCGGGGTCCAATACCTCGAGCAGGGCAGCTCCTGGATCACCGTGGAAGTCATTGGCCAACTTGTCGATTTCATCGAGAAGGAACACGGGGTTGGTCGTCCCGCTGCGCCGCATGCCTTGAAGCACCCTGCCGGGCATCGCGCCGACGTATGTGCGGCGGTGACCCCTGATTTCGGCTTCGTCCCGAACACCCCCCAAGCTGACGCGCACGAACTCTCGGCCCAGCGCCGCTGCGATGCTGCGACCCAGAGACGTCTTGCCGACGCCAGGAGGGCCCACGAGGCACAGGATAGGTCCTTTGAGCTCACCGACCAGCGACAGCACAGCGATGTGGTCGAGGACGCGATCCTTCACTTCGGCGAGACCATAGTGGGCCTCATCGAGGATCACGGACGCGTGCTCTACCTCGAGATTGTCCTCTCGGCGTTCCGTCCATGGAAGCCCCAGAATCCAGTCGAGATAGGTGCGGATAACCGCCGCCTCGGGGGCGGCCGGATTCAATTTTTCGAGACGATTGAGTTCCCGCTCCGCCCGCTCACGCGCATGCTTTGGAAGCGAGGCGGACACCACGGCCTCCGCGAGATCCGACCAATCATCCTTCGAGTCGGTGCCGAGTTCTTGGTGAATCGCTTTCAGCTGCTCCTGCAAGTAAAGCTGGCGACTATCCGAATCGAGCTGCATGCGGATCTGAGTATCCAGCTTCTCTTCGATGCGTAGGATTTCGAGCTCACGCACCAGGATGTCCCTCAACAGGCCGAAGTAGGGCACGATGTCGGCGGACTCGAGAAGCTCTTGTTTCTCACTTGGAAGTACCAATAAGTGTCCGGAAATGAGATGGGCCGATCGAAGCCGGTCGCTTTCGAGAGAAGTCGAGCTCAACACGTCGTCGGGGACTCGATCGCACAGGTGTACGTACTCGTGAAACAGTCGGAGGACTCCACGAGCGGTGGCCTCGTGCTCACCCTGTTGCTGCGTTCCAGCACGTTCCTCCGCGACGAATGTCTCGATGGTGGCCTCGAAGCCGTCTTGAAATGGCGAAAAGCGACGAACCCTGCAGCGCCCCACACCTTCCAGAACGACCCGCGCGTTCCCGTCCGGCAGTCGTGATACCTGCAGGACTTGTGCTACGACCCCAACGAGGTGCATGTCGTCGCTCGACGGTGCTTCAACCTGGACGTCTTTTTGTGCCAGAAGGAGGACGTATCCCTCCCCCTTTTCGGCCACCTCAAGCGCGGCAAGGGACGGCGGCCGACCGATCAGCAGCGGCAGGACCATGTAGGGGAAAAAGACGAGGTCACGGAGCGCGACGACAGGAAGTTGGTCAGGGACGTCATAGGTCTGGTCGACCCGGATCAGTGTCGCCATTCGGCTCCTAGAATGGGTATTTGGTTCAGATCAGCCACTCCGCCGGACCTCTCGAAAGGGATGGACCGGGTGGGCGCATCCTACACTCGGAAACTACTGGGGGGAAGGGCTAGAGGCCTCTGCTTCAGGCCTCCTTTTTCTGTGTCTCCGGGTGGAGCACCAACAGCGGTGGCACGGCCTTATCGACGCAGTCGGCCGTCACTACGACCTCCCGCACGTCCGTTCGAGAGGGGATCTCGAACATCAAGTCGCGCATGAAACCCTCAATCACGGAGCGAAGGCCTCGCGCTCCTGTGCCGCGGTCCAGCGTCTGCTCGGCGATCCTTTGCAGCGCCTCCTTGTCGAACGTGAGGCCGATGCCTTCGAGCTCGAACATCTTACGGTACTGTTTGACCAGCGCGTTTTTCGGCTCCTCCAAGATTCTCACCAAGGATTCTTGGTCTAGCTCGGTCAAATGCACCGCGACGGGAAGACGCCCCACGAGTTCGGGGATGAGGCCGAAGCGCTGAAGATCCTCGGGCTCGACTTGCGGTAAGAGGTTGTCCCGTTCCTCCTCGGAAACCTCCTCACTGAACCCGATGCGCCGCCTGCCGAGACGGGTTTCGATGATCTGTTCCAAGCCGTCGAAAGCGCCCCCGCAGATGAACAGAATATTGCGGGTGTCGAGCTGAATGTACTCCTGCTGCGGGTGTTTGCGACCCCCCTGGGGTGGGACCGAAGCCACCGTGCCTTCCAGGATTTTGAGGAGCGCTTGTTGAACACCCTCTCCCGAGACGTCTCGCGTAATGGAGGGGTTCTCGGATTTGCGCGCGATCTTGTCCATTTCGTCGATGTAGACGATACCGCGTTCACACTCAGCCACATTGAAGTCGGCGGCTTGGAGCAGCCGCACCAAGATGTTCTCCACGTCTTCACCGACGTATCCCGCTTCGGTGAGGGTCGTGGCGTCCGCGATCGTGAACGGCACATGAAGAATCCGAGCCAGCGTCTGTGCAAGCAGTGTCTTGCCGACGCCGGTGGGCCCGATCAGGAGAATGTTGGCTTTATCGATCTCGACGCCGTCGAGGACCCCCTGATTGTTGACCCTCTTGTAGTGGTTGTAGACCGCCACGGCGAGCGCGCGCTTGGCACCCTCCTGCCCGATAACGTACTGATCCAGAACTTCTTTGATCTCCTCAGGCGTAGGACTCGGAACGACGGCCTCTGATGCTTCGCGATCTTCTTCCTCGGCGAGGATCTCATTACAAAGGGAGATGCACTCGTTACAGATATAGACAGAGGGGCCCGAAATGAACTTCTTGACGGTTTCCTTGGATTTTCCGCAGAAACTGCAACGCAAATGTTTGTCAGTAGACATATCGTGAGTCCTCTGGTCGTGCGTCCGCGATCACCCCTCATCCTCGGAGGGTTCTAGCTTGGCATGTGAGTCCCTCGGACTGGAGCCGTTCTCGACCGGACCCTCGAGGACCCGGTCGATGAGGCCGTATTCGACCGCTTCGACCGGACTCATGTAGCGGTCGCGGTCCACATCGTCTTGAACCTGCTCCAGAGACTGACCCGTGTGCTTAGCTAAAATCTCGTTGAGCCGCTTGCGTGTGTACAGGATCTCCTTGGCCGCGATCTCGATGTCGGAGGCTGTACCTTGCGAACCACCGGACGGCTGGTGGATCATGATGCGCGAGTTGGGGAGGGCGCCTCGCTTACCTTTCTCTCCGGCAGCGACCAAAACAGCGGCCATCGAGGCGGCGATGCCCACCGCAAACGTTGCGACAGGAGCTCTCATGTGCTGGATCGTGTCGTAGATGGCGAGACCGGCGTAAACCCCGCCCCCGGGCGAGTTCACGTACAGATAGACATCGCGTTCCGGATCTTCGGCGTCGAGGAACAAGAGCTGGGCCACGATGATGTTGGCCACATTGTCGTCGATACCCGTGCCGAGAAAAACGATGCGGTCCATGAGGAGCCGGCTGAAGATATCGTAACTCCGTTCACCTCGGCTGGTTCGCTCAATGACGTATGGGGGGTAGATGGCCATGGTCTGCAGGTTGCTCCTGTCAGGTCAGTTTTTCGGTGATTTCCGACTGTTCCTTGAGAAAATCGAACACTTTTCGCTCTGTGATCTCTCGTTCTAGCGCTTCGAGCCTCTCGCTCTTCTGAAGATTCGCGTAGATCTGTGCCGGTGTATCACCACTTTTCTCAGCGATGTCCTCGATCCGAACGTCGAGCTCTTCCTCGGTCGCCCGAAGATCCTGCATTTCGGACAGGCGGTCGATCGCCAAGATGCGCTTGACCGCGTGTTCAGCTTGTGGCGCGATTTTTTCTTTGGTCTCGATCAGCTGTTCAGGCGACACTCCCTCGGGATCGCCTAGCACCGATTCGACGTAGCGATCCACCATTGAAATAGGCACCGTAAACGGGTTGGCTTCCAAGATCGCGTCCAGAAGCTTTCCGCGTACGACGGCCTCGGCCTGGTCTGCCGCTTCCCTATCTAGATCGGCGCGAATTTTTTCGTTCAGGTCGTCCATGCTTTCGAATTCCCCAAGGCTCTTGGCGAATTCAGCGTCCAACTCCGGTAACTCGAGTTGTTGTCGAGAGACGACGCGCACGAGAAGTCGCTCCTCTTGGCCGCGGCGCTCCTCGTTGGGGGAGTCGTCCGGAAAGCGAACCAAGAACTCGCCGGACCCGTCGACCTCCAACGACCTGATCGCAGCCTCGATATCCGGGATCGCGTCTCCCTGGCCGATGACGAGTTGGTACGGCTGCACCTCGCCAACCTCGCCATCGTCGATCCGTTGGATCTCCACTGCCACGAGGTCGCCATCCATCGGGTGACCCTCGTCCACCGCAAGCCAGGTCCCTCTCTCCTCACGGAGTCTCTCAACGATTTGCTCGAGTTTGTCGTCCAAGCTTCCGATCGCTGCCCGTTCCACTTTGAACCCACCGAGCCGCGATAGCTCGATCTCGGGGCGTATGTCGAAAGAAATCGAAAACGTGAGGTCCCGGTCCGGTTCGTACTGCACGTCTCCTACTTCACCCTCGGAAATTGGACTGAGTGCCTCCTGAGTAAGCGCCTCCCGGTACGCCGCCCCGATGAGTTTGTCGAGGGCCTCCCGGCTCAGCGAGTCTCCGAAACGTTTTTCCACGACCGACGACGGAACGCGTCCCTTTCGAAAACCCGGGAGTTTCAGGCGACCGGCCAATTCGCCGGTTAGCCGGCGTCGTTCCGAACTGACCACGCCGGAAGGAACCGTAACGTTCATCGTGCGGCGCCATCGTTCGCCCTCTTCGACGGAAATTTGAAGCTGCGCTCCTTCGATCGCCATCTACACTCGATCTCCTTCTACAGTCTTCTTGCTACAGTATTCTTGCGCTCCGGAATCTATCCGTCGGCATGAATGCGAAAGGGGGGACTCGAACCCCCACGGCTTAAGCCACAGGATCCTAAATCCTGCGCGTCTACCAATTCCGCCACTTTCGCTGAGATGGGGCTTGGAATCAGGTAGGACACCTATGGATACCAAGATAACCGGGCCCCAAATCGCCATCAACGGGACGCACCGCTGGGTGACCGGCCTCGCATCCGCTCCGCGAGGCCAAGAAACACCAAGGGCGCGCCGCCTTTAGGCGACGCGCCCTTGAGTTCCCCGCAGATTTTTTCGTCGTTACCGCGAAGATCGCACGTGTATGATCTGCCGAAAGTCGGCACGCGTCGCGACCTGGAGGGTCACGATATCCCCTGGATTCACGGTCGCCATGATCCTACGCACGTCGTCCATATCGTTGATTGCTTCTCGGTTCATCTCGATGATCTTCAAGCCGGGAACGAGGCCGCGCCTTGCCGAGGGGCCGTTTATCTGAACGTCCGTGATCAACACGCCGTCCACCTCCTCGAAGCCGTGTTCTCGGGCGCTCGTCCGATCCATGTTTTCGATTCTGAGCCCGAGTTGTTCATCCATCTCTACTTCTTCGCGCACGGGCGCCGCGGCCACGACCGGGGCCGGCCCTCGCAGCGCGGCTTCGCCGAGTTTGACCTCTACGGTCAAGGGTCTGCCCTCACGGTACACTCCGACGCTGACCCGATCGCCTGGGCGCTTCATCGCGATCGCCTGTTGTAGCTCGCCTTCGCGTCCGACCGGCTCACCGTCGAGTTCCACGATCACGTCGTACACCCGAAGGCCTTGTGCTTCGGCCGGTCCTCCTTCGGTGATCGTGGTCAACTCGACCCCAGAGACGGAGGGAAGACCGTAGCTCTCTGCGGAGATGGGGTCGATCCCCTTCATGGCGATGCCCAGCCACGCTCTGCGGACACGTCCATATTCAACCAAGTCCTCCATCACCCGGCCCGCCAGATCGATGGGAATCGCGAACCCATATCCTTGGTAGTACCCGGTCTGGCTCGCGATCGCGGAATTGATCCCGACCACCTGCCCCCGGAGGTTCACCATGGGTCCGCCGGAATTACCCGGGTTGATGACCGCGTCGGTCTGGATAAAATCCTCGATGGCGAAACCGCTGTTCCTCGCCGTCGCCTCGTCTTCCTGGAGCCCACGCCGAAGCAAGTCGAGCGGGCGTCCGAGCGCGCTGACGATCCCCACCGTTACCGTGTAATCCAAGGGGCGGCTCCCACCGGAAAAACCCGGATTGCCGATGGCAACGATCCACTCGCCCACGCGGAGTTCAGAGGAGTTCCCGAAGTTGAGCTTGGTCAGTCCGGGCGCGTCGATCTTGATCACCGCAACGTCCGTGAACGGATCCCGTCCTACGATTTCCGCAGGAACCGACCGCCGATCCTGAAGGAAAACAGTCAGAGCGTCGGCGTCGTCTACGACGTGGTTGTTCGTCAGGATATATCCGTCGTCCGAGATGATGAAGCCGCTGCCTCCAGAAATCTGGTCTGGCCGCTCCTCGGGATTCTGGTCTGGGCCGAGCACTCGTAGGCGCTGCCGATTGGCGGCGGGAGCTCGCCGTCGGTTTTCGATCCGCACGACAGCCGGAGTGACGACTTCCGCGACGTTCACGAATGCATCGCTCAGGTCGAGCGCCGGCTGTACAGCCTGGGTCGGGATCTGGGGCTCGGTTCCGATCGCGGGCATTGCGTGAGACACACCACTCCACCCGAGGCCGGATGCAATCCCGAGACCCATGAGAGAGGCGGCCAGAGTGTAGAAAGCGACCTTCACCCTGGCACGAAATGGATCGTACATCGACATTTTTCTCTCACTCGGTTGGAACGAAACACGTGTGCGAACCACAGGCGCGACTACTACCCGATCACGGGCCGGGCGGTCCCCACTATTCTACAGGCCTCTTGGATCAACCCCAACCCCTACGCGGTTGCCCGACTCCGACGACTCCAAACTACACCCGGCTACTCGACGATCTCGTAGTCGGCTTCCACGACCTCTTCCTCGTCTGCGCCGTCCGCAGCCGCCGGGCTTGTATCATCCCCTTCAGCTCCGTCCCCTTCAGCCCCGTCCTCAGCGTTCGCCTCGGCCTGTGCAGCCTGGGCCTGATACATTTCCTGGCCAGCCGCGCTGAACGCTTGCATGAGTTCATCACGAGCCGAATTGAAGGTCGCCGTCTCTTCCCCCTTGAGGGCTTCCTTGGCGCTTTTGACCGCTTGTTCCAACGTGTCCTTCGCGCTCTCAGAGACCTTGTCGCCCCACTCGGCCGAGTCCTTTTCGACCTGATAGACGAGTGAGTCGAGCTGGTTGCGCGCCTCGACATTCTCCCGGCGCTCCTCGTCCTCGCCGGCGTGGGCTTCTGCGTCCTTGACCATCTTTTCGATCTCGCTGTCGCTCAAACCGCTCGACGCTTCAATACGGATTTTCTGTTCTTTGCCCGTTGTGTTGTCCTTGGCCTTGACGTGAAGAATCCCGTTGGCGTCGATGTCGAACGTGACCTCGACCTGAGGCATACCACGGGGTGCGGGTGGAATGCCCGTCAGTTGGAACTTGCCGATGGTCTTGTTGTCGACCGCCATCTTGCGCTCGCCCTGAAGGACGTGGATCTCGACCGTGGTCTGGCTGTCTTCAGCAGTGGAGAAGATCTCGGCCTTTTCGGTCGGAATCGTCGTGTTGCGTGTGATCAACGGCGTCATTACGCCGCCGAGCGTCTCAATTCCGAGCGATAGGGGGATGACATCGAGGAGCAACACGTCGGTCACGTCACCAGCCAAGACCCCCGCCTGGATGGACGCACCCACGCCGACCACCTCGTCGGGATTCACACCCTTGTGTGGCTCCTTTCCGAAAAACTCTTCGACCACTTCCTGAATCTTCGGAATCCGCGTGGAGCCTCCGACGAGAATTACCTGGTCAATGGACGAAGGCTCAATTCCGGCGTCCTCGAGGGCTCTCTTCATCGGCGGCATCGTGCGTTGGATCAGATCATCGACCAACTGCTCGAACTTGGCTCTCGAGAGGGGATAGTTGAGGTGTTTCGGACCGTCTTGGGTTGCGGTGATGAAAGGCAGGTTGATGTCGGTCTGCTGAGTGGATGAAAGCTCCATCTTGGCCTTTTCCGCGGCTTCCTTCAGACGTTGGAGTGCCATTGCGTCTTTGGAGAGGTCGATCCCCTGGTCCTTCTTGAATTCGGTGACCAGCCAGTCGATGACCTTCTGGTCGAAGTCGTCACCACCCAAATGGGTGTCGCCGTTGGTCGACTTCACCTCGAAGACGCCGTCACCCAGCTCGAGCACCGAGATGTCGTACGTGCCCCCTCCGAGGTCGAATACGGCGATCTTCTCGTCGGCCTTCTTGTCGAGCCCGTACGCCAGAGCCGCCGCGGTGGGCTCGTTGATGATGCGAAGTACTTCGAGGCCCGCAACTTTCCCCGCGTCTTTGGTGGCCTGGCGCTGGGCGTCGTTGAAGTAGGCTGGAACCGTGATGACGGCCTGGTCCACCGTCTGGCCCAAGTAGTCCTCGGCGGTTTGTTTCATCTTTTGGAGGATCATCGCCGAGATTTCGGGCGGGGTAAACGTCTTGTCAGCGTTTGGGACCTTGATTTCAACGCGCCCCTTGGAGTCGGTCTTCACCTCGTAGGGAACGAGCTTCTGTTCCGCAGTCACCTCAGAGCCTTTCCGGCCCATGAACCGCTTGATCGAGAAGATGGTGTTTTCGGGGTTCGTGATCGCTTGGCGGCGCGCAACTTGGCCGACGAGCCGTTCACCATCCTTTGTGAAGGCGACCACCGAAGGTGTGGTCCGGCCGCCCTCGGAGTTGGGAATCACGACCGGCTCGCCACCCTCCATGACCGCCACGACTGAATTGGTTGTTCCCAGATCGATCCCGATAACCTTTCCCATGTCTGCTCCTCGAATGAACCAAGGCCGCTATGGCCGAGTTTTGACAAGACGGGCCCGCGAGGCGGGTCCCGGGTGGCTTGTACGCACCTGGCTCGTGGGATTGCAATCATCATGCCGGAGAACGTGCTCAGGACCGGTCAAACTGGCCGCTTTTCAGGGGTGTTCGGTGCCAGATTGACAGGAGCCGGCTCTTCCAGACCCTGATGTCCCTACGACACGTCGGGACGGGCTCGCACGAAGTGGTTGATCGGACCGTGCCCGGCACCCAAACCGGGTGCGCTAGCGAGCGCACGCGCAACGAAGTCAACGGCCGCCGCCGCCGCTTCCACTACGGGTCGTCCCTCCGCGAGGCCCGCCGCCAACGCCGCAGCGAGGGTACACCCCGTTCCGTGCCCCGCACGCGTCTCCAATCGAGGTCGGGACCAGATGTGCTCACCCTCCGCCGTGAGAAGCAGATCGACCGAGTGATTCCCTCGGAAGTGCCCGCCTTTGACGAGGGCGGCTCGCGCTCCGAGGTCCAGAAGCGCCTTTGCTACGTCGGCCAGATCATTCGGAGTCTCGACGGCGCGACCCGTCAGTACGCGCGCCTCATGGAGGTTGGGAGTCACGACCGTGGCCATCGGGATCAGCATTCGTCGTAGGATTCCCTCGGCGTCGTCATCGAGCAGTCTTCGTCCACTGGTCGAGATCATCACAGGATCGAGCACGTAGTTCGGCAGCCGATATTCGCTGATCGCCTGGGCCACGGTTTCGACCAGTTCCGCAGTCGCGAGCATCCCGGTCTTGACCGCATCAGGCGGAAGGTCGGTAGCGACTGCGCGGATCTGTTCGAGAACCATCGCCGCAGGAACGGCGTGCACGGCAGTGACGCCTTTCGTGTTCTGCGCGGTCACGGCCGTGACCGCGCTACAGCCGAAAACGCCGAACGCGTGGAACGTCTTGAGGTCGGCTTGGATGCCGGCTCCGCCCCCGCTGTCGCTGCCCGCGATTGTGAGGGCTATGGAAGGTGGGTTATCCATGGAGTCCACACACTGATCGGATTGCGGATGCTGAGCAAGAGTAGACGACAACTCATCGAGCGGCTCAAGACACGCAAGGGCCGACCCCGTGAAGGACTCGTCTTGGTCGAGGGTGTGCGCTCGTCGGTCGAGGCGCTGGCGGCTGGAGCGGACATCCGTTTTGCCGTTCATTCTCCTCGACTGCTCGCCAGCGAGGCGGGCCGGGCCCTCGCTTCGCAGCTGGCGGGGCAGGGGTGGCACTTCCATGAAGCGGATGACGCCGACCTGACCGAGCTTTCGGACACCGAGCATCCGCAGGGTGTCTTATGCGTTTGCGCGGAACCGAGCCTCGATCTCGCCCAACTCCGCTCGACAACGTCGACGGTCCTACTGCTGGATGGGCTGCAGGACCCGGGCAACCTTGGAACACTGGTGCGCGCCGCCCGAGCCTTTGCAGTGGATGCCTGTATCGTTCTGGATGGATCGGTCGACCCATGGAATCCGAAAGCCGTGCGAGCCGCGGCAGGGGCCTGCTTCCACACGCGCCTTGTTCGGGCACCGTGGGCCGACGCCAAGCCCTGGCTGGAAGAGATGGGCATCGGGATCTTGGCGGCCGATCCCACCGGCCACGAGGTTGGTTCGTTTCGACCCGGTGAGGCCTGGGCCTTGGCGGTGGGGAACGAGGGGGCGGGGTTACGGGCCGACATCGTTGAGGCCTCGACGCACAGGCTCGCCATCCCGATGCGGGGAGATACGAATTCCTTGAATGCTGGCGTTGCCGGTTCAATTCTTCTTTATAGCCTGGTCGCTGACAGTCGGGTCACCGAATAGTCTCCCCAGCCGATGGTCTGCTCACCCGTAGGAGTGTACCACTTTGATGGATCTCTTGATGGACGCTCCGGTCGTATCTTTTTTGGCCGGGTTGTTCGGACTCATCATCGGTTCGTTTCTTAATGTCTGCACGTTCCGATGGCCGGAAGACGAATCTGTGGTGTTCCCCGGCTCGCATTGTCCGAAGTGCGGGAACCCCATCCGGTGGTACGACAACGTCCCGGTGGTCGGTTACATCCTGTTGGGTGGTCGTTGCCGGGCGTGTCGGGATCGCATCTCCCTCCAGTACCCGCTCGTCGAGCTGGCGACGGGACTCGTGTGGGCGGGCATGTTCAGCTACGCGGGATTTTCTGCAGAGGCTTTTCGGGGTGCCCTCTTCCTCACCATCCTCTTCGGAATCGCACTGACCGACGCTCGGTTCTACATCATCCCGGATCAATTCTCGCTGGGTGGGTTGGTCCTGGGACTCGGGCTCGCTTTTTTGCCGGGGGGAATCGATCCACTTTCGGCTCTTCTGGGTGCGGTTCTAGGGTTCGTCCTCTTGGAGTCGGTGGCGGTCGCCGGCAAATGGATGTTCAAGAAGGACGCGATGGGAGGTGGGGACATCAAGATGATGGCCATGGTCGGAGCTTTCGTAGGTATGGCCGGTGTGCTCCTCACGGTTTTCCTGGGGGCATTACTCGGATCTGTGATTTTCGGCCCGATCTCGTACAAGACCAAGAAGCTCGTGCCCTTCGGGATCTTCCTGGCTGCCGGCGCGGCCATAGCGTACGGATTCGGACCTGAGATCATCCAGTGGTACACGACGGCAGTTCTGCACTTGCCATCGCCCCGCTAAAGCGGAACGCACCGGATCTTCGACAGGCTTTTAGGGGTCCGTGCAGTCGCGCTGATAGCCGCACGACAAACAGAGAACCTTGCAGTGGCGTTCCATGGTGGCGCCGCCGCATAGCTCGCACACTGCGGTGCTTACGTCTCCGGCCCCCTGTTCCTTGTAAGACCGAGCCAGTTCGATGTAGTGACGCCCTCCCCGTCCGACCCACTCCGCCGCGGATCCATCCAGTTGCTTCTTGACTTTGCCAGGGACGCCCGCGACCAAACTTCGATCTGGGATTCGGGAGCCCTCTAGGACGACCGCGTTGGCCGCGATGACACACTCCGCCCCGATCTC
>Ga0114993_10004849_pt1 | contig 13204 bp, 14 predicted proteins | sample ArcticOcean_MG_C_FD_87042 | JGI IMG/M metagenome (GOLD analysis project Ga0114993, IMG submission 87042) | Marine microbial communities from western Arctic Ocean - ArcticOcean_MG_CB2_150 | ecosystem: Environmental > Aquatic > Marine > Oceanic | place: Arctic Ocean: Canada Basin | collected...
GGTTATTACAAGGACCAGCAGAAAACAGACAAAACATTCATGGTCATTGATGGCGTACGCTACTCGATACCTGGCGACTGGGTTCGTGTCGAGGATGATGGATCACTAACGCTTCTCGGTCGTGGCAGCAACTGTATTAACACTGCTGGTGAAAAAGTTTATCCCGAGGAAGTAGAAGAAGCGCTTAAGTTCCACGACGCCGTCGCAGATGCACTCGTTGTCGGCGTGAAAGATGCAAAATGGGGGCAGTCGATCACCGCAGTAGTACAGCCAAATGAAGGCTGCGTGATCGACGAACTGGAGTTAAAGGAATTCTCCAGAAAACACCTCGCAGCCTATAAACTGCCTAAGATGATCCTAATCAAGGACAGCCTTAACCGTGCTCCCAACGGCAAAGCCGATTACAAATCCATTCAGGAATATGCCGAACAACAACTGGGGATAAACTAAACTTTACCCCGATAACGAGGACCATAAGGGGTAGTGGTACCGGGGGTTGTAGAGGGTTGGGCATTGGGGGAAAGTCTGTTTCAAGTTGAAACAAAGTTGGTACCCAATGATCAACTTGAATTACCCCGATGTGCCTGACGTGCCCTGTGGTGCATCTATGTGAACCTGTGGATCACTTAGCTGGCACGTTGACTCGTTTTACTCTGGACAGTAGTAGGAGTAATCGTCTGTGAGAGAAGTTGGGAATACCCCGATAAGCGCATTGGATACCAAGCCACCCGCAGTCGTATGAAGTTCCTCTGGGTGTTCATTCAGATACTTCACGACGATCTTTTCAAGCTCCCCTGTGTGCCCTAATTGTCCTGCTGTTCTGCCTGTTTATCTTTGTTCGCCTCATACAACAACCAGACCGGTAGTCCCCTCGATAGTGCTTCTGGCGTAATACTCTCTGTGGCAAAGCAGCCCTCTACCCCGGAAAGGTTAAATGTGTCGACGGTGCACTGAGTCATCACAGGATAATAGATCCCCATTGTTTGCTTAGCCAAATTTGGATCTCCATACTGTGCAATGTTGGTAACCGATTGCTGAAACGATTCGCTGGGTAGCATATTCCGAAGCGCAACGACTTCTTTAGCTGCAGGATAAGTTGGTGATGTCGGCAACCACGCAAGTTTAGATCCGCTACCCAGTGTCGATGCTGGACGATCTTCAGTCGAAGAAATGACCAAAGTGGCTACATCCCCCGTGATGGGTGCCTGATAGTCTGCGATGCAGCCTGAGGCTTCCCCAGCTGTAATAACGGGGAATGGAAACTGGTATAGGTAATTGCAGAATGACCAATAGCGAAGGTTTGTTCCATCCTGAGGCCAGGGCGCAGGTCCGTCCTTATAATCGCGCGAGCTCGATGGCATGACAGCCCTCACCACACCAACATAACCAAGAGCAGGCTGATAAAGCGCGGCAACATAGCCAGAAACCCCATTGGGGAACGGTGTCGTCAATCCTCCCGCGGCAGCAAAAGTTAACAGATCGGGACAGGAATTATCTTGCTCACAGGGGCCCCCTTCGCCAGTCGCCAATTGGCCTTCAATCAACTGGCCGATGTCCCCACTTGAACCGAATTGGCCGCCATCGCTTTGCGAAGACTGGCATGGCGCAAGCTCACGTTCAGAATTGGTGCTGGTGTTGGTAAGCGTAACCGTGGGCAAGCTGACATAATCGGTATCGCTTGAATCACCCCCCTTAGGTAGATATACCCGAAGCATTAGGTAACCGGTGTTGTCAGGAAGCCCTGGTATCAAGGAGGTTGACAATGGGGTGGGTGAAAGCGGTAAGACATTGCGCTGGCCAGCTGCAACATCATTACTAATATTAATTGTGTAGCTACCCGAACCGATTCCGTTATCTGTCTGCCAAGGATTAACGCCACCGGAATCTGCGACGATCTGATAATCTGCGAGTGTACTGCCTACATCATTAACGGAAAAACTTAGAGAGTCGCTACCATAGACATCAATCCCGAAATAACGACTATTGGGAAAGACTCCTTTAAGCGTAATTTCAAGATCCGACCGGGCAAAAAATGGCATCGTCCAGTAGGTCGCATAGGCATCAGGGTAAAAGATATTGGCCGTTTCGGGCGTTGTCTCGATTGGCCAAGCACAAAGTAAGTCATCGTTTCCTACGCTCGCACTAACTATCATCGGCTGCCAAACGCTAAGCACTATACTCATTGCTACCGAATGCACGACCCACAAGCCCGTCCGAGAAGTCGCTGACTGTGGCGGGTGGCCACTTTTATTTATCGCCCGTGTCCACGATGTTGCAGGAGCTTGCCACAGCAAGGAGACAAGCTTCCTCGTGAACAGGTTGGTCGCCATGATGGTACAGAATACGTTCAATCTCGATTTCATCAATGATGATTCCGACAATTTTACATATGTAATCAAAATTTTAAATCAAAGTATAGGACAAACAAAGTATTGAGAGAACAAAGCCGACAGGGGCGAATATGCTACGTTGTGGTGCTGTTGTAGTTAGGGCCATTGGAGGCGCTGTCTATGATTATATTGTCGAAAGATAAGAGCACGGCGAGCGCCAACGAGAGGATAGGAAGTTTAAACCGCATTTAACCCGGATTTCAAAAGTATCTTGATTGGGTTTGAACGGTTCTGATCATCGCATCACTATTGCTCTTAGAGCAGATCACTCACACGCCCTTAATCCTTTTCCCACATCCCCCTGTCCCGGATGTGCACCTATGTGATGCAGGTGGATCACTTAGCTGACACCCTGCTAACAGGTCATCCCCTCCTACTCCTCAGGACGCCTCTGAGCTGGCGAGCAGCTCTTCACTGACGCTCACCCAGCACGTTTCTTCGTAGCTTTGAAAGCTAACAAGAGTCAGGTATGGTCTTCTGAAAGCTTACAAAAGTTAGTTGTGGCGTCTTGGTGAGCTGATGGATGCGGATGCGATTTTGGAAGATTTCAGCCAAAGCGAGGAGGTGCAAAACATTGGCCCCGACCTGGATGTTGATTATGCCTATCCCGATGGGTCCAGCGAACTGGAGGCTCCGGTCAATATTGAACCGGACATAATAAATGTACCGGCCGGTTATTAGAGAGACAATTGCTATGTACCAATGCTCAACTGAAAGCACCTTTTCTGCAATGAAGCGATTCATTCCTGTAAACAGTGGTGTTGATATGGGCGCCGACAATCCTGTTTTTTGCGTCAGATGACGAAGAGCCGGTTAGCCGTCTAACGGTCAGTACTAGCTTTCAAGCATTTTTCGGTGCAAATGAGAACGATATCGAAGACTGCTTTACTCACTACCCTAATGGAATTTAAAATGAGATATAAAATGAAAACACTCATCCTAAGCATAGCGCTTCTTGCGCTGAGCAATCACGCTTATAGTGATACGGCTTGGGTTAAAGGCGCCACCGTTGAACGGGTACTTAACCAATCTGATGCTTATGGTGGATGTATGTTATTTGTAGATAAAGCGATCGCCGACAGTATCTTAAACTGCCCAAGCAGATGGGTATCATTGAGTTGCGACGGTACTTTTAATGACCGTGACGTTGCAGCGCGTATGTATGATACGGGAATAATGGCGATCGCGCTGGATATGAAACTAAACATTTTCGTAGATGATACTAAAAAGCACAACAGCTATTGCGTGGCCAAACGCGTGGATTTGTTTAAGTAATGAGCAAGCTGATTTTCATACCTATCGCTTTGATCGCCTTTCTTGGATTTTATTGGTTGAATTCAAACCCGGCGGTCGAAGAATCAGCCGAATTTTCAACAGACGGTGTACCAGTACCGTCTGTTGAAATTGGATCTCTCAACGCTATGGCTGAACCTGGCGTATCAGCGCAGCCCAATCCATTAATAGAAACCTATTCCGAACCAGCAGAAACCGCTGACAACCTAAAGGTAAGCTCAGCCCCCTTCATCCCCGTTGATGACTATTCCTATCAGCATGATGACAGTGAAGTGATCAACGTTGGAGAATTCAAGGATGCCGATGATTATTCCTATCAGCGCGATGACAGCGAAGCGATCAACGTTGGAGAATTCGAGGGTGCCGATGATTTTCCCTACTAGCGCAGACATTAGATTTGGCTGACCTTAATGCTGATGGCCGTAAAGATATTCTCGTAGATGACCGCCCCACCCCCTCCCCGTATGTAACATTTGGCCGGAGATTTTGAGGGGGTTGGAGGCTGTCAGGCTTGGTCAATACGCTGGAGTGTGGTGGTAGGGTCTTAGAAATAGCGGCCTAGGATTACTAAGCCGCTTTTGACAATGTAGTTTCTACATTGGGTAGAAAGTCATCTCAAATTCTCCGGTAGCGATGTCCAGTATTGATTTGCATAAATTTTGAGATCCATCTGTAAGATCATCTAACGAGTGAAAGGTCAAAGTTGTGCCCTCTCGTGACCAAACTCCGCGTCTAGCAGCAAACTCTCTATTGCCGCTGTCGTCTATACCCATGCCACGTCCAGTGAATGAACCTTGAGTTTTTGAGTTGGGATTAGTACTCATGTTGTAGGTCATAAAAACTCTGCCATATTTCCCAGCAAGTGCTTTAACGGTTATCACTCCTCCGCTATCAGTGAGTTCTAGATTCATCATTTCACCCTTTACTGAAAAGGATTCAGAGGGAACGGCTATAGACGTATGCCCATCTGCAAAAGCAGTTTGAGTGAGTAATAGTGCTAACATAGTTGCAGCAAATATTATGGGTCGCATTGAAAACTCCTTATTTGTTATTGAACAATCAGTATTGGAGAGTCAATTATTGTACCACTTATTGCACCACTTTAAGGCGAGCCGGACCTGGATTACCCGCGAAATGACATGGCGGGCTTCTTCAGCATAGATGATCAGTACACAGCAAAGAACCCGAAAGCATACGTGCGCTACCTTGCGCGACAATATGGAACGGGATCACTGTGCCCCACGAACCTGAACGTTGCAGCCCTTGCTGACCAGTAGATGGACTGGCAATGCAGCACGTTCGAAAGCGGGTTCTTTATGATCTTTATGAAAAAAATTCGGATACCTGCTGAAAAGAGCAGCCAGCCGTTGGCGCTTACGATCAAAGACTAACGGCAAGACCGAACTATCAAAAACATGTGATGATCCCGTTCGGTAGAAACTCTGATGAGTGGCTCAGCGAAGAGAAACGCAACGCTGGGCTTCAGTAGTCGTCGACTTTGCCGCGGTTTTTTTTAACTGAGCCCTGCTTCTTCTTGCCATCGAGTCGCTTGCGCACCGATGACCTGGATGGGCGAGTCTTCCTTCTGGCTTTCTGGACATGTTGGGATTTTTGAAGCAACTCATCTAGTCGCTCCAGGCCTTCTAACCTGTTTTTTTCCTGGCTCCTGAATTTTTGAGCCTTGATGACGATCACACCATCGGTATTGATCCTGGCATCACTCATCCTGAGAAGTTTTGACTTAACAACTTCCGGTAAACTGGAGGCCCTGACATCGAATCTTAAATGAATAGCAGACGAGACCTTGTTGACGTTCTGGCCACCCGGACCACTGGCACGGATCGCCGAAAATTCAATCTGGCTCTCAGGAATGTCTGAAACGCGAATCATCAGGCACGCGACATAAAGTTGGCATTGGTTGTATTCACCTTGATACTCTCACCCTGCTCTATGTATTCCGGCACCTGGACGATAAGACCCGTTGATAGCGTTGCAGGTTTATTTCGAGCATTAGCCGAGGCGCCCTTAATACTGGGCGCTGTTTCGACGATCTCAAGCGTGACAGATTGCGGCAGGTCAATCGCAACGATATTCCCTTCCACGATCAGAGCTGTAATCCCGTCCAGCCCATCAATGAGATAAGGCAACTGATCTTCCATAGCGTCCGCGTTGAGCAGATATTGGCTGTAATCGGTCGTATTCATAAAAACGTACTGAGCGCCATCAATATAGGAAAACTGTACCTGAACCTTCTCGTAGTCCGCCTCCCCCAAAAAATCATCACCCTTAAGCGATTCATCACGCTTCTGTCCCGTCACAAGATTTTCAAACCTGATTTTGTAAAGCGTTGATGCACCCCTCGCCGACGGACTCTTCGCCTCGAGTTGTTTTACAACATGTGGAGCACTTTCGATCTGTACCACGTCGCCCCGTTTTAAATCGCTGGCTTTCGGCATCGATATTCCTGCTTTGAAAAAACACCTATTGTACAATTCTTCTTGCCTATTTTATCTGTCTTAACGCATGTTTGATCAGCAAGATCTCATCAAGATCGCCAATTATGAAATGCCTTTTGGCCGATACAAGAACACCCCACTAATCCAACTACCGGAGGAGTACCTTCTATGGTTCGTCGATAGGGGCTTTCCGACGGGTAAACTTGGCGAACTAATGCAGATGACCCTGGAAATTAAGATAAACGGTCTTGAAAACCTGATTTATCCCCTTCAGGAATCACCCAAGCAAAAACAGCCAACAGACACAAAATTTACATTTGAATGAAAACCGCGTTGGTTTATTCTCTCTTGGCATTTTTAGCACTGTTCATCTATGAATTTTCCGATTAACGCTAATCTTGATGAATCTCTGCAGGTAGAGATTCATCTGCATCAGTTATATCTGGGTGACAGGGATCGCTATTGCTGGACCTACCTAACCCGCGGCATGAAAACACACCAGCAACGCGAAATGTGCCTGTCACTTCTGGTAGGCGACGAAGATGATATTGAAGACTTCCCCAAAACACCTATCAAAATGTTTCAGCTACTGGCTGAGCGAACACGTTCAGGGCGAAAAGTAGTCTCCGGTGATTCAACTCGCCTTGGTCAGAAAGGAATATTCAGTTTTCCGTCGTTGTTTTACGTTCCTTCAATCCAGTATGAAGACCTTCCATCGGTAGACGAGTACCTGAGCCTTATCCTTGTACACCAGGAAGAATATGACTACGCGCGGCAATATGGACTAACCCGTTTTCTCTCAAGGTTAGGTAAATTCTGTTCCTCATTTCCCTATCCAACCTGGAACACACCCGTAAGGCCCTCACTTTTCCTGTCTACCGCGCGGGAGCTCAGTATTTTGTCCAACGCGAGCCATGTACTCGCTGATTATTCCTACGCACATCAGCTTGGTTCCGTATTGCAGTTTCAGCTTCATCAAAAAGACGCGGACCAGGTTCAAAAAGCGCTGACAGGTCTGCAACAAAACCAGGTTGCCGTCATCAATACCGCATTCTCTCCGCGTTGTGATGCCAGCCTTTATTGGCAGGAAGGCCAGGAACTTCCCGGCGCCTACGCAGCGCCGGAAGCAACCACCGGTATGCTTGGAGGAAGCTTTGTGTCACTTGGGTTCAGCCAACTCGCGGAACTATCCATTGAAGAAGATGGATTCAGTGTGGTGTTTTCAGAGTCCGACTGGGGTTCTCTCTGTCAGGCCATCAGCAACGAAGAATCCTATGAGACCGAGCTACCTGACGGCAGGCGATTCGTGCTGGATTACGTCGACGTCACTGCAGCGTCAAGCGCCAGGCCCTATGAACCTGTCGCTGTCTGGAAAACCCTGGAACAACCCGCTGCCAAAGCGAAGACACGTGAGCCATCTCAGGTCAATGTGCGAGCCGGTATCTACGACAATCTGTCTGGCACTGCAAGTCTTGCCGAAAGAGTCAATCATGCCGAACTGCTGGCTTACATCGGGCGCATCGAAGCTATCATCGGTGATGCCATGTCCGAGGAAACAGACTCCTTTGTGCTGCAGCTTGAACTCACCATTACACCCGGCCAGGCAAACGTTCGCCTGGTTTCCGATATCGACCTCAATCCCGATTTCGACGCTTTCATTACAGGTACAGTCCAGAAAATTGATCCTTGCCCCGTAACCTCCCAGATCCATATCCGGGTACCGTTCCATATAAACCAGGAATAGAAAGATGACACCAGGTGAAACCACGGTCGAACTGGTTGAGCAGCTAACCAATGAAGGCGTAGAGCACATTGTTCTTCTGATGAGGCATTCGGCGCGGGAGTACGCGCCAGGAAAGCATGACCTGCTGAATCCACTGACAGATGAGGGCCGTGACCTGGCCCGGAACATGGGTAAGCGACTGCCAAAAGGACTTGTCGTGCGCGGTTATACAAGCCCCGCAGAACGCTGCGTGGAAACTGCTGGTCTTATTATGAGCGGTTATGCCGCCGCTGAAGGCCAAATTCTGCGGAACAGGGTTGTAGAAGCCCTTGGCGTATTTTATGTGTTAGATCAAATAAAGATGTTCAAATCGATGCAGGCTGAAGGCGGTATGGTCGGTTTTCTGCAGCGCTGGTTTGACGGCGGCATTGCCCGGGACATTCTTATGCCTGCTGACCTGGCGGCTAGGTTGGTTGGAGGCCTCGCAAAAGAAAAACTCAGTCAAACCGGGGACGATCCGCAACTGGATCTCCTTGTGTCCCATGACTTCACGCTATATACCATCAAGGATCAATTGCTAAAACAGGGTATCAATCGATATCCTAATGTTCATTACCTTGACGGCGTCGCCTTTTTCAACCGTGACGGTAAGACATTCATCCAGTCTCATCACGAGCCTGCGATTGAACTGGATGTATCACTGCCAGTTTGATGCTCAATTAAAAAGAGGCTTCATCCGGCGGTCTAGCCACTCGATCAGAATTTGGTTGGTCTCCTGCGGCTTTTCCTGCTGAATCCAGTGCCCACAATCCAAAGTATGCACTTCAAGGTCATCAACATACCCTGACATATCGGTTTGCGGCACCATATCGTGCTGGCCATAAATCATCAGCGACGGATGGATGACTTTTTGTTCTACGGATGCTGTCGTTTCCCAGTTACGGGTAAAGTTTCGATACCAATTACAGGGCGCATGGAACCCACTGTGGTCGAATGCTTCGATAAAGACCGCAAGTTCTTCCTCGCTCATCATCAGTTCGCCCCGCTCTACCATCGTCTCTGCCATGATGATAATAGAATTGCCCGCGGGTTGATTCTCGCCTGTCTCGAGCCACTGCTTTGTTCGATACATATTGGTCAGAAACTGCCGGGTATTGTTCTCGAACGAAGTTGCTGCCACCCCTGGCTGACGGTTGAAGTGAACAATATAAAACTCTTGTCCGAGCATCTGCTCCCAGAAGGCGACCGGGTCAGCCTGCTCCCTTGGACGAAAAGGCACAGACAGGTTTGCCACACCGGCAATTCTTTCGGGGTTTAATAATGCATGGTGCCAGACAAGGATCGCGCCCCAATCGTGGCCGACAAATACCGCTTTATCGATCCCCAACACATCCAGCAAGGCGTTATAATCTGAAGTCTTATGATGGCAGTCGTAGGATTCTACTGATTCTGGCTGGCTCGAGCGGCCATAACCGCGCTGGTTCGGCACGATGACGTGATAGCCTTTCTTTACCAGTGCCGGAACCTGGTGACGCCAGCTGAAAGCGTGTTCGGGCCAACCGTGCGCAAGCACCACCGGTATGCCGCCCTGGCCTGCCTGAAAGACCTCAAGCTCGACGTCTCCCACTTCAATCATTTCCGGTTTTGGAAAACTTAACATATCGAATTACCCCCCTAAGCTACTGGTAGGCATCATCAAGGAAGCGATGAAGCCTGACTTTACTGTTCACGCCGAACTGCTTTACGATATTCACATAAAGCCACAGCAACTGATAGTCGACGCCCTGCCCAACGACGGTAGCCACTTTATATTTGTGACCTTGTCACTCCATCTTGTTGCGCTATTCACCTGGCATATGACGAACATCACCGGGCGAAGGTGGACGATGTCTTGAGCCTGGGCATACCTGTAACTAATACCTTCCCATTCATTAGAGACTCTCATCGGGTTTTGTCGGTTGACTTGTTGCTACTGGTCTACAGACAATGGATTTTTTTTATCCTTACTACCACTCAGGAGCATCACATGGCCGTAGGCATCGTCGCAACACTAAAGATCCAAGCCGACAAGATAGAAGCATTTGAAACAGACTTTAAAGCGCTGATGGCTATCGTCGCCGAGAAGGAGCCCGGCAACAACTACTACGACCTGCATAGATCCAGAGACGAAGCAGGCTCTTATGTGGTCATGGAGCAGTATGTAGACCAAGCAGCGCTTGACTTACATGGCAAGTCTGACGAATTCAAAGCAAAGAGCGCCAAGCTGGGTGATTATCTCGCCGGTGCACCCACCGTCACAATCCTGGATGCTGTTTAGCCTGTCATTAGCTAAGGGCCAGACCTTTTGGCCCTTTTTCAGCTAGTGCGTCCGTTTATGGCTAAGGCGCATATACGCACGGTTAATAAATCCGATGTAATCCCCCTACTTCTCGTCGAGATCAGCCGTTGGTTTCGCCGTCCCTCTACCTGATTTTATTGAATCACCTGCGAGTTGAAGATCCAAATGTCTTGCCAACCGGGTAAACGAGGTGTGCTCACAGTGCACCCGGCGGCTCTACGCGTTCTGATTCGCGTCGTGGTGTGGCCGAGCGCGGATCTTGGTCATCCACGCATGTGCCAGCGGGTAGTTGGACTTGATGTGATCCTCGTATCCAGGCACTCGGAGGCCCCAGTCCAGGACGGACTCTGCATTCAGGTCGGCGACCGTGAAGCGATCGCCGAGCAGGTATTCCCCGGACTTGCCGAGGGAAATGTTGAGGGCGTTCATGGGGCGCTCCAGCTTGTCCCACAGTTCCGTGGTCCTCGCCTTCTTCCGGGCCTCGTCCTTCATCATCTGGGCGATCATCAGGAGCACAATGTCTTGCTCGGCTTCGAAAGCCCCCCAGACGGCCCACTGCGTGCACAGCGCATCCTCGGCCGCGTCCTTGGGAGCCAGTTCACTCTCGTGTTTCTTGCACAGGTAAATGTTGATAGCCGCGGAGTCGAATAGGGTTAGCCCCTTCTCCAGATCCTCGAGTGCCGGCATTCGGCCATTCGGGTTCACGTTGTTCACGTAGTACTCGCGCTTGTCGTCCTCCCCAGGGAAGATCTCGACGGTGCGGCCAATCTTGATCGGCACGTCCGAAAGCTCGGCCTGTTCGACAATCCCGAGCTCACGCATGCACCACAGTGGCTTCCAGATCCGGGAACCCGCCTGCCCATGAAGCCTGTACAGTTTCGACATTCTCTCTCCTATTTCGTGATGTTGCGCAATACGAAGTCAAAATAAATATAAATCCTGGAGAATATAATAGGTTCAAGTTCGATATAAAAGAGGACAGGGGTTTGCAGCGTTTAACACTACTGGCTTTCTAAGCTGGCCTCAGCCACCTCCGGCAATATAACCCCCACCGCACCGGAAGGCGATTTCACCCCCGCTATCTCAGCCAGGGTCGTGGCTACATCCACCGTATATACCCGACGCAAAACCACTTGTGGTTTGATGTTTCCGCCAGCAAACACAATCGGAACAAAAGTATCGTAAGACCAGGGAGAACCATGAGTCGACGCTACCGTGAGACCATCAAAGCTGTTTACATACCAGTTCGGCTCATACACCAGATATATCTGACCTGAGCGATCCGGGTGGTAGTTGTTTCTCAACCGCTGCATCAGCGGCGTAACAGGAACACCGTCCTCGGCGAGCGCGCGACTTGAAACAGCAAAGGCAACACCCTCAAATTTCTGAAACTCTGCTGCCAACGCTTGCTCAACCGCGCGCAGATTAATCGTTCGATCGTTGATCACCGAATCGGTGAAATAAATATAGGGATGTTCAAATTTTTCCACCAATTTTTTCTTGATGTTAAAACGTTTTTTCACCCGCTCGATGGCAGCGTCCTGCTCCCACAGACTTGGATCAACATAACCTGCGGGTATATTGTGCATCTGCAGATACCCCGGCGTATCAGGGCCTCCATGATCTGATGACAATACGATCAGCGTGTTTTTCAATCCGACTTCCTCATCTATCAGCTTAAAAAGCGCCGCTAGACTACGATCAAGGCGCAAAATATTATCTTCGGCTTCCAGACTGGAAGGGCCAAAAATGTGCCCAACGTAATCGGTAGATGAAAAGCTGACCGCAAGATAATCTGTGACCGCCCCCTTACCCAGCTTCTCCTCAAGCAATAAAGTTTTAGCAAAGTCGAGGGTCAAGTCGTCCCCTGCCGGGCTGATCGTCAATAAGGTATTAAAATACTTTCCCTCAGCCAAGCCGTAAGGATGAGGGAAAATCCGCCCAAATCCGGCCAGGTCGGTTTCCCAGGCACGATCATCCGATTGCGCAAATAAATAGGTATCCTTGGGCTTTAGCAGTTCCCAATGTTGTTCCGCGTACTGCTGCGCCAGATTTTTAGCATTCCAGTCTTCCACCCACTCTGGATACTGATCGTAGTAGTAACTACTGGTTACAAAGTCTCCGGTGGTTTTTGAAAACCAGAAGGCTTTGCCCGCATGCCCTGCCAGCGACACCGCCCCCCGGTCCTTGACCGACACGCCAAATACTTTGGAGCGACCATTGCTGTATGCGCGTAGCTCATCTGAAAAGGTGGTGGTTAGGATGGCATTTGGGCTACGCCCATCACTCTGGGCGACCGCTTGGGTGTAGTCTATTTCAGCACTGGCGCTAACGCCGCCGCCTGGGGTAAGTAAGTGATAATTTGCATCCTCAATATTGTAGACGGTACGCTTTCTGGCCCGATCAAACCACAGATTGCCTACCATGCCATGAACCGAAGGATAGGCTCCAGTGGCCAGAGTAGCGTGCCCAACGATGGTTTCGGTATTCGCATGGCTATGGTGAGCATCTTTGTAAACGATGCCTTTTTCCCAAAGGTACTTGAAGCCACCCTCGCCCAAACGATCGTAATAGCGCGTCGGTAAATCACCCCGCAGTTGATCTACGGTAATTTGTAAAATAAGTTTGGGGGGCTGCCCCGCAGCGACCAAGGCTGACAACAGTGACAGACTGAGAAAAACCCCGCTTCGCAGTACACTCGACCTATTCAAATCATCTCTCCTTGAAATAATACATTCTGTCGTTGAAGGGCAAAGAGCTGCTCCCCTGCACAGACAGAAACAAAATACCGCAAAATCTTCTCAATCACACTGAGATCTTCGATAGCTGCAATGATCGTGAATAGTTATTTTAAACAGTGTTTTCCGGGATTTCAAAAGTAGAATCCCTTGGAGTTTATGGCGGGCTTAGCAAGCAGTCAACGACCTGAATTCAGGTGATTTGAAGATCGAGATCCCTACAGTTCACCTTTGGCTCAGGTCTAGGTAATCCGTATTCAAGTAGA